>JYMV01029651.1_pt1 | contig 15544 bp, 18 predicted proteins | sample 338911 | NCBI WGS metagenome assembly JYMV01 (sample SAMN03354496, study PRJNA234377) | hydrothermal vent metagenome | biome: Deep sea; feature: Hydrothermal plumes at the Eastern Lau Spreading Center, Western Pacific Ocean; material: Seawater | place: Tonga | collected 2009 | depth 2000 m m
GATCAGGGATTAAAAGTGGTTTTGACTTCGGGGCCTGATGAGAAGGAAATCAATTATTTAAAAGATATTGAAAAACTAACCAAGACTAATTTTATCAATCTGGGAGGAGGAACCAGATTAATCGAATTAGCTGCGCTAATTAAAGACGCAAAATTTTTTCTGGGATTAGACTCGGTCGCTTCCCACATAGCAGCAGCTGTTGAAACAAAAGGAGTGGCTTTATTTGGACCCAGCAATCCAAACAACTGGAGGCCCTGGTCTAATAAAGTATCAGTAATATCGAGAGGTAAAGAAGAAGAATTTTGCCAAGCTCATGGACACATGGAAGGAAAATACAAGAAATGTCTTTGTTATATAAATCCAGAAAGAGTTATAGAAGAGCTCGATAAGCTAGTTAATTAAGGATTTTATAAAATCTATTTTATTTAAAAAATCATCCAGATCTTTGTAAGGGAGGCCACAAACAAGCCTTTCAATTCCCATGTCTTCAAATTTGGTCAACTTCTCTTTACTTAAAGCTTCATCGTCAAGGTTGAGCCGACTAACCACATTAACTTTGTCGCTAGCTTTGTTTGATGAATCACACATATCTCTGTAGATTCTTAAATCTTCTTCAAATTCTTCAGGTTCATTTACGATAGGAATCCATCCATCTCCATGTTTTACAGCCCTCTTGATGGAGTAATCTTTTGATCCTGCTATGTAAAAAGGTGGTTTTGGTGGTCTGGGCTTAAATAAGAATTTTTGTTCGTTTAATTCCACTTCATCTTGACTGAAGGCTTCATGCAAAAAGGTTAGAAGTTCATCGGTCTTTTTACCTCTTTCTTTCCTATCAACACCAAGCGCTTTAAACTCTGCATCCATCCATCCAAGCCCTATGCCCAATAACAAACGATTACCAGACAGTTCTTGGATACTGGCAATTTGTTTTGCTGTAGGTAAGATTTCCCGATAAGGAGCAATTAAAACACCGCTGCCTAATTTTATAGTTGAAGTCAACCCAGCTAACCACGCCAAGGAGGTCAGAATATCAACATAACGTCCTCCTGATCCTTCAGAATCTTCAGGCGGAATGGCAATGTGGTCGACTACCCAAATTGATTCAAACTCTCTATCTTCTGCTGCTAAAGCTGCTCCTGCCATGATTTCTCTGGTGGATTGGTCGCCCATGTTTCTTATCATTAATCCAATATGCATGTTTCTTTCCTGAGGTTTGATTTATAGTTTGCTTTAATAAACTTTATTGGTAAATATCCATTTACAAATTAGGAGGAAAATTTAAGCATGAGCAAGAGCACAGAAGTCCTTATTGATGGTTTAACTTTTACTGAAGGACCTCGTTGGCGTGAAGGAAAACTCTATTTCTCAGATTTTTTTACTCACCGAGTTTTAGCTGTGGATACAGAAGGGCATTTAGAAACCATCGTAGAGACCCCTCATCAGCCTTCAGGATTGGGGTGGCTGCCGGATGGATCCATGCTTATCGTTTCTATGAACGATCAAAAGTTATTGTGTTTTGCCGATGGTAAGTTAACTGAGGCTGCGGATTTAAGTCAACTAGCAAATCACTATTGCAATGATATGGTAGTTGATAAAAAAGGCTATGCTTATGTAGGAAATTTTGGATTTGACTTACATGCGAGGGAAGCCATAAAACCAACAAATCTAATTTTAGTTAGACCAGGAGAAGAGCCATGTGAAGTGGCTGAGAATATATTTTTTCCAAATGGAACTGTTATCACTCCAGATGACAAAACTTTAATATTAGGAGAAACCTTTGCTTCTTGCTTAACAGCTTTTGATATCAATGAAGACGGAACTTTAGCCAATCGAAGAGTTTGGGCAGATTTAAGGACAATAGAAGAGGGTTATTCGCCCGTTCCGGATGGAATTTGTCTTGATGCCGAAGGAGCAATTTGGGTAGCCTCTCCTTCAACAAATGATGTAATCAGAGTCCAAGAAGGCGGTGCCTTATTAGATAAAGTAGAAGTGGATAGGGGGGCTTTTGCTTGTATGCTGGGAGGAGAAAGCGGTAATACCTTATTTATTTCTACCGCAAATGATTCACAAGAGGAAACTTGCCTTAAAGAAAAATCTGCACGAATCGAGATTATCGAAGTGGACGTTCCTCGAGCGGGACTGCCTTAAAGAAGATTTAAAGCTTTGTAGGAATCCCCCGTCTCTTTTAAAGTATCTTCAATTGAGTAAGTGGAAAGACCGAGTTCTTCTATTGCTAAAGAACAGTAAGATCTAGGCGAATCATAAGTCTTCTCTTTAGGTTTACCATCCTCCATTTCTTCCCCACCTATATGTTCTATTTCAGGAAATAACTCTTTTAGTTTTGCTTGAAGTTCCCATGTGAACATCTCACCGGATCTATCCGTTGCAGAAAGAATGTATCTTGAACCATTTTTTGCATTGGGACTTTCAGTACCCAATCTATGGGCTCTAGCCACATCACGAACATCCACCATATTCCACAGCATCGTGCTTCCTCTAAGTTGCCTTTCTTTCCAATAACCAAAGTCTAGACCTTTTAATAATTGCCCAATGAAAAACTGCCAACTAAAGAATTGGTTATGATTATCACTCATCAAGGGCCCAATCACGTGTAAGGGGTTAATGGAAATAGCTTCAAAGTTTCCATCTTCTTCAGCAGCCTTATAAATCATCTTTTCAGTATTCGCTTTGGCCATGGCGTAAGCTATATCTCGGTTTTTGGAGATATTTTCCTCGGTCCAAGTCCCTCCATAACCTTCCACATTATCTCCGCACCAATCTTTTTCTGTGAATACATAACCTTCGGGTCTGGGATGGCCCACTGCTGCAAAAGAACTGGTAAAAACAAAACGTTTTACCGTTCCCGATCTCTTTACTGACTGAATTACATGCTCGTTTTGGGTAAAACATCCATCGTAGACTTCCTGCGGGGTTTCCCGATTGAAGCCAACTGCTGCTCCACAATGAATAATTCCACTACATCCTTCAAAAGCTTTGTCATAACTGCCTTTTTCTAAAAGATCGCTTTCAAATAACTCAACACTGCCCTCCAAATCTTTTTCATTGAGATTAAGAAGATGATCAACTTTTTTTTCATTACTTACATCTCTGACGCAAGCGTGAACTTGATAACCCTGATGCATCAAGTCTTCAACAACTCGGGACCCTATGTATCCGCTTGCTCCAGTTACAGCTACTGGACCATCAGCCTTAGATATGCCTGTCGTCAATTTATCCCTGTTGTCGCTAGAAGAAGGTTTTTCTTCTACCTCCTCTTCCTTTCCCTTTCCTTCTTTTATGCTGCTGAATATGGCTTGAATAAAGTCTAAAGATATCCAAGTGCCTACTAAACCAACTAAAAGAATCCAAATAATATTATTTTCAAACATAGCCTTAAATCTACATCACATCCTCAATATATGCAATTTAAGAGGCTAATTAATATCCGTTCCAAAAACGATAATATTTCCATCCAAATCTTTACAACTAAAGTCCCTTAAGCCGTAATCTCTATCGTCTGGCGGAACTATTATTTGCACTTTGGCTTCTATCAATTTTTGATGTAAATCATCAACTTCGTCAGTGAGGATACTCAGATTACCACTTCCAGCAGGTTGCCTTAAATTTTTGGAAACAAGGTGAAGCTCTATGCTATCTTTAAACAAGCCGGCATAAAATTGTGGCTCTCCGTAAATAAAATCTAGTTGAAAACCTAATGTCTCAGTATAGAACTCAATAGATTTCGATAGATCACCCACCGAAAAGATAGGTACCAAACTAGTAAATTTTGCTGTCACAGTTCTAGTCTAGTAAAAGCTGGTGCTAAATGTAAATGAACATTTAGCGATTCTAAACAACTAGCCTTAAGCTCTAATTCTTGGAAATATTCCGAAGGTCCGTAAGCACTTTCAACTGCAGAGGCGACAAAACCAAATTTTTTGTAGTAATTAGGGTCACCTAAGAGGAATAAAGCATCCAATCCTTTTTCCTTGCTCTTCTCAATTACAGTTCGCATGAGAGAGCTGCCTATTCCCTTAGACTGAAATTCTGGAAGCACAGACAAAGGAGCTACCTGGCCACAAGACAATCCTGTGTCAGGAACTAAAGTTACGGGGGAGACGAAAATATGACCCACGATAACAGAGTCTTCTGCTACTAAATTAACTATATCGTCATTGTCTTTAATAAGTTCTTTAACCAATCTAGCTTCGATAATTTCTCCATCTCGAACATTTTGTTCTTCGTCGAAAGCAAGTGATACAACTTCATAAATATTATCTAAGTCTTTATTTATGGCATCTCTAATAATCAAGAGTCAGAGCTTTATTCTTTAGGGTCAAAAGAAGCACCGTGAGCAACTTCCCATAAAAAACCATCAGGGTCTGAAAAATATCCAGAATAACCTCCCCAATCAGCTTCTTGCGCAGGTTTAATCAACTTTGCTCCAGCTTTCTCTGCAAAATCCAATATTTCATCAACTTGAGAACGACTGCTGACGAGATAATCTTTGTTCCATTTTAACCATACTCAATCTCCTGAATGAACTACATTAGGCTGATCTAAGTAAAAGGTATTGCCATTTAGGAAAGATCTTTAAGGCCTAGAGTTTGTCTTGCCTCTGCAGGTGTTTGTAGCGAGCATCCCATGAGTTGAATTATGTTGCAAGCCCTCTCGACCAATTGAGCATTGGATGCAAAAACCCCTTTTTCCAGATAAAGATTATCCTCAAGGCCTACTCGAACATTGCCTCCCAACAGTACCCCTTGTGCAACCATTGGCATTTCCATCACACCAACACCGAATCCACCCCAGTTGCAACCCTCAGGCAATGCATCAACCATGGTCTTGAAAGAAGCGGTATTGGCCTCAGCAGCCCAGCGAATACCAAGACACACTTGGAACAAAGGCGGGCTATCAAGAAGTCCCTGAGTCATCATGTATTTAGCAAATGACAATTGGCCCAATTCAAATACTTCAAGCTCTGGTTTAACACCAATTTCCTGCAGCCTTTTGGCACCCTGCTCCAGCATATTCGGTGTCGAGATGTAAACGTAATTGCCTTCTGCGTAGTTGAACGAACCGCAATCAAGTGAACAGATCTCTGGCAACAACTCCTCAACATGCTCCATTCGCTCCATCATACCAACGCAGTCCGTGGCATTACTGAAGTTCAAGGGTTCATCATCGGGACCAAGGAAAAGATCACCGCCCATACCGGTGGTGAGATTAATAATGACATCGACATCACTACTGCGAATACGCTCCACGACTTCTCGGTAAAGCTCCACCCGTCGACTGGGTTTACCGCTATCAGGTTCTCGAACATGGATGTGGGCAATTGCAGCCCCAGCTTTAGCTGCCTCAATCGCAGCTGTTGCTATTTCCTCAGGGGTGACTGGAATCGCAGGATGCTTGCCAACCGAGTCGCCCGAACCGGTTACCGCACAGCTGACAATAACATTGCGGTTCATTTGACTACCTTGGTTTGCCTTAGCGTTGTAAATATTTTTGTTTGGGTCATATAATAAAATTATATCAACTTCTCTTCCGCTTAGACAAATAAAGGACGGGCTTTGGCCCGTCCTTTATTATCATTCAACTTAACTTAGAAGTTGTAGGTCAAACGTGCGCCCCAAACTTCTCTTGGAGCCATATACATGGGGTGAGCACCAGAGGTCAAAGGAACATCAAAGCCTCAGGATCGTCGATATTCCCATGCCTTAGAACCTCATCAGCTGCACCAATTTGTTCATACCAAACAGCCTTCACTAACTGTCTTCCCTTGGAATTCTGACTTGACTTAAGCTTTCCGTGTGCCCGTCTATGGCAATGGCTTGTCCGGAGACTTTTTGTGCTATCGGAGACAACAAGTACTTCACCATCCCAACTATTTCTTCAGGATCAATGAATGTTTGCATTGACGTCTGATTGAGATAGGCTTCTTTCACAACCGATGGATCGGTATCTCTTTCATCCGCCTCTTTGTTTATAACTCTCTCAATTCTGGGACCATTGACAGATCCAGGGCAAATGGCATTGACACGGATATTTTCGTGACCGTATTCCATGGCCCAGGTTTTGGTTAAACCTATTAGTGCCCATTTTGTTGCTGAATAAGCAGATCTTAATGGGGTGCCAAAAAAAGATGAGGTCGATCCGATATTTATAATCGATCCTCCTCCCGATGCACGCAACATTGGAATTGCCTCTTTGCTGCATAGAAAAGCACCATTGAGATTGACCGATATGGTCTCTTGCCAATCGGCAAAATTAAATTCTTCGAGGTTGGTCGTCGGTCCTGCGATCCCCGCATTGTTGATGAGTGCATCCAGACCACCCAGTTTTGCTTCCACGTTACTGAAAAAATCGATGACATCTGTTTCATTGGAAACATTGCCTACGCTTGTAAAGATATCTTCATGGTCAGCGGTAAAGGCTTGCACTCGTTCTGCGTTTTTATCGCAAATTGCAACACGTGCTCCCAGGCTGCTGAGTTCATTGGCAATGACTGAACCAATGCCGCTGGCTGCTCCAGTGACAGCAATTCTCATTTCTTTAATCTCTTTAGCCATGCAAGACTCAATCTCCTGAATGAACTACATTAGGCTGATCTAAGTAAAAGGTATTGCCATCAGGATCTTTGAACATAGCCATAAATCCCCCCCAAGGCTGGTGGGTAGGGGTCATAGTGAATTCGACTCCATTTTTTATCAACTCTTTGTATGTAATTTCCAAATCATCTGTGCAAAACCCTATGCCTGTTTGCCTCCCAACCATAAGCATTCCTTCTTCTTTGACCTGCTCAGAAGGAGGAATGGCCGCTACACCCATCCTAATGGGCCCGCAGGCAAACGAGGCGTATCCAAATTCTTCATCTTTAAACTCCAATTTCAATCCAACTTTATCTTTAAAAAAATTTACAGATTCAGCAAGGTTACTTACATATACATTTATGTACTGGATAGTAGTTGTCATCTTATGTTATCAATAAAATCTCTAATATCTTTCGCGGTTCTTTCAGGGTCTTCGTACATAGGTAAGTGGCCTATATCAGAATAAATCTTTACCTCTACATTAGGAATATTCTCTTCAAAATACTTCGAGCTCTCTACTTGGATTAAGTTATCCTCTTCACCGTGAATAACTAAAGTAGGTGCACTAATTTGATTAAATATCTCAGGACCACTGCTACTACGCCTATCGCCAGTAATCATGGACAGTATGGCTTCACGAGATCCTTTTAATAAAGCCAATTCATGAAATTGACTTACCAACTCCTCAGTAACTAATTTTGGATCTGCTACAGCTGTTTGTAGCCCTTGTTCAGCAAAAAATTTTGGAGTGAAAAAAAGAAGAATTTTTCGAGCTAAACTGGAATCCATTAGTTTCCAAACTATTGGAGAGTCATCCATGGTTTGTTCTTCTCCAGACACACCACCTGCGGCTATTAGTATTAACCCTTCTATTTGATCTGGGTATTCAAGGGCATACCTCCAAGCCACATGACCACCCATAGAGTTACCAGCGATAGAGAATTTTTCTATATCAAGGTAATGAGTTAATTCAGATACCGTTTCCTTAAAATTTTCAATTGTGTATTCTCCAGAAGGGACAGCACCTGTGAGTCCAAAAGCAGGTAGGTCTAGACTGACAAGTCTAAAGTCTTCAGCAAGCAAAGGTACCAATCTTTCAAAGTTGAATAATGAAGCATTAAATCCATGCAACAAGACAATAACAGGTCCCTCATCATTGCCCTCATCACGATAGTGGATTCTGGATCCATCATCTAAGTTCAGAAACTGAGATGCTCCGATAGCATATCTGGATTCTAATTCTTCACGGGGAATATCAAGATAAGTCCCGCTATAGATAAGAAAAACTAAGATTGCTAAAACTGATAATCCAATCCACTTAGCTACTTTTTTCATATTATCAGTATATAAGAATAATGGTGGAGGCGGCGGGAATTGAACCCGCGTCCACCAGTACTCTGCCATAAGATCTACATGTTTAGTTTCATCTATTAATTTAGTTTGATAGGGCCCGATGAACAGGGCTTATCTAACGATCTCATGTTTACTTAAGAAGTTGTATATGAGAACTACAACGTCCGCAGTCCGTGAAGTCGTCTGTCGTAACAATGGCACGGACACCAAGTTAAAACAGTTAGCAATTTAAGCTGCTAAAGCGTAGTCTGCGTTTTCGCCAACTAACATGTTTGTAGTAGTTGATTTACGAGAATTACTACCTTCTCGACATGCACTCGTGGGTTTGTAACTGCCGTCGAATCCAGTTCGCCCCCAAAATGGACTTCGAATTATACATATAAGTTCAATTAACTAACACAAAGGTTTAAGGTAAGAACGTGAAAGAAAGAATAATTCCATCAATAAGATATCAGGACAGCAAGCAAGCCATAGATTGGTTGTGTGCTACTTTTGGATTTGAACATCATCTTATCGTTCCTAATGAGGATGGCGGGATAACCCATGCTGAGCTTGTCTGCGGTGAGGCTATGATTATGTTAGGTGGCCACACGGACGGAGATGACGCTTTTGGAAAACTAAACAGATCACCCTTGCAGCTGGATGGTCAAAATACAGCAGGAATTTATATGGTCGTGGAGGATGTGGATGCCCACTATAAGAAAGCAAAGTCTGCAGGAGCAGAAATAGTTTTGGATATCGCTGATCAGAGAGGAAGTAGGGGATACACTTGTAAAGACTTAGAGGGTCACCTCTGGAGCTTTGGTTCTTATAACCCCTGGGAATAGGTTCTAATTTTTATTTCTGGACCTTAGTTCTCTAGCTTTTTGACGGTCCCAATCTCTGGCTTTAATGGTTTGACGTTTGTCTTTGCCTTGCTTACCTGTAGCTAGGGCGATTTCACATTTAACTAGGTTATTTTTCCAAAACAACTTTGTTGGCACACAAGTTTGACCTTTTTGCTGAGTGGATTTAAAGATTTCCGCTAATTCTTTTTTATTGAGGAGTAATTTTCTAGATCGGGTTGGTTCATTTTCTTTATTACTGTTAGCTAGGGGATTGATATGACAACCAATTAACCAAGCTTCACTGTCTTTTAACAGGACATAAGATTCCGCTATTTGAGCTTTACCCAAACGTATGCTTCTCACCTCCCAACCTTCAAGAGAAACCCCAGCTTCAAATTTATTAGTTAATTCAAAGTTAAATCTGGCCCTCCTGTTTTCGGCAATAACATTTCCGAGCTTCTTTTTCTTCTTATTCACGCTTAGAGTATAAACAAAGATATAGAATATTTTCTATTATCCATGAATAGTAAAAATTTAAGAGAAAGGTACTTTACTGGGAGAGTCTATATTGCACTTAGCCCTGCAATATTTTTAGCAGCAATTGTTTGGTTTACGCCCGATTTGATCGCCATAAAGTTAGCGCATTTTTTTCAGGTGTATTTAAGTTTGTTGTTATTTTTCTCCTGTAGCTATTTATTGTCCCAAGCCAGAATACCAGCTTCATTATTCTCTAAAGAACTTGCCCTGTCTTTGGCTTTGATACTTTTAATATTAGTTATTGGAGGAGGGGTTTTAACTTATTACCTTAATCCCGTTTATGGCTTATCTTTCTTATTAGTCTGCTTACTGGCCTTAACCCTGTTTAAATTATCTAACTACACAAAGCTACAAACTCCTTACTGGTTCAAAGAATTAATTCGCAAAGGCAATATTATGCTCTGTATTTGTTTAATAGTTATGTTAGGTTATTGGCTTAATCCATACTCTGAACCCTTAAGTTACTTGATAAAATGAATTCGGAAGCTAGAAAATCAATTCATGGAACCTGGACAGGTCGGTGGACCTTCATTCTTGCCGCCGCGGGTTCAGCTGTAGGTCTTGGAAACATATGGAAGTTTCCCTATATGGTTGGTGAGTATGGGGGTGGGGCTTTTGTACTGGTCTACCTAGCTTGTATTTTACTTATTGGTGTGCCGATTATGATTGCTGAGATTCTTATCGGCAGAAGAGGTCGTAGCAGTCCTGCGAACGCCATGTCTTACTTGGCAAAAGAAGCCAACACGGTTCCTCATTGGAAAGCTTTAGGAATCATGGGCGCAGTTGCGGGTCTCTTAATTTTATCTTTCTACAGCGTCGCAGCAGGTTGGGCCGTTTCTTATATCTTTGAAGGCTTCTCAGGGCCTTCTGCTGAATATTATAGTCAGGAGTTTGATGCTTTCCTTGCCGATGGCTTCCAACTCATTATTTTTCATAGTATTTTTATATTCATTACTGTTTTTATAGTTGCTAGAGGCGTAATTAAAGGACTGGAGGTCTGGATAAATAGATTGATGCCCTTGTTGTTTATTATCATTGTACTTTTGTGCATCTATGCAACACAAACGGGAGCTTTTGTTGAAGGGCTTTTCTATTTGTTTACTCCTGATTTCTCCAAGATAAATGCCACGGTTATTTTGGCTGCTTTGGGACAAGCTTTCTTTACTTTAAGCTTAGGTATGGGCGCTATTATGGCTTACGGGGCATACATGCCTGCTAACCAGAATATCGGCTCTACAGCGCTTTCTGTGGCCTTTTTAGACACTTTGGTAGCTATACTGGCAGGAATTGCTATTTTTCCAATAGTTTTTGCCAACAACCTAGAGCCAGCTGCAGGACCTGGTCTAGTTTTTGTTACTTTGCCTTGGGCTTTCGCCAATATGCCCCTAGGCTTAATTTTTGGAAAGTTGTTCTTCGTCTTGTTAAGCATTGCGGCTCTCAGTTCGGCCATCTCTTTGCTGGAGCCAGGGGTAGCTTGGATAGTGGAATCATTCAAGACTAAACGATACATAGCGGCAGGCGGGCTAGGTTTGATTGCTTGGACTCTGGGGATATTAAGTGCTCTTTCTTTTAATTTGATTGCCGACTTCACCCCTATTGGCGATCGAAATTTCTTTGATTCTATGGATTTCTTATCCAATCAGGTTCTGCTACCACTCGGTGGAATATTAATAGCAATTTTTGTTGCTTGGGTAATGAAAAGAGAACACGTGCTTGACGAACTCGAAATCAAGGAAGGCTGGCTTCTTAACACGTGGTTTATTTTATTGAAATTCCTTTCACCTTTAATGGTTGGAATTGTTTTCGTCGCTGCGGTTTTCTTAGGAGTTACTTAGATTCAACTTCTTCAGTAGGAAGATCTCCTTCCCATTTAACCAGTAAGCTCTCTTCAAAATACAAAGTAACCTTTGTTTCCGCGAACTTATTATCTCCCTGTGCGATAGAGGTGTAATAATCCCATCTTCTAGGGTAAAAAGTGTCGATGATTAACGGAGTTCCCATGATGTATTTGACTTGTGACTCAGTCATACCAACTTCAAGTTTTCCTAGCATCTCGTTGTCTATTAAATTTCCCTGGTTTATTACCACCTGAAAAAGCTTAGGTAAACTGCAACCAGTAATGATTAAGACTATGGTTAAAAAAAAGAAGGTTTTTATACTTTTTGTCATAGTTGGATAGGACTTAATTTATAATGCTATAACTATTTACTGAGAGAGAGGCGTATTGTGACAGATGATGCAGAATTAAAGAAGGCAGGGCTTAAAGTTACCCTACCTAGGCTAAGAATCTTAGAATTATTAGAATCTTCTGATACTACTCATCTTAGTGCTGAAGATATTTATAAAAGGTTAATCAATGTCGGTGAAGACGTTGGCTTAGCGACAGTGTACAGAGTCCTGACTCAGTTTGAGCAAGCAGGAATATGTATTAGACACAATTTTGAAGAAGGCCATGGTGTTTATGAATTAACTCCAACTGACCACCATGACCATATGGTTTGTGTAGAAACCGGCGATATTATTGAATTTAAATGTGATGAGATAGAAGACTATCAAATTAAAGTTGCGAAAGAAAAAGGCTACGAAATAGTTGACCACAGTATGGTGCTTTACGTAAAACCCCTAAAAAAATAACACACTTGAACCCTTAGCCTTTATCCCCATATTGTTGGACAGGAGAATAGATTTGAGTAACAAAGACAAAGAAAATGGCCTAGATCAAGAAGAGGATTTGCTTGATGAACAACTCGATGAAAGCCATGAAAAACCAGTTGAAGAGGAAGCTGAGCTGTCGTTAGAGCAGCAGGTTGATGATCTTAAAGACCAATTACTCCGAGCACAAGCTGAAGTGCAGAACGTAAGGAGAGTTGCGGGTCAAGAGATTACCAAGGCAAGGCTTTACGGGGTTGAATTTTTAGCTAGAGAATTTCTGGTGGTGGGAGATAATCTACAAAAGGCTCTTGAGTCTTGTAATGAAAAGGCAGAGATAGATTCTATTAAAGAAGGCCTTGAATTGACTTTAAGAAGTTTCGAGGATTCTCTTGAAACAGCTGGCATAGTACCCTTAAGTCCAGATGGTGAGTCTTTTGATCCAGAAAGACATGAGGCAATTTCTGTTGTAGAAGACGATAAAAAAGAACCGAATACTGTAATCGATGTTATTCAGAGAGGATTTACTATTCAAAATAGAATTTTGAGGCCTGCAAAGGTAGTAGTAACAAAAAAACCTGACAAGAAATAATTATTTTTCCACTTGAAAAATCTTATCTGTCCCCCATTTAGATACTAAATAAAAAATTCGGAGACAAAAAATGGCAAAAATAATAGGCATAGATTTAGGAACAACTAATTCCTGTGTTGCTGTTATGGAAGGTGACACAGCTAAAGTGATTGAAAATTCTGAGGGAGCTCGAACAACTCCTTCCGTGGTTGCTTATGGTGAGGAACTTACCGTAGGTGCTCCTGCAAAAAGACAGGCAGTTACCAATCCTAACAATACTCTTTATGCGATAAAGAGGCTTATAGGAAGAAAACATAATGATGATGTGGTTAAGAAAGATGCAAGCATGGTTCCTTATAAAATAGTTGCTGCAGACAATGGAGATGCTTGGGTAGAGGCAGATGGAAAAAGCCTAGCACCTCAGCAAGTTTCAGCTGAGATCCTTAAAAAAATGAAGAAGACTGCTGAAGATTATCTTGGACACGAAGTAAAAGAGGCTGTCATTACAGTTCCTGCTTATTTTAATGACTCTCAAAGACAAGCTACAAAAGATGCAGGGAAAATAGCAGGACTAGAAGTAAAGAGAATTATTAATGAACCTACGGCTGCTGCCTTAGCTTATGGTCTAGATAAAGGCAAAGGAGATCAAAAAATAGCCGTTTATGATTTAGGTGGAGGAACTTTTGATATTTCCATCATCGAAATAGCTGAGGTCGACGGAGAACATCAATTTGAGGTTTTATCCACTAATGGAGATACTTTTTTGGGTGGAGAAGACTTTGACCTTGCCCTTATAGAATACCTTGCTAAAGAATTCAAAAAAGAATCTGGTGTTGATCTTCATAATGATCCTTTGGCGTTACAAAGATTAAAAGAAGGAGCAGAGAAAGCTAAGATTGAGTTATCTAGTAATCAACAAACAGAAGTTAATCTTCCTTACATAACTGCAGATTCGTCAGGACCCAAACACTTTGTTCATAAATTAACTCGAGCTAAGTTAGAGGCTTTAGTAGAAGGCTTGGTAGAAAAGACTTTAACTCCTGTAAAAATTGCTCTAAAGGACGCGAAACTTAAAGCTTCTGACGTTGATGAAGTTATATTAGTTGGTGGCCAGACAAGAATGCCTCTAGTGCAAGAAAAGGTAAAAAACTTTTTTGGGAAAGAAGCAAGAAAAGATGTTAATGCTGACGAAGCAGTTGCGGTAGGAGCTGCAATACAGGGTGCTGTATTAGCGGGAGATGTGACTGATGTGCTTCTTTTAGATGTCACTCCTTTAACTTTAGGAATAGAAACCATGGGAGGAGTAATGACACCTCTCATAGATAAAAACACAACTATTCCTACAAATAAATCTCAGATATTTTCAACTGCAGAGGATAATCAGACTGCTGTAACAGTTCACGTGCTCCAGGGTGAAAGGAAACAGGCCGCTGAAAATAAAACATTGGGTCAATTTAACCTAACTGATATTCCAGCATCTCCTCGAGGCATGCCCCAAATTGAAGTAACCTTTGATACTGATGCCAATGGAATACTAAATGTTTCAGCTAAAGATAAGGCAACTGGAAAAGAACAATCCATTGAAATTAAAGCTTCTAGTGGCTTGTCCGATGAAGAGATTGAACAGATGGTTAAAGATGCTGAAGCTCATGCTGAAGAAGACAAGAAGTTTGAAGCTTTGGTTCAAACTAGGAATATGGGAGAAAATCTAGTCCACAGTTGTAAAAAGACTTTAGAAGAAGCTGGAGATAAAGCGGAAGCTGAAGAAAAAGAAGCAATTGAAAAAGGAATAAGTGAACTGGAAGAAGTTCTTAAATCTGATGACAAAGATCAGATTGATGAAAAGATAAAAGCTTTGAGTGAAGCTTCTGCTTCTTTGGCCCAAAAACTATACCAAGAGCAACAAGACAAAGATTCAGCTCAGAACAATGAACCTGCTGAAGAAGGCGATGCTTCTGATTCCGATGCAGTTGACGCTGACTTTGAGGAAGTTAAAGAAGAAGAGAAATCATAATTTATTTCTATTTCTTCAATAATACTAAAGGCCCAAAATGTCTAAAAGGGACTATTACGATATTTTAGGCGTTGATCGAAGTGCCCAAGGTGACAAGTTAAAAAAAGCTTATAGGAAGTTAGCCATGAAATATCATCCGGACAGGAATCCGGATGACTCTTCTGCTTCAGAGAAATTTAAAGAGACTACTGAGGCATATGAAGTCTTATCAGATCCTTCAAAAAGATCTGCTTATGATCAATTTGGACATCAAGGAGTTGAAGCTTCCGGTTTTAACAGTGGTAGATCTGCTACAGACGCATTTAATGATGTTTTCGGTGATATTTTTGGAGATATTTTTGGAGGGGGAGATCCTTTTTCCAGATCCAGAAGATCCAACCGAGGCTCAGACCTAGAATTTTCCTTAAGAATAGACTTAGAGAATGCTGTAAAGGGGACTACCGAAAAGATAAGAATTCCAGCATTACAGAGTTGCGAAAGCTGTAGTGGGTCAGGTGCTGAACCGGGAACACAACCTTCCTCATGTCCTTCTTGTCAAGGTGCTGGCCAAGTTAGAATGCAACAAGGGTTCTTCTCTATTTCACAAACCTGCAGACAGTGCGGAGGATCAGGAAAAATCATCACAAATCCTTGTCGCAAATGTCGAGGTAACGGGAGGGTAGAAAAGACCAAGACATTATCTGTAAAAATACCTGCAGGAGTTGATTCAGGAGATAGAATTAGATTATCTGGTGAAGGCGAAGCCGGACCAAGTAGAGGCCCTAGTGGGGACTTATATGTTCAAATTAACGTCCTCTCTCACGAGGTCTTTGAGAGGGATGGACAACATCTGTATTGTGAAGCACCGATAAGCTTTGTGGATGCTGCACTGGGCTCTGAAATAGAAATTCCTACTCTTGACGGCAAAGTAAAAATTAAAATTCCTGAAGGAACTCAGACAGGAAAGTTATTTAGATTGAAGGGCAAGGGTGTGAAAAAAATAAGAAAAGGAATCTGAAGT
>JYMV01018256.1_pt1 | contig 15542 bp, 10 predicted proteins | sample 338911 | NCBI WGS metagenome assembly JYMV01 (sample SAMN03354496, study PRJNA234377) | hydrothermal vent metagenome | biome: Deep sea; feature: Hydrothermal plumes at the Eastern Lau Spreading Center, Western Pacific Ocean; material: Seawater | place: Tonga | collected 2009 | depth 2000 m m
CATAATTATTATTTCAATTTATCACTTTCACAGTCAGCGTTTTTATTCCAGTGGAAATAGGGGGGGGTCATCATTTCAAAACAAGAATAAACCTATCTAGACAATACTTGCAAAGGTTCATCCAATGAACTCATACCGTTCACTTCGATAAGGATGGTGTTGTATTCCCCAGGCCGAACTTCTTCATATCCAGAAGAAGCGGTTAAAGAGGGCCTTCGTTTTCATTATCTGGGTGGTGGAAATGAGGTTGGAAATGTCGGTTGCATCCTTGAAGATGCAACTGGAACTAGACTTCTCTTGGATTATGGACTGGCACCGACCGATCCACCACGTTATCCAAATGAAGCACCGAAAGTCACAGATTGTATCATCACCCATTCCCACATCGATCATCTTGGTATGGCACCTTGGCTGGCATCGCATCACTCGACTCGATTACATGGTACTGCATTGACTGGGGAAATTGCCCGCCCGATGTGGAATGATTGCTACAAGGTCAGCAGAATTGAAGGCTATCCCTTATCATGGGATAAAAGGGATATTGACGAAGCTGTAGATCTCTGGCAAGCGCATGGTTTCGATGAGAAGATTACTTTCCATAATTGGAAATGGCGACTACTTCGCGCCGGCCACATCCCCGGTGCGGCGATGGTTAATATCGAAACTCCAACACACAGAATTCTCTTTACAGGAGATTTTGATACTCGAGATAGTGGGTTGGTGAACGGCGCTGAACCGGTAAAATGCGACATCTTATTCATCGAAGGAACTTATGGTGGTCGTAGTCACCCTCCGAAACAGCACGAACAACAAAGATTCCTCGACAGGGTCACTGAAGTGGTCGGACGCGGTGGGACTTGTCTGGTGCCTGCTTTTGCCAATGGCCGCACCCAAGATGTGTTAATTCTCTTACACAAATCTGGTTTGAACCTGAATGTTCATATTGATGGAATGGGAAAATTTCTCGCAAAATTATATCTTGAGCACCCCGAATATCTTCGCTCCAGCGATGATCTTGAAGCGGCGCTTGCTTGGGCTAAAAAAGTCAGCAGCAAATCAGACCGTAAGAAAGCATTAGATGCAGACGTGATAATCACCACCTCAGGTATGCTCGATGGCGGCCCTTCGATATGGTATGTGAATCGCCTTCGAGATAATCCAGAAAATGCGATATTATTGACTGGCTATCAAGCGCGTGGCTCAGGTGGAAAAAAACTTCTCGACCAAGGTAAGTTGCCAATATTCGGTACCGATACGCCGATTGATCTTGAAGTCGATCAATTCACTTTCTCGACCCATTCCGGTCACGATGAGATCATTAACTTTGCTCAGCAATGTGAGGCCAAACATGTCGTCATCTACCATGCCGACCCCGTCCAAGCACGCCCCCCCTTGGTCGTTGCCCTCGAGGCGCAGGGGCATACTGTTCATTGCCCGATAAATGGCGAATCATATACTATTGTCGATTAATGCCCACGCTGTGGAATGAATGAAATAGAAGGCTTCCCACCGACGGCGCATGGCCACAAAGCGCCCGCGCGGTAAATCATCCACTGGGAAGAAAAAGCGCCGACGCAAGAAGTTACGACTGACACTCAAGAGTCGCAATATCAAGGAAACAGATTCCTATACCGACCAGGTCGGGTGGGAGACCTCACGTACTCTTGACGACCCTAATGCGGGCGCGCAACCCACAGAGCTAGAATTTATTCGCCATCAATGTTCACTATGCGGTTCGATAATGCAGGCACCAAAACCCAAACGCGCCAGATATACCATCACCTGCCCCAACTGCGAGCACCAAGATTCCTTCGAATGAAGGAATCATGAAAAATCCAGCGGAATTACTCCATCCTGCTACTTCTGGTGGGGAAGGCCGATGTCGTAGTGGTTTTGTTGCATCCTTCACCGTTGGCTTAACTGATTAAATTAGCCATTTCGAGGAGGCGTTTTACAGCGGCGATTACTAAAACCACCACCAGGATATTTCTTACTACATTTTGCGAGGCGAAATAGGCACCATATCGAGAGCCGAAGATTCCACCGACGAGCACCGCACCGAGAAACCACACCAAGGTATTCAGTTCTAAAACCAACTGTCCCGATAATGCACTTCCTACTAGGCCGGCGGCGGAATTAACCCAGATAAACAGCGCCGCAGTTGCCGCGGCCGCCTTAGGTGTCGCCCATTTTTTCAACAACACAATAGGGGAGAGAAAGATACCCCCTCCGACGCCGATAATTCCACTGAGAAAACCGATAACCCCACCCACCGGGGCAGCCACCTTCATCTCCGGGATCGATAATTCGATATCAAATTCAGCGCTATCGGAAATCGATAATAAACGCCACGCTGCCCAAACCAAAGTAATCGAGAGTAGAATATCATAAATCTCTCCACCAACATTCATGTAACCACCAACTACTGCAAAGGGAATACTGGCGACGATGAAGGGGATGGTCAGTTTTGGAATGTGATGGCCACCACGTCGATAGTGGTAGAATGCGAGCGCCGCCACCAAGAGGTTCAAACACCACGCTTGCTGCTTCAACCAAGAAGAATCGCGGGTCGCGAAAGCCGTCAGGGAGAGGATGGCCAGATATCCCGAAGCACCACCATGGCCGACCGAGGAGTACAGCGCGGCGATGACCATCAACCCGACCAAAATCAGGATGAACCACAACTCCATGACCACCCATCATCCCCCAAGCCATGAAATCTCGCTTCGCACAATATCAAACAATAGAGCAGTGGTGGGTAGGAACATGGGCGAGCAGACCCCCTACTTCATCAGCGTCGATGAAGCCCTGGAAATCGCTTACCAAACCCCCTTACCAATCACTTCCGAGGTAGTAGAATTGGCGCAAGCCGACAATAGATTGCTCGCCTCCGACCTCATCTCACCGATCGACGACCCACCCTTCGATAACTCAGCCATGGATGGTTGGGCAGTGCAATACCAAGACACTACCTCAGCGCGCGAGGAGGCGCCGGTTAAATTGGAAATCATCGGTACCGTGCAAGCTGCAGAAACCAGCACCCCCCCTCCGGTTGTGGGTGCTGGGCAGGCGATGCGGATAATGACCGGGGCGCCAATGCCAGAAGGTGCCGACTCGATTATCCAAATCGAGCATACCACCGTTTCTAAAGATGAAAAACAGGTTGCACTTCACTTTCCATCCAAACCTAATTTCATCCGCCGGTGTGGTGAAAACCTTGTTGCAGGCCAGATTGTTTTCCCATCCGGAACCTTACTCACTCCGGAGCGCCTTGGGTTATGCGCGACGATGGGATTTGGCGAACTGAAGGTGCAGAGTAAACTTAAGATTGCTATAATCAGCACCGGAGATGAAATCATACCCCTTGGCCAAGAATTGAAACCCGGGCAAATCTATGAATCGAACAGCCACGGCCTAGCCGCTTTGGTGAAATGGTTGGGGCATGAGCCGACCATCCACCCCAACGTCGCCGACAACCTCAACTCCCTGCGCAAGGCATTGGACCAGGCCGCCAAATCCGCAGACATCATCATCACCAGCGGTGGGGTTTCGATGGGAGAATTTGATTTTGTACGAAAAATCATGGAGGAAGAGGGCGACGTTCATTTCTGGCGAGTCAAGTTACGTCCTGGCTCACCACCATTATTCGGTACTTGGAAGGACATTCCACTGTGGGGATTACCCGGCAACCCGGTATCAAGTCACGTGGTTTTCAGAGTCTTGACCGCACCATGGATCCGCCGTCAGAGCAAGGCAAGCGGACCGCGCGAAGTCAAAGTCAGGGTGCGATTGGCTGACCCGGTAAAGGCCATGGCTGATGGCCTTACATTACGGCGAATCGATCTTGAATTCACCCCTGAGGGACTTATCGGAAGGGTCACAACCCACCAAGGATCAAGCAATCTCCATGGACTGGCCACCGCCGCCGCCCTCACCTTACTCCCTCCCGGCTCGAGTGGAGCGGCCGGTGAGTGGATAGATGCCTTGCTGTTGTAGCGAACATGAGTTCAATAACGAGCGCGCCGACCGATGCTTTGGCGGCGTCGATGGGTGGTAACAAAAGCGTTGACGGCAACCGCCTAGATGGCTGGATCACCGTCCGCGGGGCGCGTACTCACAACTTGAAAAACATCGATGTAGACCTACCGCGCGGTAAATTCATTGTCATATCCGGAGTTTCGGGAAGCGGCAAATCCAGTCTCGCTTTCGATACTCTTTACGCCGAGGGTCAGCGCCGGTACGTCGAGAGTTTATCCTCCTATGCCCGCCAATTCATCGGTCAGATGAAAAAGGCTGACTGCGATGCCATCGAAGGACTTTCACCAGCCATCAGTATCGACCAGAAATCCGGTAGTCATAACCCCCGTTCAACCGTTGCCACAGTCACTGAGATTATGGATTATCTCCGTTTATTATGGGCGCGTATCGGCCAGCCGCACTGCCCAGAATGCGGCCGAGAAGTATCGATTCGCACAGTCCAGGATATCGTCGACGATATCATCTATCGATTCGAAGCCCATACCATCGCCATCTGGTCACCGGTGGTGCGCAACAGAAAAGGCACCCATGCTGACCTATTCCGCAACTTGGTTGAGGGGGGATGGTTGAATGGCAAGGTCAATGGTCGCGAAGAGGAATTCGAGCAACCCCCTCAGTTAGACAAGAATCTCCGCCACGACATCGATGTCCGCCTCGACCGTCTTTACCTCGACATGAGTAATCGTCAACGCTTGACTGAAGCGGTCGAGCAGGCACTCAGAATAGGTGGGGGAGCGGTGGCGATAGAGAGTTTGGCCGGCGCTAAGAAATCCGTTAAACTCAGCCAAGGTAGTGTTGCAGGGGAGACTGAAGAGGGGGTGGTCGAAGCATATTCCGAGACCTTCGCCTGCCCACAACACGGCGCTTTCATGACCGAGATGAGCCCACGGATATTCTCCTTCAATTCACCACTCGGTGCCTGTCCGACCTGTCAAGGTCTAGGGGTCACTAGGAACTATTCTCTTGAACTGATGTTAACCCCCGAGCGTAGTATCGAAGAAGGTTGTATCAAACCATTCCAGTCATCGATAAACGCTGGTTGGTACCGCGGCCTGATGGAACAGACGGCGCAATTCTACAATATCCCAACCGATACCCCCTTTGAGGAATTGAGTGAAGACTCCCAAGACATTCTCCTGTATGGCTCTGGCTCCACCATCATTGATTTCAGCTTCACCAGCAAACGCGGTGCAACCTACAATATGCGGCGGCCATGGGAGGGGGTGTTCGGGCGACTGGAGAAGACCTATACCGAAACCACCTCGGAGAAGAACCGCGCCAGATTGGCTGCATACATGAATGATGAGCCGTGCACCGAGTGCCAAGGTGCCAAACTCAATCCTGCCGCACGAGGGGTGACTGTTGGCGGGGTGACCCTGCACGGTCTGAGCTTCTGCAGTATCCACGAAGCGCTGGCGGTGGTGCGCCATTGGGTTGGAGATAAATCGGAAAAACACTCGATAAACGGTGCCCTGCGAAAATCCTGTAATCAATTGGATGAGCGTTCATTATTCATTGGTCGCGAAGCCATCAAGGAAATCGAATCCCGCCTCAGTTTTCTCGACCGTGTCGGCCTCGATTACCTGACCCTCGACCGTCGCGCCAACACTCTTTCTGGTGGAGAGAGTCAGAGGATAAGGTTGGCGACGCAGATAGGCAGTCGCCTTACTGGGGTGATGTATGTTCTCGACGAGCCCTCAATCGGGCTGCACCAGCGCGATAATGACCGATTGCTCGCCACCCTGCGAGAATTGACCGATCTCGGAAATACCCTAATTGTCGTCGAGCACGATGAGGATACCCTGCGCCAAGCCGATTGGATAGTCGACCTAGGCCCTAAGGCCGGGCGAGACGGCGGAGAAATCGTTGCCAGCGGGCCTTTGGAGAAGATTCTCAAGGCTAAGGAAAGCATCACTGGAGCCTATCTCTCGGGGAGAAAACAAATCCCTATTCCAGAAAATCGCACCCCGCCGAATAATGGTTGGTTGACAATAACCGGTGCCGTAGCCAACAATCTCGCCGATATCGAGGTTAAATTTCCCATCTCCTGCCTAGTCGCCATCACCGGAGTCTCAGGCTCTGGCAAATCCAGCCTGGTCACTGAAACCCTCGCTCCCTTATTGCAAAGGCAACTCCACGGCGCCGATGTAGTGGTAGGGAAGCACACTTCCAGTGATGGTATCGAATTGGTCGATAAGGTGATAATCATCGACCAAAGTCCAATCGGGCGAACCCCGCGCTCAAATCCTGCGACCTATACCAAATGCTTCACCGATATCCGCAAATTATTCGCCACCACAAACCTCGCCAAAGAGCGCGCCTATACCCCCGGACAATTCTCTTTCAATGTACGCGGCGGCCGCTGTGAGGCCTGTTCGGGCGCTGGCTCAATGAAACTTGAAATGAATTTTCTACCCAATGTGTGGATAATTTGCGATACCTGCAAGGGCAAGCGCTACACTAGAGAAACCTTGGAAGTTCTGTGGAGGGGTAAGAACATCCACGAAGTGCTGGAGATGTCGGTCGCCGAAGCGGCTGAATTCTTTTCTAACCACAGCCGACTATCTCGAATCCTAGGAACTCTGGATGCGGTCGGATTGGGATATATTCACCTCGGCCAGCCAGCAACAACCCTTTCTGGTGGTGAGGCACAGCGGGTAAAATTGGCCAGTGAACTGGGTCGGCCAACCCATAAACATACCCTCTACACCCTCGATGAGCCGACCACCGGGTTGTCATTTCCTGACATCCAGCAACTCATCACCGTTCTTCAGCAACTGCGCGATAAAGGCCATACCGTGCTGGTGATCGAGCACCACCTAGATGTTGTGAAATCAGCCGATTGGGTAATCGACCTCGGCCCTGAAGGAGGCACCCGCGGGGGAGAATTAATCGTCGCCGGAACTCCGGAAGAAGTGGCTAAGAATAAGCACTCATTCACCGGCCAGCACCTCAAACAACTCCTTTTTGGAGCGAAGAAGAAACCTGCTTAGGCAAGCGATGAATTGATGGGATGTCGTCTAAGGGCGATAATTGCCAATAGGAGATGATGGTCGAATGGCAGAGCAGGTCCATACCATCGAAGTACTGCCGAAAACCGGCGGGGGAATGACTGATGCACGCGGCGAGTCGATACGCCGACAATTATCCAGTGACCACGGTCTCGATATTACCGAGGTTAGGAGCACCTTGGGTTATTTGGTGAAAGGAGATCTGAGTCCGAGCGAGTTGGCACGCTCCACCAGCGAGTTATTCAGCGACCCGATCATCGAGGATGGCTTAGCCAATACCACATTCATAGCCTCCGGTCACTTCGAAACCGAGCCCGACCTGACCATTATTATCGGTTTCAAACCCGGGGTTACTGATAACCGGGCGCAAGCCGCATTGGACGGTTTAAAGACGCTTTTTCCCGATAAGGATGGCTTGGCGGTCGCAACCACCACTGGCTACATGTTCTGGGGTCTACCAGGTGATGTCGATGCAGATTGGCTGAGCAATCAACTGTACAACCAGATGATTGAGAGGGCGTCTATTTCATCAACCGGCGATGCTGGTTTGGAATTTCCTGAGCGTCCACCCACTGAGTACCAACCACCAGCCACAGTGAACCTTGAGGTTAGCGATGAAGAGTTGAACAAACTTTCACAAACCGGATTACTGGCTCTCAATCTCAAAGAGATGAAAGCCATTCAAAGCCACTACCGTGACCCCGAAGTGCAAACCATTCGGCAAAGTCACGGAATCAGCCCTCGGGCGCCGACCGATGTCGAACTCGAATGTCTGGCACAGACTTGGTCGGAACACTGTTCACACAAGATATTCGCGGCCAAAATCCATCACATCGACACCGAGACTGGCGAGGATAGCATCACCGATTCTTTATTCAAAACCCACATCATGAAGCCGACTTTCGATATCAGGGAATCAGCCGATTGGCTGCTTTCCCTATTCCACGACAATTCCGGAGTCATCGAATGGACTGAAGATTGGAGTCTTTGTATGAAGGCCGAGACCCACAATTCCCCCAGTGCCCTCGACCCATTCGGTGGAGCGATTACTGGAATCGTCGGCGTCAACCGTGATATATTGGGTACTGGCCTGGGCGCCCGTCCAATCGCCAATACCGATATTTTCTGCTTCGGCCCACCTGATTACGATGGTGACCTTCCACAGGGATTATTCCATCCTTCAAGGGTATTTCGCGGTGTCCATGCCGGGGTGCGGGCCGGCGGCAATGAAAGCGGCATCCCGACGGTTAACGGTGCGATGATTTTCGATGACCGTTACATCGGCAAACCATTGGTCTATTGTGGTACTGTGGGAATAATGCCACGCCTCCTATCCGATGGGCGGGAGAGCCATATCAAGACCCCCAGTCCGGGCAACATCATCTACATGGTCGGCGGCAAGGTTGGAAGTGACGGAATTCACGGTGCGACCTTCTCAAGTATGGAATTAACAGAAGAGAGCCCGAGCAGTGCAGTGCAGATAGGCGACCCGATCACGCAGAAGAAAATGATTGACATGTTGCTCGAGGCGCGCGATGCAGGGCTTATCCAAGTCATCACCGATAACGGCGCCGGCGGCCTGTCATCCAGCGTCGGTGAGATGGCCGAATTGACTAATGGTGCTGAACTAGACCTTTCCACCGTACCCCTCAAACAACCCGGATTATCACCTTGGGAAATCCTTGTTTCCGAATCACAGGAACGGATGACGGTCGGCTTATTGGAGGGAGATACCGCCGCCTTTGAGGCGCTGGCCGAACTGCACGAGGTCGAGGCGACCCGGGTTGGAAGATTCACCGATGATGGTATCTTCTTAGTCAAATTCGGTGACCAAGTAGTCGCCCACCTACCGATTACCTTTCTCTATAACGGCTGTCCACAACTACAACTAGAATCTGAGTGGACAGCACCAGAGCACCCCCCTCTCATCACCCCTGATTCAGGACCGTTTGAGATGGGCGAAATCCTCACTAGAATCATGGCGCGGCCAAATGTTGCCAGCAAGGAATGGTGGGTACGATCATACGACCACGAAGTTATCGCCCAATCGGTCATCAAGCCATTCTGCGGCGTCAATCACGATGCTCCCAGTGATGCCGCGGTAATCGCCCCGATAATCGGCGAGGTTAGGGGAGCGGTAATATCCAACGGCATCGTGCCGCGCTATTCCGATATCGACACCTATGCGATGGTTGCCGCTAGCATCGACGAGGCCTTACGAAACGCGGTATGTGTCGGCGTCGATCTCGATAAGATGGCAGGCCTAGACAATTTTTGCTGGTGCGACCCCATCGAGTCGGAAAAAACCCCCGATGGCCGCTACAAATTAGCACAACTGGTGAGGGCAAACCGCGCTCTTGATGATGTCTGCCGGGCTTACCACCTGCCTTGTATCAGCGGTAAGGACTCGATGAAGAACGATGCCATTATCGATGGCGAGAAAATCAGCATCCCTCCAACCTTACTATTCAGCCTGCTCGGCAACCACCACGATGTCCGAAAAGCTGTTTCAAGCGACTTCAAGAATGCCGGCGACCTGATTTATCTGCTCGGCGAGAGCCATCAGGAACTCGGAGCCAGCGAGCTAGCATTCATGTTCAGCGAAGAGGCAACCAAATCCGACACCCCTAAAGTAGCCGGCCAGGTCGAGGAGAAGTGTGGAATTGGCGGGGCGGTGCCGGCAATAGATGCCGAGCGTAATATCGCGATGTACAGGTCATTGACCGGAGCTATGCGGGAAGTTCTGGTAGCCAGTGCTCATGATTGTTCCGATGGAGGACTTGCGGTTACCTTGGCCGAATGTTGTATAGGAATATCAGCCGGGTGCGAGGTCGACATCACCGCGATTCTAGCGGCCGATGCAGAACTAGACCACTGGGGTGCACTGTTCGGTGAGAGCCTGGGGAGAATACTCGTCAGTATAATTCCCGAAAACCAGTCGCAATTCGAGGCGGCTATGGCTGGACATTCAGCAACCCTAATCGGCATGGTGAATCAAGATGATAACGATAATTTCACCATCATCGCCAATGGTGAGGAGATGCTGGTTTCCCAAGTTGGAGAACTACGCAGTGCGTGGCAGGGAACATTGGACGGGGGGCAACCAGAATGATTGAAACCCCACAAGTTGCAGTGCTTACCGGCTTCGGCATCAACTGCGACTTGGAGACCATGGCTGTGTTTGAGATGGCTGGGGCAACCGCACATCGAGTACACGTCAACCAACTTGTTAACGGAGTGGCTAACTTAGAGGATTACCATATATTGGCGATTCCCGGCGGCTTCTCCTTCGGCGACCATCTCGGGAGTGGCCGACTTCTCGGCAATCGCCTACGATTCGGATTACGCGAGCAGGTGCGCGATTTTGTAAAGGCAGGTCGCCCGGTCATCGGCATCTGCAATGGTTTTCAGGTCTTGGTGAAGATGGGACTTCTTCCTGGGGATGACGAGGTATCCTTACAACAATCAGCCTCACTGACCCTCAACGACAGCGGCCATTATGAAGACCGTTGGGTAACATTAGAGTTCAACCGAGACAGCCCCTGCATATGGACCAAGGGATTGAAGCGTATGCGCACCCCAGTGCGCCACGGTGAAGGAAAATTCGTTACCCCCACCCAAGAACTACTCGACCACTGGCATGCCAACGGGCAACTGGTGTGTCACTATATCGACCCCGAGGACCAATACCCTTCAGCCTGCGATGAAGCTCTACCTTACCCATTATGCCCCAACGCCAGCATGCGCAATATCGCAGGGGTCTGTGACCCGAGCGGATTGGTCTATGGGATGATGCCGCACCCCGAGGCCAACCATTCACAATGGTTGGGGGCGACATGGACACGAGAAGGTGGCCGAACCGGCGTCGACCATTCCAGCCCAACCAATGGTCAAGGCTGCGACATCGCGACGGCCGTGGCTGGACAAGGAGAAGGAATGGTAATGTTTCGAAATGCCGTTGAATATGTCAGAAACAACCTCTGAAGTGAGTATATGGGAGAACTCCAGAACCCTGACCGCCTCACCCACCCCGACCAATTACGAGCATTGGCAATTCTCCTGATGGTAATGGTGCATGCCGCGGCAACCTGGACGCCGAAAGAGGTTTCAATCACCAGTTTTCTAGCATTCGCAATCTCTGGACTGGGTGGATTGGCGGCGCCATTATTCGTTACTATAGGCGGCTGGGGGATGGCGAGGAGCCGGTTGACAAAACGCAAGGTTATCATCCGTAGCAGCTTCTTATTGACCTGCCAGATATTAGTGAATTTGGCCGCACCACATCTGTTTGAACCATTTACCCCTGGCGTACTATCACTATTCGCCATCACCATTCTTCTCTCACCCCTGTGGTTGGCCGCAATTCGAGCCAAGTGGAAAAATGGCGCCCCAGTTTGGCCAGTGATCTTGACCATAGTGGTATTCTTACCATGGATATTCCCGTCGGCGATGGGGCCCTCAAACTGGGACTTCCGAGTTCACACCCCAACCATCATCAGCGCCATCCAACATCTCCTGTTGACCGGGACATACCCACTGATTCCATGGCTGGCATTCGCAATGTTGGGGGCGATAATAGCCGACCACACAACCGCTGCACAAGCCGGAAAAGAACACAACCCCCACCCCATCCCAATTTGGTATCTCATCATTGCCGGAATCGCCTTCTTCTTCATGGCACTGGGCGCTGCCACCAACCAGAAAATCCCACTTGCCCTACCTAATGGCCGCGCCGTGCTGACCTTCTTCCCAGCCAATACCCCATTCCTCATCTGTGCCTTTACCGGGGTCGGAATACTCTGGCAGATGACGAAAAAACTCCCTCATTACCAACCACTGAGCGACCTTGGGCAAAGGTCATTGACGGTATATGTGGTGCACTTCATCCCTTTCTCCTTCCTCTATCGCTATGATGAGATTGGCGACTGGTCGACGATGACCTGCTCAATTGTGGTGCTGGCCTACACTCTATTGTGGATTCCCCTGGCACATCTACACGCCAGATTCACCCCCACCTGGAGTCTGGAACATCTGCTGAGAAATCTGGTTGCCCAACCGATACGGAAACTTGAGAACCGATAACCTCCAGAACCGGTCGTATGGCGACCGAGTTACTGTACATGGAATCGATTGCCGCGTGCTACGATAGTGAATTTTCCGCTACCGTGACGGCAATTGCCGAGGATAACGTAGTCCTCGATCGCACCCTATTCTATCCCTTGGGTGGTGGGCAGAACTGGGATGTCGGCCGCCTCAAATCCGATATAGGAACAACCACCGTAACCGAAGTGCGCGGCCGGGGCGAGGTCAATCACTTCGTCGGCAATGACCATGGCTTGGAAATCGGCGATGAAGTGTACGGGACCATCGATTGGGAGAGGCGCTATTCCCACATGAGGATGCACACCGCACAACACCTGGTCAGCGGCGTGGTCTACGACATGTTTCACGGCACCAGGACGGTGGGTAACCAGATTCATGCCGACCGTAGCAGAATCGATTTCCACCCGATAAAGTTCGACATGGACATGCTCGATCTGGTTTTCACCTCAGCGCAGGAGATTATCGAGAGCGAATTACCGGTGACTTGTTCGACAATGACTAGAGACGAGGTCAATAAGATAATGCCACCCGAGCGCACCAATATGGATTTGTTACCGATATCGGTCAAGCAGTTGCGGGTCATAACCATCGGCGACAATTTCGATCTCTGTCCATGTGCAGGTACGCATGTAGCTAACCTGAGCGAGATTGGCGAGTTGGAACTGTTAGGTAAGAAGAACAAAGGTAGTATGGTGCAAAGAATAAGTTACACCTTAAAATGACGAACCACCTATTATTCGCCAATTAACATTAGTAACCAAAGACCCAAGGAATAACATTATCTCAAATATCCAACTCATCATCCACAGAATCATCTCCCGATTCAGACCCCTCTATGGTGTCCGAATCGGTGCTGGGTGAGGCACCTCCATCAAGCAGTTCAGAAACCCCCTTAACCTCCCCTTCCCAGGCTTTACGTTGTGATTGACGGCGAGCAAATTCACTACCCTCAACATGTTCGCGCTGGCTTTTCGACGCTTTTTCACCTTTTTCTGCGGCAGCAACCCGGTCGGATAATCCCCGGTCTTCCCCCGGTCTGTCGCTGACATCGACCTTCTCAATCTCCCGACTAGGCACGGTTCTGGCCCCAACCGAAGAATCGACTACGGGGGTGATTTCGCGGTTGATTTCTCGAGCCTCCGCCAGGCTCGGCGCAATATCTTTCCATTGGCTCTGATTGGCAACATCACGTATCACTGAGGTTTTGGATTTCTGCGCCTGACGCTCAAATAGGTCGGCGACCTCCTCATTGGTCGCCAATGGAGTAACATCGGCAAATTCACCTGCTAATATCTGGTATTTCCTCAAGGTTGGTCCATGCACAGGGTCATGGTCCCAGCGATGCGGATTGGCCAACATCTGCATCAATTCAACCGCCAGTTGGTCGATAGGAGAGACCGGGTGATCGGGTAGAGCGTCACGAACCACAGCATGGGTCGCGATACACTGGCGGCAGCGTTCAGTGCCGACAATATCAGCCGCATCACAGAGCAGACAACAGGTTTGGAAACCCATCTCCTTCATCGCTTTACGCGGCATACTCATGCTTCGACCCGACCACTCCACTCATCCACCCCCCATGAAGCGAGCGCCCATCTGAACACCACGGTAAGACCATTGATAGGGAAGCACCGCAAGGGACAGCCGTGCAGCCGCAACGAGACCCACGGGCAGCGATGCTCGAGCGCGATCCTTACACCCGGGTGAGCCACGTGCAAACCACCGCCCGACCGGTCTTCCAGGGATTTTGGGATATTCCCAACTACAAACAGCCGATTGAGCACCATACCGGCCGGCTCTGGCACTTCAGCGAGGAGGAGAAGCGCCACCTTCTTCTAGCCACCGCGGCATTTACCCTAGCACTCGGATTGATGTTCACCCGCGGCATATTCGGTTTGCTTAACACCGGATTCACCACTTGGTTCATCACCATCGTGGTGATGATGCCGGTGATGTTATTCGCGGTCGGCCCGGCCTTTCTTCTCCACGAAATCGGCCACAAGGTGGTGGCGAAGAAATACGGTTGCTGGGCCGAGTTTCGCGCTGACCCGAAAGGACTGAAGATGGGTGTGGCAATCGCCGCGGTTCTCGGAGTGGTATTCATGGCTCCCGGGGCAGTAATGGTGGCGGGGCTGGTGACCAGACGGCAAAACGGCCACATCGCCATCGCTGGACCGATGGTCAATTTCGGGTTATTCTTGGTCGGAATTCCCCTTGGGGCAGTAATAATTGCTATTACCGGGGCGAACGGCGACATCAATGCTATCTTGGTCGGTAATTCGCTCAATTATAAATTACTCATTTGGTTGATGATAAAATTCTGGTTGACTGCGAATCTGGTGCTAGGGATGTTCAACATGCTACCATTCGGGCCACTCGATGGTCTCAAGGTCAAGGCGTGGTCGGAAGTGGCTTTCTGGGCGATGCTCGGGGCATTTGCCATCCCTCTCATCCTATGGTGGTTCGGCGGGGTGTGGAATCCGATGGACCTGGTCAGTTCCCTAGCCTCAAAGATATGAGTTGATCACCGGTCTCTCATCCAAATGGAAGAACGAGTAAGCCGCCCACCAAGTCACCATATCTAGGCTATTCACCAGATTATCCTTACCGGAATTCTCTTCACCGTATGATTTACCCTCGGTATCCATCCAATCCTCCATCTCTTCAAGGGTATCACATACTTGGTGATAGCACCAGTAACCGTCGACCAGCCCACCGAAGCCCATGGTTACCGTACCGAGATTATCTTGGAAACTGGCATGGTCACTGCGCGCCGTTGTATCTTCGTAGATTATCAATTCCGGCCGACCACGGTCAAGCCAATCCTCAACCTTCCAGGTCACCTCATCGTGCTCGGGTTGGCCGACTAGTATCTGCACCTGTTGTTCGACACCGATGGCGTCACTTCCAATCCACATCGCTAACCTGACCATCTCGGGCTGATTCAGATTATCATAATCCTGACTGGGGCCAATGTAGACTCGCATCGGCCAGACCTCGTCATCCTTGGGATAGCCGGTATCATCGATGCTCAGGGCTGGGTCACCATGCGGTGCACCACCACCACCAGGCCAATTCACCCCAGCCATATCGAGATTGACATAATTTGTAATCGTCACCTGCGGATTATCTTCTTTAACATAATATTCAGTCCAATAATCTGAACCGCGCTTCCCCCCTTCTTCACCACTCCATAAGCAGAATACAATGGTCCGACGGGTATCGAAATCTGCCATCGCTTCGGCCACGGTCAGCACCATGCTGGTGCCGGCGGTGTTGTCATAAGCACCAACTCTGGTGCCATAGGTGCGACTTCCGAGCAAGTGCGGGTCGGCAATCGGCAATGCAGTATTTGCTGGGGGGGCAACATCGAAGTGAGCCCCGAACACC
>JYMV01049718.1_pt1 | contig 15542 bp, 11 predicted proteins | sample 338911 | NCBI WGS metagenome assembly JYMV01 (sample SAMN03354496, study PRJNA234377) | hydrothermal vent metagenome | biome: Deep sea; feature: Hydrothermal plumes at the Eastern Lau Spreading Center, Western Pacific Ocean; material: Seawater | place: Tonga | collected 2009 | depth 2000 m m
TTCACACTTTGGATTCTTCGGACTTGCATACTTTCGCTAGCTCGGACTTGAGTCGAGCTTTAAACTCACTTCCAGGAGTTAAAATGGAAACTCGTGGAGATGGAGGATCTCGAAGACTGCACGTTAGAGGTTCGTCTTTACGCTCACCTTACTCTGTGAGAAATACTATGCTCTTTTACGATGGGTTCGTGCTGACGGAAGCTGACGGGAACTCTCCTCTAGAGCTAATCGACCCAGATCTTGTTGAGTCTATGACTTTAGTTACTGGACCGTCTGCGGCATCGTTTGGAGGAGCGTATGGAGGAGCATTACAGATTTCGAGTTCTTCTTATATAGAGTCAGGCACTCATGGTTGGGCGCATACTCGATTAGGGAGTAGCGGAAGAGGTGCCGACCTTGGAGAGGGTGATATGGGTTTAATGGTACTCAACAGTAGATATGCGGCAGGAATAAATCACGGGTTCCAGCGTGGCGGAATCAGCTTTTCAGTAATAAACACTGACAACCCTGGTTACAGAACTTGGGAGTGGAATAACAAAACCCAAATCAATTTTGCAGCCACTCTTTACGACGATGCGGGAAACAACCACACCATCACGGCAATACATTTCGATGGGGAGTGGGCTCTCCCGGGCTCGATTAAACAAGCCCAAGTCGACACCCTTCCGACAGCATCTCCTGGCATTAACTACAACGCACACGTCGCTCGAGTTCGAGACCTCATCGGCTATAAATACAGTCGAACGTTCGAGAATGGACTCAAGGTAAACGCCTCCCTTTTAGGCAGAATTACTACAAAAACTAACCCATACGGGACATCCGCTTTCTACAAAGGCTACAAAGAGGAGTCTGGATCTGGCTACAGCGCTTTAGCTTCAGCTGAAAAGCAGATTATCGATGGCGAGACATGGGATTTAGATATGGAGGTTACTCTCATGCGATTGTATGATGAGGTGAACATCACCGAGTGGGAGTCTGCTCCGAGCCCACTTACGGTCATAATCCCCCTCCGCTATAACCTTGACATGAAAGCTCAGCAAAACTTCGTTAGCACTAGTTGGATAGCTTCTCATGGCGACCATTTCAGAGTTGAAGCCCAAATCGGGATGAGCAACCGCCACCGCACTACTTCCGGCATCACAATGGTTGAATCCGATACCACTACAGTAGAAACACCATATTTAAGTGAGAAAACTCATAACACGATCCTACCTCGATTAGGAATTAGCTGGGAGGTCTCTCCGGGGTATGTCCTATTCGCACAAGCAAGTACGGGCTTTAGCGACCCGACAGCTTTCGAACTAGTAAATCCCGAGGATGGTTTGGCAGCCGAGCTGGATAGTGAAAGTGCGTTCGGAATGGAATTAGGGATTCGTGCTAATATCTCCCCTGTCATCGAACTTCGATCTACTTTATATAGATCTACGGTAAACTCAGCGATTCTACAAGTCATATTAGAAAACGATGCTGTAGCATTCGAAAACGTGGAAGGTGGACTCATCATGCAAGGATTAGAAAATGAACTTACATGGTTTGTATCGGAAAAACTTGACCTAAGAGCATACGGTTCGTTAGCTCTACATAGGTTTGGTGAATATTCTGACTATGCAGGAAATTCACTTCCTGGATCACCTATAGTTTCTGGAGGACTTCAAATTAGATCCAACTACACGTGGGGTACTTTAAGCCTTGATGCAAAGCATATCGGTGAAACTCCACTAAATAATTCAGGAACGGATTTCATGGATGCGTACGATGTTTTAGACGCTTCTGTTAACTATAATCTCTCTTCGGATATTATGATTGAAATCGGGGCGAGAAACCTGTTAGATGCAGAGTATTCTGATTGGCCTCAACTCAATGGAGTGTATGGGAAATACTACAACCCTGCTCCTCCTAGAACAGCTTACTTGTCCATTCGTTGGTCGCTATAACAAACGTTCAAACTACATAACTACGATTTCGACTCTTCTGTTTTCGGCTCGACTTTGCTCGGTGTCGTTTGAGGAAATTGGAGTAGAACTACCTTTTCCTGTGTATGATAATCTCGATTCAGAAATAGAAGACTGTATTAGAAATTGCATTACTGAATTCGCTCTAGAGATGCTTAGCTCGAGGTTTTCTTTTGCGGAACCGATATTGTCAGTGTGTCCGATAATTTCTACATGAGTCATGGGGTTATCGTTGAGCCAAGAAGCGAGCTTTATAAGGTCGGCCTGATACCCCTTCTCGAATTCTGAACTTCCCGTTTCAAACCTTATATCGTTCATAGTAAGCGATGTGCCCGGTTGTATCTTCTCAAGTCGTACTTCTACGAATCTATCTTTATTTGAAGAGTCTGAAATAGAGACGTCTTCAATTTTGAACATATATCCCGGTCGAGAAACTTCGAAACTGTAATGCCCCTTTTCGGGAAGTGGAAGAATGAACCCGTTTTTTATCGTTGTTTTTGTTTTTGAAATTACTGAAGCTAGGATTTCGCCTGTCAGTTTATTGACCAAAACGACACTTGCATCGATAGGGCTAGAAGAGATGGCGTCAACAACAACTCCGGAAAGAATGCCTACAGATATAGGTTTGACGGAGACGGGAAGGTTTACCCGCCAGAGATCTAGATCGCCCGAGGTATTTAATCTATCGGTTGCGAAAATCGCAAAATCTCCATCTGGTTCAACTAGAAGGCTATTCTCGTTGTTGTAGGTGTTTAACGGGTATCCAAGATTTACAGGAACGCCCCAAAGTCCGTCATCGCCCTTGCGAGAAACGAACATATCAAGTCCGCCGAGCCCCGGATGTCCGTTACTACTGAAATACAGAGATTTTCCGTCTGGGTGAAGAAAAGGTGATTCTTCCTCGTAGGGAGTGTTTATTTCGCCTGGGAGACTGAATGGAACACCCCACTCACCATCCTCTCCTCTCCTAACCCCGAATAAGTCACTCCCAGCTCCCCTTGTGTGTCGTGCTCTAGCGAAAACTAAGAAATTACCATCTGAGGAAATTGTTGGTTGGGATTCCCACGCGCTTGAGTTTGGTTTACCTAAGTTTTCTCCTATAGACCAAACCCCTGTCACCTCATCAAATCGGCTCTCAAATAAGTCGCAACTCCCTTTCCCTTCCCTATCCCCGAAGCCGTCTCTAGGACTAGCGCACGCAGTAAAAATGATGGTTCTACCATCGCCGGAAATACTCGGTGCTCCTTCATTAAATTCAGTATTAACCCCCCTAAGTCTCTCCGCGTATGTCCAACTCGAATCTTTCCAAGTAGATGTGAAAAAATCCTCATGATCATACATTCCGTTACTGCTATTAACTCTGCGAGTAAATACCAAGGTTTTTCCATCTAATGTCATAGTTGGATAATACTCCGGGAAGTTACTATTTATCGATAAATCAAGGGGCGATAAATCCAAACCTAGGATTGGATGTATTACGGCATCAAACGAGAAATCGAGACCTTCTTTAATCCAACGATATTTAGATTTCAACTCCTTGTTTGTATTGATTCGCCTAAAAGTAACTGTACGTTCAAATTGATCTAAAGCATACAATCCCTCCTTATAATCACCTGACACCCAGTCAAGATCAGCAAGAACTAGCCATCCTGTCTCGAAAGGTGAATCGTCAATATTAAGAGCTTTTGCAAGGTCGATTTTAGCAAGTGAATCTTGGGATAAATCGAGATGGGTTTGGGCTGAAAGAAAAAGAGCTTCACTATACTCCGGATGCTTTTTAAGGGCCTTCCCCAATTCAAACAAAGTAGTTTCATAATCCTGCGAAGCATACGCATCAATTGCTTTCTCATACGCTTTCAAAGCACCACGAGAAACTTGGGCCGTAACTTGCCCCGAATTCAGAGTTAAAAATAACCCGGTAAAAACCGCTAGAAGTAAATTGTATTTGCTCACGCCACGAATTTATGAAAAGAATAGGCCTCATTTCCGATACGCATAGCCACTTGGACAAAAGAGTGATGAAACACTTGCAGAATTGTGATGAAATTTGGCATGCGGGAGATATAGGTGAAATTCATGTAACTGATGAGCTTGCAAAAATTGCGCCGCTAAGGGCAGTGCATGGAAATATTGATGGTGGAGACGTGCGAATTACCTTCCCTAAGGATTTGGTTTTCAGCATTGAAGGCCAAACCGTTTGGATTACCCACATCGGCGGCCGCCCCCCTAGATTCGCTCCTGGAATTCTCGCTAAGCTTCGATCCACAAGGCCTAACCTTTTTATCTGCGGTCACTCACATATCCTCATCGCTCAAGGATGCCCTTCCTTCGGAGGCCTGCACTTAAACCCCGGCGCAGCAGGCATTTACGGCAATCATCAAGTTCGAACCATCATGAGATTTAACATCTCTAATGCTGGAATAACTGATCTTGAAGTCGTTGAAATCCACAAATAAAGGTTATTTGATAAAAAAGCTGTATATTTGACACGTCTTCAACCAAAGACTTAGGGTGTTTAGCGGCAACAATAAGGTTGGCCGGACACCATTTCCCTAACAGATTTTATTAATTCCTGATGTACGACATCATAGAACTAAACGGCAAGAAGGTCGCCGAACTCCGAGAGATAGCTTCAAAACTTGAAGTTAAACGTGTAGACAAGCTGAAAAAGCAAGATTTGGTCTACTCTATCTTAGATGAACAAGCATTACAGCCATCATCAAATAGACCTTCAACTAAAACGGCATCTACATCAGACGATAAATCTGATTCTAAAAATTCTACTTCTAGAAGAGCTCCTGCTAAAAGAACGGGTTCAAAGTCTGATAAAGACTCTGGTTCAAAAGAAAAGCGCGCCCCTAGAAGTAAAAACACTAGTTCTCGCGATTCTAAACCATCTAAAGATGGAGATCGTCGCTCAAGCGAGGGGCTAAGAGAGAGACGCGACCGCAGAAGAAAAGACGAAGATTCGAAGGACGATGATAATCGCTCTAACGACTCTCAAGCTGAATCTCGTAGTGACTCACGTCCTGAAAAGAGCGAACGCAAAGAAAAAGACGAACGCCCTGAACGTAAGGATTCTCGCAGCAAACGCGACGACAGACCTGCAAGAGGCGAACGCGACGACAGACCTGCAAGAGGCGAACGAGTTGAACGTCCAAATCGCAACGATAAAAGCGACAAAAACGACAAAAACGATCGTCAAACCCGAAACGAACGCGCCGACCGAAACAACCCTAATCAAGACAGGAACAAGAATAGACCTCGCCCTAAAGCAGACAAGTTCCTTAGTGAACCTGAAGAGCATGGTTACAACTTCGATAACTTAGTTGAAATCGAAGGAGTACTTGAAGTACAAGCTGAAGGTTACGCGATTTTAAGATCGGCTGACTACAATTACTTGAACTCTCCTGATGACGTTTACGTGTCGTCTAAGCAGATGAAGGAGTTCTCCATCCAAAATGGAGACACTGTAGTAGCAGGTATTCGCCCTCCACGTATAGGCGAGAAATTCTATCCACTTATTAGTGTTAAATCAGTGAACGGGAGGTCTTTAGAGTGGATTCGCGATAGAGTTCCTTTCAAGTACCTCACTCCTCTTTTCCCGCAGGAAAAATTCAACTTGAGCACTGCTCGCGGCGGAATTTCTATGCGTCTTATGGATTTGTTCTCGCCTATAGGTAAAGGCCAAAGAGGGATGATCGTCTCTCAGCCTAAAACTGGTAAGACTACTCTATTGAAGGATTTGGCAAATTCTATTTCAATCAACCACCCAGAGGTTTATCTCATCATCCTTCTGATCGATGAGCGACCTGAGGAGGTTACAGATATGAAGCGTAGTGTGAACGGTGAGGTGATTGCCTCAACTTTTGATGAGCCGGCTGACAGGCACGTTCGAATTGCGAATCTCGTTCTGGAGAAAGCAAAACGCATGGTCGAGTGTGGACACGACGTATGTATCCTACTCGATTCTATCACACGTCTAGCTCGTGCATACAACACCGTGAGTCCATCTTCTGGAAAGATTCTTTCTGGTGGTGTAGAGGCAAACGCCCTTCAAAAGCCCAAAAGATTTTTCGGAGCTGCCCGTAACATCGAGAACGGAGGTTCGCTATCGATTATCGCTACAGCCCTTGTAGATACTGGTTCTAAAATGGACGAGGTGATCTTCGAAGAGTTCAAAGGAACTGGAAATATGGAGCTTATGCTCGACAGACGTATATCGAATCGTCGCATATACCCAGCTATCGACATCCAATCTTCAGGAACTCGTCGTGAGGACTTGCTTATGGATAAAGAGACCTTACAACGTATTTGGATTTTAAGAAAGCACCTTGCAGATATGAATCCTGTTGAAGCAATGGAATTCGTTAAAGGAAGAATAGAATCGACTCGTAACAACGACGAATTCTTAAATTCTATGAACGGGTAATCTCTAAGACTGAGCGTGAAAAATAATTTCATAATCATAATAGCGACGTTGTTCGGATGGATGCTCTTCAAGTACCTACTTCTTGGAAATATTACTTTTGAGGCTTCATTTAAGTACGGATTCCTATATCATGGAACAGCGCTTGTCACCTTTGCCGTATTAGCTACTTCTAATGGATTGAGGTCTTTCGACTCAACGCCTGACTTCCTTATCGGATTTAAACACATCGCTAAAAGTGTGGTAGCGTATGCTTTAGGAGCGACTTTAACAGTTGGGGTTTGGCACCATTACGTGATGAAAGATGCTACGAACGCTCGTTTGCAGTCTTTAAAAGTCCAAATCACAGACAATTTCTCCTCCGAAGCAGAATATCTTGCCGAAATCTCGGAAAGCGGCTTCCCAAACGACCTATCTCTGTCTGAGTGGATTTCCTCGCAACACGACGCCGCAGAAATATTCTACGCTGCGAAAACGCAAATCTCTCTAACCCTTATGGTCTACCTAGTAGTAGGAATATTCATGTCCTTTGTGGCTAGTCTTTTATGGACAAAGATTTGGGGAGTGCAACATTCTAATCAAAATTCTCGTTAGTCGATATAGAAATCATGAGTAAACAACTAGTTATATGGCTCCTACTGGGAATTTTATCACTCCCTACCCTTGCCCAAACTGGTCGTAAAAATCTCTCATCTTTCGACAATAAACGATTTCACTTCGGGTTTATAGTTTCTGGTAATAGCTCGGACTTTCGATTCAACCTTAACCAGGACACTACGTTCAACACGAGTTTATACGGGGTTGCAAATGCGCCACAAGGCGGGTTTAATTTGGCCTTACTTGCTTCGTTAAATATGAGCCGTCATTTAAAACTAAGGTTCGTTCCGGGGTTAAGCTTCCAGGACAGAGGTTTAATGTACTCTTTCGGACAATCATCGGGAGGAGTAAACGAAATTTTACGTAGAACGGAATCTGTAAATCTAGATGTGCCTTTACTACTTAAGATTAGAACTGATAGACTGACAAATTTCGCCGCATACGCCTTGATTGGAGCTAAATACAGCCGAGACATGCAATCACAAGAGGATGTAAATCAACAACTTCAGAACGATGATATTCTTAGAATTCAATCATCTAACTTCTCAATGGATCTGGGGGGTGGGATAGACATTTTTCTTCCATTTTTTAAGTTAGCCTTTGAACTTAAAACTGAAATCGGTCTTATTAATGTTCTCATCCAAGATGATAGCAATTATGCAAATCCACTCGAAGGGCTAAAGACTCGTTCTTACATTTTCTCTATCTGTTTCGAGGGATAATAGCTAACGGACACTTTATGTCACAGCCTCTCGAAAACGATACTTACCTTTCAATAGAAGACAGATGCGAAGGTCTGTACAAGGTTAAAGGATCGAAGCACTTCTCGTTCGCGTTCCCAGTAACTTCGGAAGAAGTAATTAAGGAAAAACTCGCATTAATAAGGGTCGAACATCACGCTGCACGCCATCATTGTTACGCTTGGAGATTAGGTCATGACGCCTCTCGATTTCGATCTAACGATGATGGAGAACCGTCAAATTCAGCTGGCCCCCCTATTTTAGGTGTTCTCAAGTCAAATTCACTTACTGACGTACTAATTATTGTCGTACGATATTTTGGCGGGACGAAATTAGGCGTGGGCGGACTTATCGACGCATATCGAACTGCAGCTTCATTTGCGATAGAGTCCGGTAAGATCGTCGAACTTCAACGCACCTGCTCTTACTTAGTAAAATACCCCTATGAAAAGATGGGAGATGTAATGAACGTTTTGAAGCGAGCGGGAGTAAGCCCCTCTACGACCGACTTTCAACTCACATGTAGACTTGAAGTCACCATTAGATTACGAGATTCAGCTTCTCTTTTCGATAAACTTTCAGATATTGACACTGTCGTAGTTGATCTTCTTTGAAGTTGATTCATATACTAGTGTGCACTTTTAGAGGAGGTAACGCTGTTACCTAGTCTGGTAATGAACCACTTTCTTTTTGCAAAAATGATTTGTGTAGCGTAAGTGGAATCGTGACAAGTTTAGACAAAAAAGAAAGTCAATTTTTATTTTCTTACAACGAAAATCCACTGCTCCCCTCCCAAAGCATAACGATCGTATAGTTGATTGCCTAGCTGTTTCTTCATGTCGACAATTTCGACTGAGAAACCCGCTTGTCGCAAGCGAGCTGGGTAGTCCTCGAATCCGTAAAGTCGGAGGTGGTCTCGTTGCCAGTAAAGTCGCTCAAGTTCAGCGGGATCAGTAATAGAGCGGTCTTCTTCAGTAGACGGGTTTGTCCAGTCTATCGGGACTTGAAGTATGCCCCACCCCCCCGGTTTTAAAACCCGATAGAACTCACGTAAGACAGCGCGATCGTCATCTACATGTTCCATTAAATGGTTTGCCATTATGATGTCGAAAGAGGAGTCGTCGAAAGGGATTTGGTGTACATCAAAGTGATGATCAGCCCAGGGAGAATCAAGGTCTCCAGTGATGTACTCAAGGTTCTCCAAAGCGCGGAGCCTCTTGATGAAACAGTACTCAGGGGCCATGTGCAACATCTTCGCCTCATGGGTGAAGAAATTAGTGCTTTCCTTCATGTAAATCCAAAGCGCCCTATGGCGTTCTAGAGATAAACTAAACGGCGCTAGAGCGTTATGCCTAGTACGTACTCGTCCATAAGGCAGAATTCTACGATAAGTCTTTCCATCAATAGGATCCTCAAGTTTATTGCCAAAATAGAACCAACTAATTGATTGCAGCCCGATATGAGCCACTCGCTGGAGCATAGTTCGCGGAATAAACCGCGTAAGAAAAGCCACTAAAATTTTAACCACCTATTTCGATTATTTCAATTAGTGTTATTGGATAACGACACGAGTTGTCCCAAGAATTTCAGGTCCTTTAATGGTTAGTAGGTAAGTGCCTGCTTCAATATCTTGCAAACTCACATCGCTTGAATGTCCTAAATAAACTACGCGACCTTGAACATCTGACAACGTCACCTCACATGGTGTTAAAGGGAAGTTAGATATATTAAGGGTGGCGTTAGATGTAGCAGGGTTTGGGAAAACTGAAGGGTTGAACACTAATGACTGTGAAATAATCAACTCATCAATACCGCTTACAGAAATTGTAATAGGTGTACGTGCTGACTCACATGAAATAGGCAATGGCTCAACTTGCCAATTGTAGAAGAAGTAATAGTAGCTAAATTCTGGTCCAGCCGTACAATTAGTAATAGACCCTAATGAACCTAAAGCGTATGGATATAATAACTCTGAATCCGTTCCGTCACGCCAAAGCTGAGGGTCGTCTGTAGAAGAACGTAAACCGTAATTATTTCCTTGAAGTATTTCGAAATTTAGGTTAACTACGAATTCTCCGTCTTCAACAAAGACAGTAGTCGATTGTAATACATTATCGAAATCGTCAATAAGTTCGAAAGTTCTATCGTACGCACCATTCGCGTGCACTGTTACGCTACTAAGCAGCATATCTTCGAATGCATCGAATTCGAGCCAACGATTACTGTTCGAGTGAAATTGCCCTCCCTCTTGGGGTTCCAATTCACCACCACTTACTATTTCGCCCGAATTCACGTTCGAAGAAGAAGCATAAAACGTTGTGGACTGTTCTAGCACGTCCGTAGTATATATCGCTCCTTCATAAAGAAGATTACCCTCGAATTCTGCATCGAACCACTTGATGTTCTCACCGCCAGTAGCTTCAAGAGTGACGCTTCCAGGTTCGTTCAACTCCGTTGATGACGCACTTAAAATCGGCGCACTCGATGGCGAATCGAACAAGACTACCGTGTATTCCTCGGAAACACCTGCGTTGAAACACATATCAACGGTTGACACGCTAAATGTGCCGGATGAAGTGACAACTATGGTTTGGGTTTCCTCACCTGTAGACCAAAGCCAACTAGACGCCTCCGAGGCAGTCATAATGATATCGCTACCGTCACAAAGATTCAGATTACCATCTATTTCAATTGTAGGATTCTCGCCAGTAATTTCTAATACAGAAACAACGTTAGAACTACCTGCACAACCGTCTGCATTAGTAATCAATATGCTGTAATTCCCTCCCTGAGTAACAACGATACTATCAGAGCCTGAAACTCCATTAGACCACTGATAAGTTTCAAAACCTTCAGGTGCAGTAAGCGTTACAGATTCCCCAGGACAAAAACCGTAAGCCGATGCGTATATCGTTACCTCAACTATGCAGGGTGCTTCATTGATAACGTGAAATTGGTTGATGGCTGGATTGTCAATTACTGTTTCTAAACCGCTAGGCCACTTGATTGTCGCTGTTTCAACTGTCTCACTCGCACCTAATCCGAAGTGGCATGCAAAAGAACAAGTAATACCATAGCTCTCACCTGCACGGATTTCACGAATTTGGGTTCCAAAGTCACCTGTGATAACAACGCTTGCACCTACAGCATCAACGTTAGACTGAAAACCTTCAAGTTCGAAAGTGATCCAATTATTATCGTTTCCGTCATTAACCCAAAGGATATCCTCATAGTCATTGTCAGGGCTCACATATGAATCTCCGTAACTCGCGTATAAGTCTATTGTACCATCTCGGTTCACATCTCCTAAAGCTAAACTGTGCATTGTGTCCTCTCCGGGGAAAACCCCTCCTACTTCTGTGAAGGTCTTATCTCCGTTGTTATGGAAGTAACGGTGTGACCCTCCGGAGTGAACTAAATCAACGTAACCGTCGTTATCGAAATCCTCCATCTTCGCTTGAAGGAAGAAGCCCGTAACAGCTAGTCCGCTACCTTCAGTGATTTCAGTAAAGAAACCTAGCCCGTCGTTTTCGAACAACTTTAGAGTGGCACTATGTGTTGTCACAAGACAATCGAAATCCCCATCGTTATCAATGTCAGCGAAGTCAACAGTCCAACTCTGCTCGTAAAAAGCAACTCCTCTATCGCTTGCCTGCTCAGAATAATTATTGTTCCCGTCATTTATCCAAAGTTGGTTTATTCGACGTGGATCGTAAGGATCGTTAATGTACTGACGACACTTAGCGAGAAAGAAATCTATATCTCCATCGTTGTCTACATCACAAAAGACTGTCCCATAGTTTCCTGAATGATCGTTATCTGGGTAATCTGCAAGAACGTAATCCGTTAAAGGCATTAATTCTGGTGCCGGAGTAAGCGTTCCGCCAGTTGCTCCTGACCACATTCTACTTAATGCGTCATCGTGACAAGCAAAAACATCTAAATAACCATCGTTGTTTATATCAGCCCAGTTACAAGCTTGCATAAACATTGAACCGTTGTTTAACTCAATAGTAGTAAAAACTCCTGGAGCAGTAATGTTTTGAACGTGAACCCCATCGTATGAACCGCCAGATAAAACGTCTTTATGGCCATCGTTATCGAAATCAGCCACGCACATACCCCATTGGTTTGAACCACTTACACTTCCTAATTCAAAATCTTCAAAGGTTCCGTCTGGGCCTTGGTATAAAATGTGAAGAATCTTGCTTTGGTCTAAGATTACCAAATCATCAAATCCATCTCCATCCATGTCGGTAAAGCCTATACAGCCACCACTATGGTATTCACTTGGCAGTAATGCAGAGCCATTAGTGAAGGTTTGGGCTAAAATGACAGATGAAAAACACACCCCCAATAGGAGTAACACGCTAGTTGTCAGTATATTACGCATAAGCATTTATTTACAATGATCTAAACAGGTCTTGCAAGTTAATACACATAGAATGGATTTAACTTCGCAATATGATTTCAGGAGGAAAAGTAGCATTTCATACGCTAGGGTGTAAACTCAATTTCAGCGAGACGTCGACTGTTGCCAGACAACTTTCAGAGAGCGGATTCGCTCGAGTTTCGGTTGACGAAAAACCTAACGTAGTGGTGATTAACACCTGTAGTGTAACCGACAGTGCTGATTCTAAGTGTCGAAATTTTGTAAGAAGATCTCTCAAAGGGAATCCCCTTGCATACATAGTGGTCATTGGGTGTTACGCTCAGTTGAAACCTGAGGAAATAGCGGCGATAGAAGGTGTTGATTTGGTTTTAGGCGCAAATGAGAAGTTCAATCTCCCTTCCCTGCTTGATAATTTGACCAAACGTAAATCTAGCGAACTCGGCACTATCAAGGCTGGAGAAATTAAGGAGGTTAGGGATTTCATTCCCGGATTTTCGAGTGGAGACAGAACTAGGACATTCCTTAAGGTACAGGACGGCTGCGATTACTTTTGTGCGTTTTGTACTATTCCTTTAGCACGAGGAAGGTCGAGGTCTGGTACTATTGAACAGACGCTAATTGAGGCAAGGAAAGCAATAGATCTAGGCGCGAAGGAAATCGTTCTGACTGGAGTAAACATTGGGGATTTCGGAAAAGCGAATGGAGAATCACTTTTAGAACTAATCACAGAACTAGACAAACTCGAAGGTATAGAACGGTACCGAATTTCTAGCATTGAACCGAATTTACTTACCGAGGAAATCATTGATTTCGTAGCTAGCAGTGATAAATTTCAACCTCACTTTCACATACCATTGCAATCTGGTTCTGACGAAATTCTATCTTCGATGCGTCGTAGATACAGAACTGATCTCTACAGATCACGCATAGAATATATTCGAGAAAAAATGCCGCTTGCCGGTATCGGAGTCGATGTAATAGTGGGATTTCCGGGCGAATGCGATTCATCTTTCCAAGAAACTTACGACTTTATTAAATCTCTAAGCGTTAGCTACTTACACGTGTTTACATATAGTGAACGTCCAAAGACTACAGCGTTGAGGATAGATGATGTGATTCCCGTGAATGTAAGGCAAGCCAGAAACAAGCAGCTTCGGATTTTGAGTCTTAAAAAACAAAGAGCTCATTACGAAAACTTCTTAGGATCATCCCGAAAAGTTTTAATAGAGTCAGCAGAAGATGAAGGATTGCGATTCGGTTATACACCCGAATACGTTAGAGTAGCAGTCCGCGCAAACGAATCCACGCCTAACTCGACCTCAGACATCCTCCTCGAAACAATCAACCCAGACGGTTTTGTATCTGGAATAACAAATTGAAATGTATCCTAATTTATATTACGCATTCCTCGACCTTTTCGGCATAGACCTCCCCTTCCTCAAGCTAGTCAACAGCTTCGGCTTCTTCGTTGCGATGGCATTTCTTGTAGGCGGATACATCATCAGCTTAGAATTCACTCGCCTCACGTCTCTCGGTGTTTTCAAACCAAACCACACCGAAGTTATCACTGGTAAGCCAGCAACACTTCTAGACATTGCGGCTCAAGCTTTCATCGGTTTCCTTTTCGGCTGGAAATTCCTTTACCTCGCAATAAATGCAGGTACAATTTTCAATGGCGAAAACCTTCCTCAATCTCACCTCTTCTCATCTGAGGGCAGCATATTTTTAGGCGTCACACTTGCAATTATACTCGGTGGATGGAAATGGTGGGAGGCTCGTAAAAACGCGCTACCAGTACCTAAACTCGAAAAAACAGTCGTCCTACCTAAAGAACACGTCGGAGGAATACTTACCGTAGCCGCAATAGGTGGAATCTTAGGCGCGAAACTCTTCCATCTAATCGAATACCCCGAACAATTCGTAGCGTTCTTCAAAGCGCCAAGCTTAAATGCTTTTCTGGGAGGTCTCACAATCTACGGAGGCTTATTTGTCGGAGGGCTTAGCGTGTATTTCTACGCCCGACACCACGGTCTTAAATTCCTTCACGTAGCTGACTCCTCTGCTCCCGCTTTAATGCTTGGCTATGGAATTGGACGCATAGGATGCCAAATCTCAGGCGATGGAGATTGGGGCATCGCAAACCCTGCCCCTCAACCGAATTGGCTTTCTTGGCTTCCCGAATGGACGTGGAGTTACAGTTTTCCGAACAACGTAAATGGCGTAGGTCGTTTTATCTCCGAGTCAGATCCCTGGAGTGTCTACCCAGGATACGGGACTTGTCTCGATCCCGGGGTCTACCCTACTTCTCTTTACGAAACATCACTGACCATCATTCTTTTTGCAATTCTGTGGAAATTACGAACTCGATTTACTACAGCAGGTCTTGTTTTCGCTACTTACCTAATGATGAATGGTTTAGAGCGGTTTTTCATCGAAAAAATAAGAGTAAACACTACGTTCGACATGCTCGGAATCACAATGACGCAAGCAGAATTAATTTCAACTGTATTATTCATCGGAGGAGCAGTTCTATTCTACGTCCTCAAAAGTCGTGAAGGAAAAAACCAACTAACTTAACGTCGGTTCTGGCTTCCCCTCATCCTACGACCACCCGAAGATCCCGAGGAGTTAGAAGAGTTTGACTCATTCCTAGAGCCGTTCGAACTTTCGTTATTCGAGCCACTTCCACCATTAGAATTACTTTTCGAGTAATTCGACTTGCCGCCTTTATAGCCAGCACTTTTTCCTTTTCCGCCGTTTCCGCCTGATCGGCCTCCGCCTCCACCACCTCCATGAGATCGGCCTCCATTACCACCGCGCCCGCCGCGAGCACCACCTCCCCCACGTCCTCCGACATATTTCGGGTCGTACTTAGGGCCTGGACCGACTTCAGATGGAAGCTCGAGCTTATCAACTGATCGTTCAATTAACTTTTCGATATTTCCAAAGCGGCGCATATCATCAGGAGTTATGAGCGTGAATGCTTCTCCTTTACGTTCTGCACGAGCTGTTCGACCTATACGGTGTACGTAATCTTCCTCGTTAGGCGGGACATCATAGTTGACTACGATTTCAATACTGTCGATATCGATTCCTCGGGAAACGACATCGGTTGCGACTAAGAGTGGTATTTTCTTCTGGCGAAACCCTAGCATCACCTCTTCTCTTTCTTCCTGCTTAAGGTCAGATGATATTTTACCGCACTTAAGACCAGCCTTTCTTAAAGCGCTGACGACTTGATTTACAGTACGTTTTCGAGATGTGAAAATAATTCCCGACTTAATATTTCTTTCCTTTAAGAGATGAACTAAAACATCATCTTTTTGGTGTTCAAACACAACGTAGGCACTCTGCTTAACATTCGCAGAGGGCTTAGAAAGAAATATTAAGTCGGGAATTATTTTCACATCTCGAAAACGTACTGTAAATCA
>JYMV01036536.1_pt1 | contig 15540 bp, 19 predicted proteins | sample 338911 | NCBI WGS metagenome assembly JYMV01 (sample SAMN03354496, study PRJNA234377) | hydrothermal vent metagenome | biome: Deep sea; feature: Hydrothermal plumes at the Eastern Lau Spreading Center, Western Pacific Ocean; material: Seawater | place: Tonga | collected 2009 | depth 2000 m m
GTGAGTGACCACCCATTTCATCACCAATATGCTCTAATTCAATCTGACGAATCCAAACATTAGAAACAATATTAATCTTGTCCTTCATGCTACACCTCTGTTATGTTAGTCACCCCTAGTGAAGTTAAGAAGTCTAAGTTAGGCGTTAGGTCGTCGTTCAGTACCACATCGTCACAAGTGATTACTTCACCTAACTCACCCTCATATTCTACTGAATATCTAGGCACTGACCACTTGCATACTTCTTCTACCGTCACAGGGTCACGAGTAGGGTCTTCAATTTTATTAAGTTGTTCAACAATAGCCTCACAGTCAATCTCAATTAGACCTGATTCTATCGGTGTGCCTTGTACAGTTAAAGCTAGGCACTCACCAGAGTACGTATTAATTGTATATTTAATATAGTGTCTCATTTTTATCTCCTTACGATACGGTCATGTACTTATATGCAAATCTGCCGTAAAAATTACTTTTTACCGAAGAACCATCCCTTTCGACACGCCAACCTGCTTGGTAGCTAGTACCGGGATACGATGCCACAGACTTCCCAGAGTTAGAGCCTACAATAGCCTCTAAATGTTGGCGTTCAGGATTAGACCAACCATTACCATTAACCTTAATATGCGGAGTAAAGTTCAATCCCGAAGAGTTCTGATATAAGGTTATAGAGTTGGATAGAAAAGTAGTAGTTGATGAATAAATAGTGACTGTACTTCCACCTGCAGCAGGTGTTGCCCAAGTTGCTGTTCCTGCTGATGAATACTTCAAGAATTGTCCTGAAGAGCCACCACTTGGAATGTGCTTGCTACCACTGCCTGTAGGATGAGAGTAGTTGTTAGCGCTTGTAGCAATACCGTCTAGTTTAGTGTTGTCTGCTGTAGTAAAGCTCTTCTCTGTCAAGCCATTGTTACCTACACTATAAGTAGTGTCTGTAAATACTGCGCCAGAAGGAACATTGGTCTGCACTTGAGAATCATCAACTTTTCCGTTTAGTTGTGTTTGAATAGATGATGTAACACCGTCTACATAATTTAACTCTGCTGTAGTGGCAGTACACCCATCTAATAGGTTTATTTCTGAAGCGGTTGATGTCACTCCGTCCAAGATATTAATTTCTGATGTAGATGATGTAACACCGTCTAACTTATTAATCTCTGCTGTAGTTGATGTAACACCATCTAAGATGTTTATTTCTGAAGCGGTTGATGTAACACCATCTAAGATGTTTATTTCCGCTGTAGTAGCTGTTACGCCATCTAGTAAGTTTAACTCAGCAGGTGTAGATGTGACAATAACACCATCAATCTCTAGGTCCGTTAAATCAGGTGAAATCTGAGCGCCACCATCTAACAGGTTATCAATAGTATCGAAGTTAGTATTTACTTTGCCACCCCACGTATTTTGAGATGCTCCAACTTCAGGTTTAGTTAATCCGTATGTACTTGTAGTAGCGTCAGCCATGTTTTACCTCTTTAAAATTTACCTTTCCACACTCTCAGTTTATCGAAATCACCACTGAGTAGCATCTTCTTAACAACGTCTTTTCTAGCTTCGACATCATCCCATTTAACGCCTAGTTTATCACAAACTTGCCTGAGTAGATGGATAGGTATGCTACCCGCTAATCTACTCTCACCGCTGCAACACGGTCTAAATAAGGTTGGTTTGAATAAGTGCTTTCGACAATAATCTTCTGTTTCTTCTCGTCAAAACTTACCTTTTCACCTATCTTCATTTCTGAGCCTTTTTAGGTGTTGCTTGCTTCTTTTTGGCAATAACTCTAAGTCTAAAGTCACGACCTGCTTCTTTATCCATCTTCTTAACAATATCGACCTCTTCCTTTGATGCGGTAACGATTTCGCCTTGATAATTAGTTTTTCCATTTAGGAAAATATTTGGTGTTAGGATTTCTACTTTCATATTTATCTCCTTAGTAAAAAGGGCAGTCAGACCGCCCCTTTTATTACATCTTAGCTAGTTGAACAATCTACAATCATTGCTGATGCAGCTTCGTTCTTACAAACAAGAGTAAGCTCAGTAAGCACTTGGCGCTTAGTTGAGTCACCTGTCTTCGCAAGAGCAGTGTTCTTAGTAGGACGTAATGCAGCACATGACCACATATCGTTCTGCATGATGAATACGTCACGACCACGGTTTTCACGAGTCGGAGTAAATTCAACAGTACCCCATGGAGTTACATAAACGTCTAATGACTTAACAACTTTCTTATCACCTGCTTGTACAGAAGAGCGTTGGTTGTTGTTACCTGTGAAACCTAATGCAATATTCATTTGGTATGCTGAAAGGTAAACTGAGTCAGGACGACCACCATTTTCCCAAATAGACTGCATCGCTGAATCGAAGTCTGCTTGAGTGAATGCTGTTTGTGCGCCATCTGTACGAGCATTAGTACCGTCACCTGCAGCATTTGCGCCACCTGTTCCTTTATTAGTGATGTTAGATGTCATCCAAGATGAAACACCTGCTAATTCACGAGCAACTGTTGCAGAACCTGCAACTCTAGCGTTGTTAGCGAATAAAGCCTTCTCGATGTCTAATTTTTGCTCTTTAGCAATCTTTAGAGTTTGGTAAGCCATTTCAGCAGAACGACCTGCTTTATCAAGACCTTCATCAGTATCAGGGATAGTTACAGCATTCTTAAAGATTTGCGTGTAGTTACCAAGACGAGATGTGCCTGTCATTGCATTAGCAACAGTATCGTCACCTTCAATGTGTTTGTTGTCTGCTGAAGCACGTAATGAGTCAGTCTGCCACTCATGGTAAGTGTTAGATGCTTTTACTTTTTTTAATGATGAATAGAATGGTGTCTCTTCAGGGGAAATGTTGTAGATTACGTTTTCCAAGTCCTCACGGATACCATTTGCGTCATAGCTATCAAATGTATTTGATGGTTGTGCCATGTTATTACTCCTTTATTAGGTATTTAAAATTAAACCAAGTGCGTCATTTATATCACCTGATTTTTGTAGTTTTGCCTTTTGGCGTTTACGAACTTTCGTAGCAGAATCATTAACTCTTTTAGCGCCCGCTTTAACGAGAGGTCTAGCTTTCTTAGTCTTAGCGACTGCCTTAGCCTTACCTGACATTATATCACGGTATTTCATAGCATCATGTAGCACCTGAATAGCACGATGGTCCATCACTTGCCCGATTTCATCGGGTGTGTAGCCATAGTGTTCACTTCCTACTTGTACTAATCTCTCCTTAATTTTGCTTGCTGTATTAGAGTTGGCAAATTCAGGAATCTTCTGTTGTAAGGTTTGCATCTCTTGCTTTAGATAAGTCTGTTTGGCAACTTTCTCAGCTTGTGTAGTCTGTTGACTAACTTGCTGCAATTGCGCCATCTGATTATCATAAGACACCTTACTCTCATCGTAGTTTAACTTTTGTTCCATGTAACCGATAGGGTCACTGTCGAAAAGCTCTCTCGATGGTGGAGTTGGTGCTTGTGCTACGCCTCCCTGTTGAAGCTGCTGATAAAGTTTATTTATCTGCTGTCGTTCGTTTAATAGAGCAGAATAGACTTGTTCAGCTTCTTTACGTTGCTGTGCAGCCTCTTGCATACCCTTTTGGACGTATTTCTGTCCGCTATAGCCTTGCTTTAGTTCATCAAGCGTTACTTCTACGTCATTCCCATCAACCTTGACAGTAATGTTAGAAGGCGCTTCTTGAACGGCATCCTCTACTTGGTCTTCGTATTCGTCCGCCTCTTCAACTTCATCTTCCGATTCTGCATCATAGTCTTCTTCCTCAGCTTCCGTATCCTCGACATCATCAGACTCAGCAGACTCTTCTACATCTGTAGCCTCATCTGTTATCTGAGATTCTTCTTCAGTTGTCTCAATTACTTCTTCTGTTGGAGCAATAATGCTCTCAATGGCAGATTCAATACTGCCGTCATTTTCTATAGTTTCAGTCGTTTCCACGGTGCTGTTTCCCCTATATATTTACTTACGTTTACGCTCACTAATCTTATGGTCGTCTATGACGCTATTCATGTGACTAGTTATGCTATCAAGCGCACGAACTATATCATGCGCATCATCACGCTCTTCCGTAGTGGAATGAGCATCCATGAAGACCAATACTTGCCTCTCCATGACTTCAGTAATAACGTCTTTAAAAGTGTCGTCATTCATCAATGTCTTTATTCTAGCAGATTTTTCCTTAATATTCATATACTTAGGTTAGAATCTTCCTCCTGTAACAGCCTGTGTTGGTTGCTGTTGTGGGTATCTTGGTTCGTTCTGCATTTGCTTAATTCTAGCTATGTCTACGCTTGTACCATGGTTGCCTAAAATCTTGGCAGCATCTACAAGTAAGTCTTGGTCCATTTGGTCTCTCTTACGGTCATCCTCTGAGATAGCCTTCTGTGCCTCAATCTCTAACTTCATCATATCTGTTTGAGCTTTAGCGTTTGCCTTGATTGTTTCAGCTTCTACAATTGCTTGTGCTTCAGGAGAAGGTTGTGGCTGACCTTGAGCTTGTTGCTGTTGAGCGATTAACTGTTGCTCTTGCTCAGGTGTCATAGGGTTAAAGTATCTATCAGTATTTCTAACACCTGCAAGGACTAACATATCAGCCAAAGTATTACGCATACCTGTCATCGTCACAAGACCATTGCTAGGTCCGTAAGCTTGCCAAATCTGCATCTGTGTTTGGAATGCTTGGTTGAGTGCTGCGTGCTTATTCTCTTCTTTTCCTGTGCCTAATCCAACATTTACTGTCACATCCATAGCATTGTTCCAAGAACGCGGGTCAATCGGTACATATTGTCCGTTTAAACGCATCATGGTCTCTTCACAGCTATTTTCTACTAGAAGGTTAAGCATTAACTTAAATAGACGCTTCATGCCACCCTCGGCAATATTTCGAGCTATTACTTCAATTTGACCTGCGCCTTGTTGAGCTGTTAGTTGTGCTGCGGTTGCTGTAGAGTTTGCCAAAGCATTAGGGTCTAATCCCATACTTGCTTTAGTTACACCTGTTTTAACCTGAATCTCATCATCTAAGTATTGCATTGCAACAAGTGTTTGACCTGCTACAAAAGGAATTGCGTTTGCTTGAATAGCGCCTTGTACCTTGACTCTTCTAATTGAGCCAATCTCGTTATTCATTATGTCATCCATGTTCACTTGACCTTCAACAACATCAATAGACGGGTTGTTTACAAGTGCTACGTTATCCATCATGCCACGTAACATAGCAGTAGATGAATCTTGGTCGTTCATAATTAGGTCGGCTATAGAGCGTCCAAAGAATGTATGTGGCTCAGGGTCAATCTCGAACACAGCAAAAGGTACATCACCCCATGGTTCAAAGTCTAGTAATTCTTTATTGCCACCACCTAATATAAAGCGGTGCATAGTTGCTTGTCCTGTTCCGTAGACATCCATCTTCATGTAAGCCTCTGTAACTTCTACAAGCTTCATTGAAGGGTCTTGCGAATGCTCTTCACCATCGTCTGAATAGCCATTACGTTCAAATGCTTCTGCGTCTGAGAATGTATCGTCTGTTGCGTTGCCTGATAATTCAGATACCACATCGAAGTCATAACCCATAGCCACTAAGTCACCAACACGCATTTCCGTCTTGTGGGCGACAACATAAGCGTCTTTCACACTCTTAGCGTTTCTATCCACAAAGAACTCTTCGGGTGGAACTGACTCAACACATAGCTTACCTGTATCTTTCTTATGGCTAATCTTTAACTCATACTTAGGCATTTCAACTTCCATGCCAAACGAATCCGCTGACATTTCCATCTCAGTAGATTGCTCGATTACCGTTACATTATCGTCATTAACAATAACAGACATCTCTTCTTCAGTAAGATTTGAGTATGTATGTATTGTTGCTTCTGAATAGTCTTCCCAATATACCTTTAATACGCCCGTTTTCTTCACTAGAGCGTCATGTATTGCATCATTAAGCAAAGTGTATCCGTTTAGCTCTTGGAAGCGGTAATGAGCATATTTGGTAGCTTGGTCAGCACTTGACACATCCTCTTGTGAGGTTGGTACATATTCAACAGGATTCTCTGATGATAAGAACACTCTCATAAGACTTGGCTTGATAGCACGGATAGTATCACGTACTTTAGTTGCTACAATCTTAGAGCGTCCCTCTTCCTCGCCAATATCTACTTCACCTTCAAAATAACGCTGTGCCTTAATGCGGTCTTCTGATATTTCACCTTCTACAAAGTCAACAGCCTCACTAACAGCATCACTTACAATGCCTTGGATGTCGTCTTCGCTCATTTGCTTTAATTCTGCCATGTTTTATCCTATTTTCCAAACAAGTTCATTAGACCTGTGCCGATATCGCCACCTTCTTTACCTGACTCAAACTGCACTGCTCTCTCTGCTCCTCTTGTAAATGCCCCTGTAAACTTACCAAGCTTATCCTGAATTGTACTCATTAGAGAGTTATCTACTAACGCTTTTCTGACAAAATCAGGGTCTTCTGATATTAGTAATTGTATCAAACTAGTTCTTTGTTCGTGAGACATTTCAGGTGTTAAATCTTTAACAATATTTGACACTAATCCTAGTGTAGCAGACGGGTCTCCTTGAGCAGCTCGTGTAGCTAATGCAAGGTATCCTGATGCCTGTTGTTGGTTAGATGTTGTTGTTCCACCTAACACTACATTCTTAGTGTTTAAAGCCTGACCTGAAATGTGTGCCTTCTCTAATAAATCTTCTATCTTCTCTTCAGGGAAAATAGTTCTCATCATAGAGTTTTCCTTCGTGCCTTCTTCAGCGACCTTTCTCATGTATGTTGGCTCTTTACTCCTATGACGTAGTGCGTTCATAGCACCCATTCTAAATGCTTTCAATACTTGAGAGTTTTCCACTGTAGGAGATACACCGATTAGGTTCTCCATATCTACAGCCAACTCATCAGAGGGCTTAGTTAACGCGCCTCGACCCATCTTATAAGCATCTCTCTGCCTTCTAATGTTTGATGCGTTCTGTCTTGTAGACTTTAGACGTGGTGAGAAATCATCTAATTGTTGTTTTAAAGATTTTTCTAGGTTGCTTAAAGGCTCGCCTAAAGCGCCCTTTCCTGAAGAATAAGCGCCACTTGTTGATTCTGATAAACTTCTACGCACAATCTCGGCATCTTCAAGTGTAGGCATTCTTACAATTTGCACTTCACCGTTATCGGCTATTTTGTAGAAAGGCACTAGACCTTTAGCCTGATAAATCTCACCTAGTAACTCTCTAGCGGATGGGAATCGTCTGATGGCATCCGCCACGGAATCTACAATCTCAGGCGTTAATTCCTGAGCATTGTCAAACGCACCTTTATATAATTTGCTCTCTTGCTTTTTAGCAATATCATCGCCAACTGTGTATGCTTTGTAAACATTTCCATCTACATTAGGTGTCATGCCTTCTTGCATATAGTCTTTTGCAGTCTCTCTAGTAGATAATACTCTGTCTTGCAATTTAGTATCAATCTTACCAACATCCTCACCTAAATCTGCTCTTAGTGATTTAAGCACAGCGTGTAGTGTTGCGTTATCAGCAACAATCTCACCGTTAGCAATTCCTCTTAATACATCGTCAGGGCTTCTTCCTGTAGTCTTAACCAATTCTTGCAATATAACAGAAATAGGCTCTACTGCCTTATTGCCCATCATCTCATTAGCTTTAGTTAATACTTTATTAGTTAGTGCGCCACCTGAACTGAGTAATGCTGTTGTTGTGCCTGAGAATACAGTTCCCATCGCTGCACCCATAGGAATCCTAGTTAAATCTTTAACAACATCTTCTTCACCTGTGCCGTAAGCTGCTAATGCACCCTCTGCTGCGCCACGCTTAATTACGGGTTTAGCTTTTTGCATGAAATTAGCACCCTTTTGCGCAACATTAGCCGTTCTACCTGTAAGGTAGGCTGTAACTCCCATCTCATCACCGGGTATCGGGGATAGATACGCTAATGCTGTTGGTGCAACCGCACCGAGTAATTCGTAAGAAATTGCTTCACCGGGGTAAGCCTCTTGATACGCATTAAGCTTATCCCTAATACCGTCTCTAATTTCTTCATAAGAGCTTGTCTCTACCATTGACCTTGCAAAAGCTTCAATTTCATCAGCAAAACCTAGTGTCACTCCTTGGAATCCTGAACGAACCTGAGCTTTTTCTACTGTAGGTTTAGTGTCTGTATAAATGTCTCTACTACTAATGCTGTCCATGTGTTCATTATCGACACCATCAATAATTGCTTGCTGTAATGCAGATAATCCCATTAGTTGCCCCTTGCTTTAATGAACGCCTCTTTCTGTACCATTGACAACTTATTCCACTGCTCTTTTGACACACCTTCCTTTTCATTGGAATTTAATGTTCCATAAGCCATTGTTCCTTCTAATGAGCTTAGATAGGCGCTTTGCTCTGGCGTAAACATAGGTTTGTTTTTCAATTCACGCATCTTAGTGTAATACTCAGGAAGAGTAAGTTGTTGCGACATAAATTGACTAGCAATGTTTGAACGCTCTATTTGTCTTCTTGCTGTTTCTTCAAGACTTGCTTGTAGGATTTGTCTCGCTTTAATGTTCATAGACGCAGCACCCGATGTTTCTAGTAGAACCTCAAAGTCCTTCTCAGTCATTACACCTTCACCTGCTTGTCTTAATCCTTTAGCAACCTTATTTAGGAGTCCATTGTATGCGTCCATAGCAGGAGAAAAGCCCGTTGGAATAAATCCACGTCCAATATCAGGCACTTCCTGTAGAACAGGGTTGTCGCCTAGCTTTCTTAACATTGCTAAATCTCTCAATGAGTTATCCGCTGAGTAACCACCTTGTATTTGAGTTTTTGCATCCGCAATTCCTGCCTTAATGAACTCCATGTTAGTTTTGTCACCCATGTTGATATTAACACCACCGCCACTAATAACACCTGCTGCTTTCATCGCAGCAAACTTTTCAGGGTCTGCTGTAAATAAATCAATCTTCTCTTGTAATGCTGACACCGGTTTGAACGCTAAACTGTAAGCAGTCTTGCCATCCATAACGCCACTCTTTACCAACTCTGCTAAATCTGTTCTACCCATCTTTATCAATGCTTCTGCTGTAGCATTTCCCTTCTTCCTAGAACGAATAGATTTAATCTTATTTTCCATTGACGTAGCAATACTAGCATCGGGATTAAGTCTCATTGAGTTAAGAGCAATAGTAATACGAGCCATGCGCTCTTCGTCACCAAAGAAGTCACCTGCTTTATCGAAAACGCCCGGCTCTTCTGTCGGTGTTTGCTGTTCTGTAATTTGTTGCTGAGGAACATTTACGTGTGGATTACCACCAATTGTCATGGCAGGGTCTGTCATCAGACTTGGGTCTTGATTTTTAAAACCTAGTAAATCTAACTTATCATCTTCCATGTTGAATAATCCTGACAGACTATTGCTAATATTATTTATCAAACTCATTTAAGTCTCCTAAAACCTAATTGTTAGAACAAAGACTGTAAGCCTTCTCTAATTTTTTTACGCCAATCTTCCTTTTCATCATCCATGCCCATATCTTGCTCTGCAAGCATTCTGTTTTGAGTAGAGAACATATCTGTGCCGTAATCTTGTGTTGCATTGTACATATCAAGTAAGCCCGGATTTGTATCCGATGGAGCGAATAGTTTACCCATAGCCTGTGTGTCAGCAGACATCATGCCTTCACCTGCTACATTAGTATCTTTAACGATAGGTCTTATCTGAGGCTTCTGCAACGAAGCTTGACCCATACCTAAGTTAGGCTGTGTCTGTTGAGGTTGCATAAAAGACTGAAAGATAGAGTCAAACTCATCATCTGACAAGCCACCCTTCGCTTGAGCGCCTTCTAATATTTGTTGTAGGTAGCTCACTACTTACCACCCATCATACTTCCTGCAAGCGTCAGATAATCAAATAGACCCGGGTCTTTAGTATTCGTTTGTGTTTGACCTGATTGAGTAACACCTAGTGCTTGATTTAAGTAACCTAGTCCTGTAGCAGGTGCGCCTGTCATGCCACCGAATTGACCTTTAGCAGCATCAATAAGAGCTTGTTCTAATGCTTGTTGTTGCGTGCCTTGTCTCGCTAAGTTATTAGTAACTTCCTGACCCATGCCGAAGCCTAGGTTAGATAAACTACCCAACTGACCTGCTGCTCCCTGTCTATTCTGAGAGCCTTGTAAACCTGCTGATTGGTTAGCTAATGCTGCTTGCATTTGATTCGATATATCAAATTGGTTAGCTCTTTGGTTAGCTTGGTAAGCCTCGAAGTTCTTAGTTGCATCATACTGACTTGCTGATTGGTTTGCTAAATCAGCTTGCATTCCTGTGCCAATATCAAATTGAGATGCCTGTTGGTTTGCTAGTCCTGCTTGCATTCTGTTTGCTATATCACCCTGTGCGAGTGATGTTGCCCTATCAAATCCACCTTGTCTAAGACCTGCTGAAGATTGAGCTAGTTGTGATGCCACATCTCTTCCCATCTCTCCCATAGCAATACCATGACGAGAGCCACCGAATGCTTTACCTGCTTGAGCTTGTGCGCCCAACATATCTAAACCTTGGTTAGCGCCTCTAAGAATATCAGCTTCATTTGCATCAATTACTTGTTGCGTATAAGGATTCATATAGGCACTCAAGTCTGTACTTGCTACTTGACCTGCCTGTACTGTAGAGCTTTGACCGGTAGGAGTTACCATAGGACTTGTTCCACCATAACCTATGGTAGCACTGTTACCGATGTTTCCAACCATTTGTGGCTGATACCCTAGCTCACCGGTTGTTGCGGATATAGCGTTATTTATTCCCGTTGCTGCTGTCTCGTTAATATTTGAGCCAATTGGCGTCTGTAATGCGGGCATTGGTTGATTTATTGGATGTCCTTGCCCGGGATTCATGTTCAACTGCGTTTGCCTCGGTTGAATTTGCCCGTTTGATTGCATTTGTGGGTTATTTCCACCAATCTGAGCGTCACCGAACCCTGCCATTGCTGCGTTTCTAGCTCTTACTTGCGTAGGACTCATTAACTGACCTCCTACATTAGTAGTAGCTGTGCTTGGGTCGAAGCCCACATAGTTGGGCTTATTGTCAATCTGAATTTGCCCGTTTGACATTTGCCCGGGATTCACGTGCAACTGCGTTTGCCTCGGTGGCTGACCTTGAGCGGTTGGGTTTCCCCATTGTGTTTGATTGTTTCCTGCTCCTGCCATAATCTACCCCTGATTCCTTGGTCCATACAGAGCATCGTACTGAGCTTGCTGTTGTGGATTCCTAGATGCTAGTTCTGCTTTTGCTTGTTCAAATAGTGGTGCTGATGAGTAACCTTTCATTCCACCGGCAAAAGTTTGAGCTTGTGGCATGCCTTCAAATGCTTGCATTCCTTGTGGAGCTAGACCAAATGCTTGTGCTGCTCCGATGTTAGATTGTGCTGCTGCTGTCTGCGTAGGATTGAAAGCTGCGACATCAGGACCGTAATAAGGCTGATAGCCGATTCTTTGAACATCCTCTGCTCTTGCTAAGTTCCTGACTGAAGGCTCTTTTAGCCAATCAGGTATCTCTGTCTTTTGTGTTGTGCTTCCGCCTTTTCCACCGCTCATCTTAAAACTCCTTTCCTAATGTTACAAGTTGTTCTTTCCAACCAAATTCTTTTAATGCTTTTTTCCATCCCGGTCTACCTGCTAGACTCATTCCGACACAGCCTTGGGCTTTACCCCATTTTACCGCATCTTCGTGCATGTCAGTAATTTGCTCAAGTTTCCCACCTGCCAAGAAGACGTGTAGCACTTTCTTGTTAGGATACACGACTATCTCAGTTACTGCACACCCTTTTGGACCTGACCAAAGTTGCATATTGCCACTGATAACACCATCAACTATGTGAATAAAGCTATGAGTGTTTCCACCTTTATCTAAAGCAGACTCAATCCACTCTCTACATCTAATTAACTCTTCATGTGTACTCATGGGTCAAGTTTAATCTTAACCCATTGACCGTTCTTAGATACCACAGGACACTCATTAACCGCATCCCACATTAAAATACCATCCTCTGATGCTGATTGCGTACTATCCTTGTATCTTAATTTATCTCTAGTTCTCATCAGAAATGAGTTCATTCTTTCACCCCAATTCTTCCAATCTGCTCCTAATGGAGGTGGTGGAGTTGGTATCATCGTTTTCCACCTATTCTTGCTTCAATTCTCATAGTACCTGCACGCCAACAAGCAAGACCATTGCCTTCAACTCTCATTCTAATTTGTCGTCCTGTAAACCGAACATCTGTAGGATTTGTTAATACATACGGACCATGTGATGATTCAGCAGCATTAGGGTAATTCCTTGTCTTGAATGTTATGCTAACTTCGCCTTGTATTCTCTCGTCAGGTATAAGGCTAGTTACTTTCATTAGATTGTCGCCATTTCCTAAACTAATAGGACCTGTCTCAGCAAACGGTGATAAAGTACCATGTTGAAAACCGGACTCTTGATTGTATAAGTCTGCATCTGAGTCAGCCCAAATAGGAGTATCAAATGTACCTCTATCAATTCCGGCAGTTCTTTCTAGTTTACCTACGTTCCAATGACCTTCTTTATAGTCATAAGATACGTATGTATCATTCTCTATCGCTCCGTCAGATGGATAAAACCACCATATCTCACCAAATTGAGAGTTATGTACTGCAAATGCTTTACTAATTTGATTTCGGTTTATATCACAGAAGATGTAATCAATAACATCACACTTTACCTCTTTAGCTACTGAGCCATCGAACATAAAGAAGCCTTTAGCGCCCATCCAAAAAGCACCCTCATCAATTGCTACTGCTGATTTACGGGAGATAATGCCACAAGCTGTGCCGACACGCTCAAAACCATATACAAACGGTGGTCCTGAGTAAGTGGCAATATGAGCATCAGTATCTGTCAGGATAAGAGTTCTACCTCTCATTCGTAAACCACACATAATCTGCCCGGTTGTCTGTAATTCAAAGTCACCTGCCTCATTTGTGGCTAACGGTGTCCAAGTTGTATTGTCTTCTCTGTCACACCAAGCTACCAATCGTGGATTGCTGCTTGCTCCTAAAGCAAAAACAAAACGCTCTTCTGTTACTACCATTCCTTTATTGCCGGTTGGAGCGCCTGATAAAGCTGTTGGCAGGGTTGCTGTATTTAGCGTCCACTCGTATATCTTTCCGTCTTTAGACGAACAAGCAAGTAAATTCTCACCCCAATTGTCTATTGACCAAGTAGTAGCCTCTTGGTATATTCCTGATGATGTTCTAGCAATACCATAGTTATCTGTACCGTAGAAATCTCCGCCATAAGATAAGTTCACTGTTGCATCTTCATGTCCAACTGCTAGACCCGTAGGTGTAATATCAGCCACTGTTCCTGACGCATTAATATAATGAAGTTTTGCGTGAGTTGCAATTGCAAGGTTAGAACTTGATGTGTTATCAATCCAAGCTAACATCCCTCTTGGAGCTGATGCTGAGGCTGTAGCAACTCTCTCACTCCAACCACCCACCGGTCTCATTGAGCCATCATGCCATCTTACTAAGTTAGCATCTCTCCATCTATTAGATGTAAATCTAGTGGTATTAAACTCATGCTGCTATTGTTGTCCAAGTGTCTGTTGATTCAGGAATATCTGCCCATGTGTCTGTGCTTTCTGCAACTACACTCCAAGAGGTAGTGCTATTAATAATATCTTCCCACTTCTCTCTACCTATTGTTATAGTGACCGATACACCGTCCGATACTGCACTAGATTGTTGAACTCTATTGCATATAGCTGTAACTATAGAATCTTCTTGAGTCTCGGCACTTCCATTATAGATAACCTGTGCTTTTGCAATTACTTGACCTGTAGCAGTAAGCTGACCTGCCGTAAGATGAATCTTCTCAGCATTAACCAAATATCCAGAAGTAACAACAGATGATGCACTAGACTCTCTAACTCTAATAGAATCCGATATAGTGGACGAAGTTGCAACAATATCTGACTCAGCATTAACTATCTTGCTTGATACTGCAAATATTACAGTGTCGCCCATTGTGATAGAGCCTGACTCTCTTATTCTATAAGAATCAGCACTTGAGGTTGAGTCCGCAACAACGGTTAATGAACCGTCCTCTAGGTCGGCTGTGGAATACTTCGCTCTATTGTATTTCCACTGGTTGTATAACATTTTAGTTCAGAGTAATATCTAAGTCCGCATTCGGAATACGGAACACGTCACCTGAATCAATAGTCTTTGCAGTTGTCAATGTCGCATAAGCCATCAAGTTACCTGATGTTGCTGCATCGAACACTCCAACGTGCGTCACCGTACCCCAGTTATTAGTGGCAGTTGCCCACTCTAGTGCTGCATTGTTTGATGTGGTGTTTCCTGCAGTAGTAAATGCTACTGTCTGACGAGCGTAAGCTCCACCTGATAATTCTGTACCGCCACCTGTCTCACCGGGTGCTGCTGTGTATAAAGCCACATATAACGTAGATGGAGCTGAGTAAGCCGAACCTGCAAATACGTGGTCTAAGATTTCTGTTTCTAAAAAGTTTGTAAATGACATTATCCTTGTCCTCTTATTTTAAGTTTTAAGCCTGAGCCACTAAATCTAGCATTCTCAGATACTTCGTTTAATCGTGCAACGGAAGCGCTATACATCTGCGCCCAAATTGCAACTCTCTCATCTTCGCCTAGATACGGTGCTGAATGTAGTAGTGTGCCATAAAGGTACACATCAGGTGCTTCTAGTAAAAGCCAATTATTAGCATTACTTGAACTAAGAGCTGTTGTCTTAGCGTAGTAAAGCAATTCTGTGTTTGTTTCAGCAGAAGGTGTTGGGTAGAACTGAAATTGACCGTCTGCGTGTGTGTAATGTGTTGCTGTTCCTGAGGCATCATTATTAGATGCTCTCTTGTCTGCCATAGCTGACCTAGAGATTAAATCAAGAGGTGATGTTCCGTTGTCTGTGACGTGGAATCTAATAGTCTCCATCCAATCAGTAGGTATCTGTGAATATTCATCTCCACCTGACTGTTGACCACTAGCGCGTTTCTCCATCTTCCAATGACGAATGTCTCTGTTAATCTGAGATTCAGCTAATGCAATGAAGTTATCAATAGCCGATGATAAGTCATCTCTATTAAGAAAGTCCGCTACTGCGGATTTAAGAGTTGCGTACGTGTTTATAGCCATAATTTCATTATATCCCTATTTGATTGAGGTTGGAGGGTTATTGTTGTACTTGAGTATATGGTCAACATAATCTGCTTCGCTACCTGTCCAATTATCTTGTTTACGCCAACGATTTATCTGCTTTTGTGACGGAGTATTACTATTAAATTTTTGGTATCTGTTCTTATAAGCAGACTTCATGCCTTTCTTTATAATTGCATCAGTGAAATGCTCTAATGAGTCTTTTCCGCCTTCGTGCTTAGTGATAGCCTTAATCATCTTGTACATATTCTCATCAGACAATTTGGTTGTAGCAGATATACCGACATCTCTAGCCACGT
>JYMV01045776.1_pt1 | contig 15528 bp, 12 predicted proteins | sample 338911 | NCBI WGS metagenome assembly JYMV01 (sample SAMN03354496, study PRJNA234377) | hydrothermal vent metagenome | biome: Deep sea; feature: Hydrothermal plumes at the Eastern Lau Spreading Center, Western Pacific Ocean; material: Seawater | place: Tonga | collected 2009 | depth 2000 m m
TGATTCGGTCAGCGCCGGTCGTGAATTATCAACAGAAGACGGTTTGTATTCAGAAGAGTTGATACACGAACAGGGCGAGTTGGAACGCCAAAAAGATAGATTAAACGAATTGATTGATGAGTTGCGTGACTTAGGTGCGGAACCTAAGACGGGACCGAGTGGAGCGATCGATTTAGTTGATTTTCCATCTCAGCGAGATGAACGAATGGTTTATCTGTGCTGGAAGTTGGGCGAGGATCGTGTCGAGCACTGGCATGAATTGGACACGGGTTTCTCTGGTCGTCAGAGTTTAACGGACGTTGCAGAAACTCCGGTCGTGGATACACCAAGTTAGCACCGACATTAGATTAGATATTTTTGCACCCCGTTAGGGTTATGACACGTATGTTATTATTTGCAACAGAAGGAATTCAGTCCGCCGTTAACATTGTTGGTTATCTAGCATTGTTTGTCGGTTTTGGGTTGGCATTTGTATTTGTCAATCTGTTGGTTGGGTTTTTCGTGCGTCCCTCAAACCCTCACCCAGAAAAGGGCGAGATCTATGAATGCGGCGAGCCAGCTATTGGGTCCAGTTATATTCAGTTTGACCTACGGTTTTATATTGTCGCTTTACTCTTCATTATCTTTGATGTGGAAGTTGCTTTCTTCTTTCCGTGGGCAACGGTGTTTGGTAAGTCAGAACATTTAGCTGAAATGGCGTCGTCTAACCAAGCAGTTCACGCGGGTCAATTGACAGACAACGCGAAGAGCCTTTTCACTGAATTGGGAGTTCGTGATCTTTCTAATGTGGTGGCTAATAACGAAGCCATCGCCATAGCGAGCAAAACTCTCGCTTGGATTACATTAGTTGATATTGGCATATTTTTCGCCATCTTGATGTTGGGCTTTGCCTATGTCTGGCGGCGCGGTGATTTAGATTGGGTGAAAGCTGCAATCGACGAACGGAAACGGACTCGTGCTCCACAATTGGAATCAGAGGAGACGTCATAAGGTAAAACGATGAGCGAAATAGCATTAGTAACACAACTGAAAGATAAGTTTGGAGACGGTATCGTCACCGTGGAACTCGCTGCCATTGATGCATGGGTCGAAGTTACTGCGTCGGCGTTAATTGACGTTTGTGAATTTTTACGTGATGTTGAAGATTATCATTATGATATGTGTAACTGTATTACTGCGATCGACTACTTGCACACTGATCCCAAGAAGGCGGAAAAAGTCGATTGGGCTCCACATATTGAGTTGGTTTACCACTTAAGTAGTATCGCTACCAAGAAAACGCTTGTCATCAAAGTCAAAATTCCTCGCTGGAAAGATGAAGCTGCACAGCAATTGCCCGAGATTCCTTCGGTGGCAGGTGTTTGGACAACGGCCATCTGGCATGAGCGAGAAGTTTATGATTTATCGGGAGTGAATTTTATCGGGCATCCGGAGCTAAAACGGATTTTGTGTCCAGACGACTGGGAAGGCTATCCGCTGCGTAAAGATTACGAAATGCCTTTGGAGTACCACGGGATGCGAGGCCGTTAGGGATTGGGGTTGTCGAAAGTCCCGACCGTTAAGCCGAGAGCTATAAACGTTAAGAGAAAAAACGAAGAAACATGTCAGCAACAAATATTGATGATCCACGCGTAATTGAGTTTGACGTTCGTACGGACGAAATGCTCATTAATATGGGACCTCAGCATCCGAGTACTCACGGTGTGTTACGATTGGCATTGCGGACTGACGGTGAAATCGTATCGGATCTTGAACCGCATATTGGTTATCTGCATCGCTGTGCGGAAAAAATTGGTGAAAACTTAACCGCTCGACAATTCGTGCCCTATACGGATCGCATGGATTACCTCGCTGCGATGAATATGAATCTGGGTTGGGCTTTAACTATCGAGAAATTGCTTGACCACGACGTTCCGGAAAAGGGTCGGCACTTGCGAGTGTTGATTTGTGAGATGAATCGTATTGCCAGTCACTTGGTTGCGATGGGGACTTACGGTTTAGACTTGGGCGCATTTAGCCCGTTTCTTTATGCGTTCCGAGAACGAGAGAGGATTCTGGACTTGTTTGAAAAAGCATGTGGCGCTCGTTTGACCTACAGTTACATTGCACCGGGCGGAGCGACTGCTGATTTGCCAGTAGGTTGGACAGCAGAATGTAGCAAGTTTATCAATCAGTTTAAGAAAATCATCCCTGAATTTCACACGCTCTTAACCACGAACGCTATTTTTATTGCTCGAACAACGGGCGTCGGCATATTGTCACCGCGGATGGCCATCGACTATGGTTGTACGGGTCCTGTGCTACGGGGCAGTGGTGTGTATCACGATTTGCGATTCCACGGGGAAGAACGATATACCGAACTATATGATGGATACGAATTCGATGTGATTTGCGCGGATTCCGAAACAGGCAAATACCCTAGCTCACACCAAGAAGTGTACAAGGACGGATTAGAGTATCCAGATGTACCGTCGGATGCAATCTTGGGAGATTGCTGGCATCGATTCTATGTGCGTATGCTGGAAGTTGTGCAGTCAGTCCGCTTGATCGAACAATCCATTGTGAAATATGACGCTTGTTCAGGTTCACACGGCGAACCAATAAAATTGACTCAGAAATTGCCGGTAGGCGAAGCTTATCTGGAAACGGAAGCTCCTCGTGGGCAGATGGGTTTTTATGTGGTTAGCGATGGTCAATCGAATCCTTGGCGAGTACGAGCGCGTAGTAGTTGCTTTAGCAACCTTTATGTAACTGCTCCACTGTGCCGAGGCGTGTTGCTTGCCGATGTGCCAGCAGTTGTAGGAAGTTTAGACGTTGTCATGGGTGAAATTGACAGGTAGTTGATCTAAAAAGCAGCAGTTTTAACAGCAATTGGAACAAAGGCCGACAACATGGCAGAGTTCTTTAATGAATACATTTTTGGTGATGGTCCTTGGTCGTGGCTAGGGTATGTCATCGCTGCGCTGATAGCTTGTATCCTCGTTATACATGTCGTCGCTGTTGGAGCGATGGGATTTATTTGGCTTGAACGAAAAGTGGCTGGTCGTATCCAAGACCGCTTAGGGCCAACTCGAGTTGGTGGTAAGTTCGGTTGGTTACAAACGTTGGCAGATGGAATCAAGTTGATTGCCAAAGAAGACCTCACGCCGGATGTCGCGGATCGCTTTTTGTTTAAGATTGCCCCTTATGTAGCTTTCGCCGCCAGTTTTTCAGCTTTTATCGCACTACCGTTTGCCGATGGAGTTGTTGCAAATCATGTAAATACAGCGGTCTTTTTTGTATTAGCCGTGTTGGGACTGGAAGTCTTCGGCGTAATTCTTGCCGGGTACGGTTCGGGATCTAAGTGGTCGCTGTTTGGGGCGATGCGAGAAGCGGCTCAAGTTGTTTCCTATGAAGTTCCGCTGGGGATGTGCGTGGTCGTGCCCGTTTTCCTTTGTGGCACGATGAATTTGACGACGATTGGAAACATGCAAGAAGGATTCATTACAAATTGGCTGGTGTTTAACGATCCTTTTACCTTTGTGATTGCGATTGTCTATTTCACCTGTGCCACTGCTAGTGTGAATCGAGCTCCGTTTGACTTGGCAGAAGCGGAAAGTGAACTTGTTGCTGGATTCCATACTGAATACTCAGGTTTGCGTTGGAGTCTGTTCTTTATGGCCGAATATGGTTCGATGTTCCTTGTGAGTGGATTAGCGGTCATCCTGTTCTTTGGTGGATCCAACGGTCCGATCCCAGTTGGCGACTGGTTAGCGAATCTATTGGGCGGAGTGGAAGGAAGTATTGGCGCAAATTTACCTTCGCTCGGTGCGATCACGGTTGGCGTTATTGGTGTTGCTAACTTTATCTTCAAGGGCGTTATTGGTGTTACCGTTATGATTTGGATTCGCTGGACGTTCCCGCGTTTGCGAATTGACCAAGTGATGGCTATGTGTTTGAAATATTGTGTGCCGATTGCCGCCTTCTGTTTTGTTGGCGCGGTTGGGTGGGAAGTCTTAGATTTGCCCACACCAAATAATCTCGATGAAAAGTCCAGGTATGAATATCATGAGAAATGGTCACAGGAGTATTTAAAGACTCAGCGGGAGTCGGTACCTACAGAAAATGATACACATGCCCAACAGGCTGTTCCCGCCGAGGCGATCGTTACGACGGTTGCAGTTTCGCAAAGCGATTTGGACGTTAATGGAGGGAAGCAGTAATGGAATTAATGGCTGTCGCTTGGGCCTATTGGCACCAATTTTTCTTCATCATTTTTGCCGGTTCAGCAGTCGGTTTTGGTTGCGGTGTTTTAATTTCACAAAACATCGTTCGCATGGCGTTTTATTTGGTGCTGTCATTAGGATCCACCGCAGGGTTGTTCTTTTTGGCGGGTGCTGAATTTGTCGGTGCCATGCAGTTGATGATTTATGTGGGCGGCACCATGGTCTTGTTGATTTTTGGTGTGATGCTAACAGCCCAAAAAGATTTCGTAAACATGAAGACTCACACACACGATTGGATTTTAGCGACCGTCGTTGGTGGGTCATTGCTAATGGTATTGTTGTTTGCCGCATTTGGGTCAGAAGATTGGCGGTCGCCACAAGATCCGACAGACGCTCATATTGTAGACACCAAAGCGGCTACTCCATTGGGTCTGGCACTCACCGGTGTACGCGTTGATAAATTGGATGATCCCAACGATAAATTAAACCAGGGTAAATCAGGGTATTTGATGCCGTTTATTATTATCTCGGTTCACTTGCTCGTGGTGCTCATCGGAGCAGCTTATATGGCTCGTACGAAAAAGCTATCCCACGCAACCGGATTGCGTAGTAGTCGCGCTCGACTGTCAGTTTTCAAGATGGAAGACGAAGACGAAGTTCTTGAAGAAGAAAAATATGTTGTCCTGCGAAAAGATAAGCGGGCAACAAATCCACTTGATACAAATGGCAACAACACAGACAACTCAGACAATACAGACGAGGATTAGGCTTTTAGCAGCTTAAGATGATTGGAATTATATAGATGTTACTTTTCGCAACAGTTAGTGTTTCATGGTACTTGGCAGTCGGGGCAATACTCTTTGTCCTCGGTGCCGTATGCATGGCGACTAAAAGAAATTTATTGGGTGTGTTGATGGGAGTTGAGTTGGTGCTTAATGGAGCCAATATCAATTTCATCGCTTTTGGAAGTCGACTGTTACGCAGCGAAGGTGACACACTGGGGCTCGATGGCCAGTTGATCGCTTTGTTTGTCATCGTTTTGGCAGCGGCGGAAGCGGCTGTGGCACTGGCAATCGCATTGAATTTTTATAACAACCACAGCACGATTGATATCGACCGTGCGAATGAGTTAAAAGGCTGATGGAAAATACAATTTCAATACTATTGGGTGTAGCGGTTTTGCTTCCGCTTGGAGCGTTCTTTGTGAACCTCCTGGCTGGCCATGCGTTACGCAAAAAAAACCTCAGTCGTGGGGCGGCCTGGATTTCAATGGGTGCAATCGTCACCTCGACCGTGCTGTCATTTATTTCACTTGCGGTCTGGCTGCAGGGCGAAAATCCTAGTGGAAAATCAAACATTCAGGTTTTGGCTGAGTTGAAAGAATCCAATGAGGAACATTTAAAGCACCTCAACATTGGCCATGAAGGTCACGTCGAACATGGCGCAGCTGGACACGACGAGCATCAAGGGCATGATGAAACCGACCACGATCATGATTCCACAGCGTTAAACTCGACGGCAAGTCATAATCGCGAACTATTTGTTGCCTCTGAGGACTCGGCAGAGGCATCGCATGAAACGGGTGCAACAGAAGAATCGCACGGTTCTCATCATGGTCCGCAGTTCGAACCGTTGTCCGGTGTTTATTATACGCTCGGCAAATTTGGCTCTCTGGCGCTGACTATCGGATACTACATTGATTCGTTGACATTAGCCATGTTCTGTATGGTCACGTTAATTTCATCGCTGATTCATCTTTACGCTTACAAGTATATGGATGATGAACTACCACCATCGAAACGCGGCGCCGCGGTTGATTGCACGAAAAACAGCTTCCTCGCTTTCTTCTACCGATTTGGTGCAGATAGTCACGATAACCACGACTCGCACGATGACCACGACTCGCACGATGATCACGACTCGCACGATGACCACGACTCGCACGATGACCACGACTCGCACGATGACCACGACTCGCACGATGATGAACATGCCGCTGCTGATGCTGATGACCCAGAAGACGATTTTATGTTCGTTGACCACGAAGTCAGTATGGAAGATGGTAGCCATTGCCACCGCACGGGACGATATCCTCGATTCTTCCAAGCATTATCGTTGTTCTGTTTCAGCATGCTGGGCTTGGTTCTTGCTGGAAACGTAGCAATGACCTTTGTGTTTTGGGAATTAGTTGGGATTTGTTCTTATTTTCTGATTGGTTTTTATGTTGAACGAAAAAGCGCATCAACCGCAGCGAACAAAGCCTTTATTGTGAACCGCATCGGTGACTTTGGGATGATTATCGGACTGATGATTTTCTGGACTGGCTTCGGGACGTTTAACTATGGTGATGACGGCGACGAAAGCGGCTTGTTCAGTCAAATGGAGGCAGCCACCGTTCATCACGTTGAAGCTCACGACGGTGTTGATAGCTCTAGTGTGCCTGCGGTTGTGCCAGCGAAACTTGTTTCCGCATTTTATGAACAAGAAATCAAAGATCACCGAACCCAACACGGAGTCAGTACGGAGCAAGCGATTGCTGAATTGCAACACGAGCGGGTTGAAAACGGAGAATCTCCGCTGGGCTATTGGCTGATGATTATCGGTGGTCTAGGTATCTTCTGTGGCTGTATTGGTAAGAGTGCCCAGTTCCCCTTACATGTTTGGCTGCCGGATGCAATGGAAGGCCCAACTCCCGTTTCCGCTTTGGTCCATTCAGCGACGATGGTGGCTGCTGGTGTGTTCTTGGTTGGCCGGTTCTATCCCATGTTTGTCCCCGAGACGTTGTTGGTCATTGCCATTATTGGAACGATCACTTTGTTTATCGGGGCAACGATAGCCATTACAGCGAACGACATCAAGAAAGTACTCGCTTACTCAACTATTTCCCAGCTGGGCTATATGATCATGGCTCTAGGCGCAGGTGGTTGGGTTGCTGGATTATTACACTTATTCACTCATGCGTTTTTCAAGAGTTTGCTATTCATGGGTTCCGGTTCGGTAATTCATGCTGTGCACACCAACGACATGCGTGAAATGGGTGGTCTCCGTAAAAAGATTCCTGTAACCGCATACACGATGTTCGTTGCCTGCTTAGCAATTGCAGGTGCGGGGATTCCGTTTGTAATTGGCACCAGTGGCTATTACTCGAAAGACTCGATTCTCGAGCAAGCTTTCAGTTGGGGACAACAAAATGGCTTTGCCTTCGGCGGTATATTCTTCTGGGTGGCGACTGCGAGTGCAGCGATTACTGCTTTTTACATGTTCCGTATGTGGTTCATGACGTTTGCCGGTAAGCCTCGTAATGAAGAACGGTACGCTCACGCTCGCGAATACCCCAACATGGTATATCCATTGGTAATCTTGGCTGTGTTTGCCATTGCTGTAGCCTGGCCCAACCCACTGCAAAAGGGATTTGACTTGAGCACGTTACTTGAAGCCTCACGACCAGCGACTATTAGCGGCACAACGTTAAACGGTTCTGTGGCGGCGATCGTTGTACCTGATGAACACTTAAGCCACATGGATGCCATTAAGACGCCCGTGACGTTGTTAGCAACAGTGACTGGAATTATTGGTATTTTGCTAGCGGCGTTTATGTACGTATTGCCTGGATCACGAGGACTGGTAGCTGCAGAGATGGCTGCTAAATTCAAGTGGATTCATAACTTCCTGCTCAATAAATGGTGGTTTGATGAATTGTACGAAGTGATTTTTGTGAAGCCGTCCCAAATGATTGGCAGATGGATCAGTTGGATTGATCTGAATATTTTGGACTCCATTATCCACTTCTCTGCTCGGGCCACGAAAGCTGTAGCGAGATTTTGGGAGCGACTGGCGGATCAAATTATTGTTGATGGATCCGTTAACTTGATAGCTCGCTGGATTTACCAAGCAGGCGTTTCGCTACGTCGGGTACAAACTGGGAGTTTAAGACAATATGTGCTGTTCATTGTCATTGCGGCGATTACGATATTTGTCCTTGTCAGCTTCATGTGGGACCCTGTTTCCATTGCCGGACATTAGTCATTCAACATTGCAAAACATTTACTTACAAATTTATTGACCTTTTATTTCATTTGAAAAACACTTTCCCATCACGTACGGGAAATAAACAAAGAGCTTCGAAGAGTTTCGAAGATACACGAGAGATAAACTATGGACTTTTTTAACAGTATTACGCTCATTGTCTTTTTGCCAACAATTGGCGCCCTCGCTTTAGCCTTCTTTCCGAGTCTCAAGGACGAAGAAGGTGTTAACGAAGCGGAGAACAAGAATCTATTGTTGATGGCGACCTTGGCAATCACCTTAATTACGTTTGCCGTCACGGTAGGTGTATTTTTGCTGGGCGGTGACGATCGGTTCCATTCCAATACGGCCGACATGCAAAAGGCGTTTAGCGTGGATTGGATTCCCGCATTCAACATCCATTTTGCAATGGGCCTTGATGGCATTAGCTTTCCGCTCATCATGCTTACGACGGGAATCAGTGCATTGGCCGTCGGTGCAAGTTGGTCGATCAAAAAGCACTTGAAAGCTTATTGTATTTTATTCCTGCTGCTGGAAACTGGAATGCTGGGTGTCTTCTTGGCGCTTGACTTCTTCCTGTTTTACGTTTTTTGGGAAGTCATGCTACTGCCGATGTATTTCTTGATTGGCATTTGGGGTGGGCCGCGGCGAGAATACGCAGCAATCAAGTTTTTCCTGTACACACTGCTTGGGAGTGTGTTGATGCTGATTGCAATTCTTGTACTGTACTATGCTAGTGACCTGACAAAATTGGACGCAGGCACGCTTGCTACTCTAAATTTAAATGAGAGTGTGGTGTCTGAGGTCCTAGCGATTCAGGCAGATAGTGATGGAAACCATGCACCCATGCACACGTTTAATTTATTGGCATTGGCTGAAATTGGTCAAAATACCGATTGTTTTAGTCCCACAGTTCAATGGTGGTGCTTCTTGTTACTATTCATTGGCTTCTTAGTCAAAGTACCATCGATACCGGTGCACACCTGGTTACCGGATGCGCACGTGGAAGCTCCGACTCCGATTTCGATGATTCTAGCTGGTGTGTTGTTGAAAATGGGTGGATACGGGATCATCCGAATCTGCTATCCGATCTGCCCGGTTGGTGGCCTAGAACTTGCATATCTGGTATGTGGGTTAGGTGTGGCCAGTATGGTTTATGGTGCGTTTGCAGCATTAGCTCAAAAAGACTTCAAACGGATGGTTGCCTACAGTTCGGTTAGCCATATGGGATATGTCGTTCTAGGCTTTGGCGTCTGGACGCTCATGGGCGATGGTGATTATTGGAAAATGGGGATCAACGGTGCCCTGTTCCAAATGATTGGTCACGGTATTTCCTCAGCTGGTATGTTCTTTATGGTTGGAATTATTTACGACCGAGTGCACCATCGAAACCTCGACGAGTTCGGCGGGCTCTATGGGCTGATGCCAAAATACACGGCGCTGGCCATGGGTCTGTTCTTTGCCGGCTTAGGTCTGCCTGGACTTTGTGGGTTCATTGGCGAAGTTCTAGTTGTGTTAAGCGTTTGGAAATTCAGTCCGTTATTGGCAATTGTGTCCGCCAGCGTCGTGATTCTCACCGCTGCTTATATTCTGTGGGCGATCCAACGTGTTTACCTTGGCCCCGAATATAAAGGCCCTCATGCGGAGGAAATATGCCCGATTAACAATCGAGAATTCTCCATCGGTGCGATTCTGTTGTCGTTGGCAATCCTCTTTGGCGTTTTTCCAAACCTAATAATTCGTTACATGGACGATACTGTCGCGGCCCAAGTTGATTCATTAAACGAGTGGCGAGTCCGATATGAAGCGAGCGTTGAACAAGACACGGCGACTGAGGTAGAAGAAGCGGATCATCCAGCGGAATCTGTTGTCACTGCACTGTCAGCAGATGTTGTATTGACGGATGTTGCGCACCCGCTCAGTTCAATGATTCGCAATGAAGCAGCTGTAGTTGTGAGCGTAAACGAACAACAGTAATAACAGGGAAACCGAATACGACTATTTGACGGTCAAAAGATCACAATAACCTAACAAAGCAAGTTATGAATTTTCAATCTCTTATCACAGACTTAACCGCAGACTCGCAGAACAGCATCATGTTGTTCATGCCAGAGATTTGTTTGAGTCTGTTTATCTCGCTCTTTTTATTGGTGCGGCTGATGTCTCGTCGTATCGATCTGTTTTGGGTTGCTTTGGTTGGAGCGGTCGCTGGGTTAATCTCAAGTCGCCCTTGGGAGCTTGGGTCAGAAGAATTAATTGGCAGCGAACTATTTACCGGACTGTTGGTTCATGATGGATTAACAGTTGCGATGCGGACGATCTTGATGGGTTTCTTGGTAATGTTCTTGATCTTCACCAAAATTTCTGGCATTCCTGATCGCGAAGATGGAGCGGATATTTATACACTCATTTTCGGTGCGACCCTAGGAATGTGCTTGATGGTTTCAGCGAATCATCTTTTGGTTGTATTCCTAGCCATTGAAATGACCAGTGTGCCATCCTATGTATTGGCTGCTTTGATGAAGGGTCGCCGCCGTGGTAGTGAAGCCGGTCTCAAGTATGCCATTTATGGTGCCGGTGCCGCCGGGATTATGCTCTATGGCATTTCGTTATTAGCGGGTTTAACTAGTTCAGCGCATTTACCAACGATTGCTTTGCAATTAGCGGAAATTTTGCCGAACATGTCAGCATCAGAACAAGCGGTTCTTTGTTTGAGTGCTGTTATGATCGCAGCTGGCGTGGCCTTCAAGTTGTCAGTCGTTCCATTCCATTTTTGGGCACCTGATGTGTTTCACGGTGCCTGTGCTGAAGTCAACGCATTTCTCAGTATTGCCTCGAAAGCAGCAGCGCTGGCACTGTTGTTGCGATTGGCTGTTGGTTTGGGCTCCGTACCATTGGAAACGGTAGCTGACAGGGCCGAATCTCAGGGAGCAGCTGCAAATGTACAATTGCTCGACATACAGCAGACGAGACCAGTAGCTATTGTTGAAGATGTCGCTGATGACGAGGCGGTTGATTCGGCGGTTGCTGCAGTTGAAACAACAGACCAGTTTGACGATCGAATTGCTCGCAAGGCAGCGAAGGACGCTCAGTTAGCACCGGTTCGCAACTTCATTGCTCTGTTGGTCGCATTCTTTGCCGTCATTACAACGACATTTGGTAACCTGGCTGCGTACGGCCAAACAAATATTAAGCGGATGTTGGCCTATTCAACGATAGCTCATGCGGGCTACATGATTATGGCAATTTGTCCGCTAATGGCGTTGTTAGGCGTTGACTCGTCGGGAGCCGAGAATGCGGCAAGTGCGTTGTTGCAATACATTGTCGTTTACGTATTCATGAACTTGGGTGCGTTTGCGATTATCGCATTCCTGCGAAACTATATCGGCAGCGAAGAGATTTCAGATTATTCAGGTATGATCAAAACACGCCCCGCCTTGGTTATTTGTTTAGCTTTGATCTTCTTTAGTCTCGTTGGACTTCCGCCGCTGGCGGGCTTCTTAGGGAAATTCGCAATTTTTGCTTCGATCACGGAAGCTTATACCGCCACCACGCAAACCTATTTATTGGTTATCTTAGTGGTGGCTGGACTTAATACTGCGATCAGCCTGTTTTATTACCTAGCAGTTATCAAAACGATGATCATGGGTGAGCCAACCACTGCCAAGCCTGTCGGAAACCTGGAAGTAGGCAAGATTGAAACAGCCTATGTGATCGCCATTACCGCTCCCACTGTACTGCTTATTGTGTGTTGGGAATCGGTTGCCCATGTTGCTCAACAAGCTGTCGTTTGGTTTATCGCTTAACGTAAAGAAGAACACATTATGAACAATACCATAGATATATTGAATCGACTTTTAGGTGTCCATAGTTCTTCGTTGGCATCCTACATGGCATTCGTTTCGCCGTGGGTTGATGATGGCGAGCAAGAATCGCTGGCGACGGTCATGGATGTGGTAGAAGACCAAAACCGTACGATAAAAGCGGTTGGCGAATTGATTTTAGACCAAGGTGGAGTTGTTCAAGCTGGCGCTTTTCCGCTGACCTTTACGAGCCTGCATGACACTTCGTTGAATTATCTATTGCGGCTTTTAGTACGCGCACAATCTGACGATATTTTATTGATTAAGAAATGTGTTGCTTCGTTGGATGAACATACTGTCGCACGAGCGCTCGCAGAAGAAGCATTGGGCAGCGCCCAAGGGCACTTGGAGCTATTTGAAGACCTGTTGTCGTCTGAACCGCAGGCGACTGCCTAGGGCGTCCACCTGCGTTAACCGCCGGATTCGGAGTAAACTTCGACCGCAAATCGAGTGCTCGCTCTACGCTCCGCTTTTGGTATTGTCGTCGTTCCCGCCTAGTCGTTTAAAGAGATCGCAGGCGTTTTGGGTTGATTGTATGCCGATCTCTTCAAGTGAAACACCGCGGACGTCGGCGACGCACTGGGCGGTATGAACTATCATGGCGGGATGGTTTGGCCGTTTGCTACGGTAGGGGTGCGGCGACAAATATGGACAATCGGTTTCAAGTAAAATACGGTTCGCTGGGATCATGGCTGCTACTTCTCGCAGGGCGTCGTTTTTCTTAAACGTAACCATTCCGGCAAAAGAGATGTACATGCCGAGGTCAAGGCAGTTGCTTGCCGTCACGCTGTCACCGGTGAACGAGTGCATGACGCCCCGCAGCGGCCCACGTTGCCGCGCCTTTTGCAGCATTTCTAAGATTTCCTGCTCGCACTGTCGCATATGTACAATAAACGGCAATCCGGTTTTTTGCGAAGTGCGTAAGTGTCGGTCAAAATACTTTTGCTGCAGTTCAAAGGGAGCGTAATCCCAGTAGCGATCGAGACCTGTTTCACCTAAAGCAACAACTTTAGGGTGCTCAAGCATTGCCAGAATGCGTTCCCAATCGTGGTCGGTTGCTGTGGAGCAATAATTCGGGTGGATTCCCACGGCGGCGAAAACATTTTCGTGTTGTTTAGCGAGGTACAGGCTTTTCTGACTCGAGCCCCAAGTGCAGCCGATTGCAATTATTTTTTGCACGCCCGCGTCGAGTGCAGTTTGGATCACTAGATTCTGTCGACCATCAAACTGCTCACTTTCAAGATGAGCATGAGTATCGATAAATCGGGCCGCAGTGGGAGTTCTGGTGGTCATGTGGGATCTAATCCAAGGTCTGTTTGATTAGAGTAGCACGGCGTCTTCTGGTGGAAAGACTCCCATCACGCGTTGCGAATAATCAATGCAGGAACCGGTTAATATTCCAGATTCGTCACTAAGTAAATAGCTTGTCAGTCTTCCCACATCTTCTGGCTTCAATAGTCGACCAAAAGGCGAAGCCTTTTCAGCTTCGACGAGCCAATCTGCTGGGCTACCCTGAGATTTTTGCACAACTTGTTCATTGGGAGTGTCGGTCCAGCCAAGATTGATACCGTTAACTCGAATGCGGTGGCGGCGGAGGGCGTTGGCATTGTTTTTTGTAAGTGTGCGGAGGGCACCTTTGGTCGTGCTGTAAGAACAAAGGATATCCATACCACAAAAACCGGCAACCGATAGAATATTGACAATCGATCCTGCGATCTTTTCTCGCTGCATAATCCGCACACATTCTTGAGTTAACACAAAGGGCGCACGGACATTGACGTTCATTTGGTAGTCCCAGAATTCAACGGTTGTTTCTTCAATGGTTCCACGATTTGTGTCGGCTGCTGCATTGATCAATCCGTCCACTCGGCCAAAACGCTCGTCACAAGCAGCTACGATCTGACGGCATTGATCGACATCATTGAGTTCAGCGGCAACGAAAATAGATTCGCACCCGAGGCGTTTAATTTCGCTGCATACCGCATTCCCGCGTTCTTGATTGCGTCCTGTTATGACGATCGCCGCTGCACCGTTCTTAGCAGCATCAATTGCACACGCTTCACCGACGCCCTGTGTGCTGCCAGTAATAATGATTGTTTTTCTTGTCAGGTCACTCATGGTCACGAAGTTACTTTCTGTGATGGAATAGTATGGGCTGAGTTTATTGTTGGTGTAGTTTACCAAGCCGTCATGGAAATTAGCAGGAGTAGGGGAATAGTTTTTAATCAGTTAAGTAATGGATGCAACGCGTGTTGGAATCACATACAATAAACGGCACAATGTTATAAATGGCTGGGACATTGATGCGAATTGTTTATGAGATTTGGAAGATGCAGGTTTAAGTTCAATTGAGCGAAGAAAGTAGCATTTATGAAAACCGTGCAAACGATGAATTCTAATGTGTTGCAGCAACAGAGTGATCGTCGGCAATTTTTGGCAACGTCGACAACCGGCGTCTTGGGTGCCGTTGCCGGAGTCGGATATTTCGCTGGCACCTCTGCCGCTCAGCAATCGACATCGCCCAATGAGCGATTGAATCTCGCCGCAGTGGGGTCCACCGGGCGGGCGGGCGCGAACATCAAAGGCTGTGCTTCACAAAATATAATCGCCATAGCTGATATTGACTCTGAACTATTAGATAAAGGTTGCCAGCCTTATCCTAACGCTAAGAAGTATATTGATTTCCGAGAAATGCTTGACCACGAAGCGGAAAGGATCGATGGTGTATTAGTGGGTACACCAGACCATACACACGCTCCAGCCGCAGCATTAGCCTTACGCCTGGGTAAGCACACCTATTGTGAAAAACCTTTAGCTCACACTGTGTTTGAAGCCCGCACGCTGGCAAATTTAACAGCTGAGAAGAACCTCGTGACTCAAATGGGGACTCAAATCCACGCCGGATCTAACTATCGTCGTGTTGTGGAATTGGTTCAAGCGGGGGTTATCGGTTCCGTAAAACGAGTACATGTTTGGTCCGCTGCGAGTTACAGCGGCGCAAGTTTCAATACTCAACCCAAGCCAGACCACGTCAATTGGGATTTGTGGCTCGGACCCGCACTCGAACGACCCTACAGTGCCGACATCCACCCATTCAAGTGGCGTAGTTTCTGGGACTACGGTCGCGGTGCATTAGGCGATTTTGGCTGTCACTATATGGACCTAGTGCATTGGGCATTAGATCTGCAGAACCCTGTATCGGTGCGAGCAACGGGACCAACGCCAGATCCAGTTACGACACCCGAGTGGTGTGTCGTGGATTACCAGTATCCGCGGCGAGGTAAAAAGCCAGCGGTGCATATGACTTGGTATGACAGCGGCCGTCGACCCGAGATTATTAACACATTGCGTGATAAGAGCGGTGAGCTGATTGAACCCTGGGCATCCGGGCAATTGTTTATTGGGTCTGAGGGAATGATTTTGTCTGGCTACAG
>JYMV01042710.1_pt1 | contig 15526 bp, 14 predicted proteins | sample 338911 | NCBI WGS metagenome assembly JYMV01 (sample SAMN03354496, study PRJNA234377) | hydrothermal vent metagenome | biome: Deep sea; feature: Hydrothermal plumes at the Eastern Lau Spreading Center, Western Pacific Ocean; material: Seawater | place: Tonga | collected 2009 | depth 2000 m m
TCATTTCGAAGAAAACAATAAAATGACTCTACCCAGGGCCGTGGAAGTTTCACTAGGCTTGAAAGAACTAACCCGACCAAGCTCAAAAAAGGAATCACGGATAATTTTTTCTCCTCCCATTATAATCCCTCTTTATTCTGGAATGAGATTTGCACTGCCCTTAGAACATAATGAAAATATTTAAACATCATAAAAACCAGAATGGTATTGCGCTGATGGTCGTGCTATGGGTTCTGGTACTTCTAATAGCATTAGCCACGGAATTTGCCTTCTCTATGAAGGGCGAAGTCAATACAACCCGTAACTATAAAGAGGATATCCAAGCATACCACCTTGCCAAGGCTGGAATTCATATGGCGATGGCGGAAATCCTTTATCCATCAAGCTTTCACGCTTCGCATCAAGATTTTGGATTAATCATGGGAGCTTCAACTAAAGACTCTGAAAGAAGGCCTAACCAGTCAGATAAAACCGCATATCGGACCTCAATACGCCAAGAGATTGAACTAGGGTCAGGGCTAATTACCTATTCACTGCAAGACGAAAACAGCAAGATTCCAATCAATAGAACAACACGAAACACATTAGTCAAGGTTTTGACAAGTGCTGGTATAGAGTCAAAAGAAAAAAAGGATGTTATTGCGGATTCAATACTCGACTGGATCGATTCCGATAAAAACCATCGATTAAATGGAGCGGAAAATGACTTTTATCAGAATTTGATTCCTCCTTATTTTGCAAAAAACGCGCCCATAGAAAATCTTGATGAATTATCAAAAATTCGTGGGATTGATGAAAAAATTTTATATGGCACCAATCAACGTAAAGGATTAATAAATTTTTTTACGACATATAACGTTAAATCGGTAAACCCCAATACAGCTTCACCAGAGGTACTTTCGATCATCTTTTCAGAGTCTCAGGCAAAATCGATTATGAAAGAACGGGAAAAAAAGGGGTTTTATGACAATACAACCTCTGATTATTTCAGAATTAGATCTACAGGAGAAGTTGAGGGAAGTCCAACAAATCACACCATAAACACCGTGGTTCAAAAGATCTCTGAAAAAGAAGGTCCCATAATATTAACGCATTATTGGAATGATAATAGCTTTGAGAATCTATACAAAAGAGAGCTAACAGATAACTGATGAAAAGTTTTTATCTAGAAAAATCACTTGGAATCGACATACGTGAAAATTCGGTTTGCCTAACCTTGCTAGGGAAAACCCTATACCGCGCAGATGTATTAGCAAGCAAATACATAACGATTCAACCAATAAGTAAAGGAGATGAAAAAGCTGAATCAATTTTTCTTGAACAAGTGAATCGCTTCATAATCGAACATGATGCTTGGACAGAAAACGTGATTGCCAGCATTCCCCGTTCCAAGATCACGCTTCAGTCATTTGAACTTCCCTCCCCGGACCGTAAGTCTGTGGATTCTATGATGGGATTTGAACTGGAGAGGCATTTCTCCTCAAGCTTAGATAATTTTTATTTCTATAATCATATAACTACTAAAAAAGAAAATCAGTACCATATCGTATGTGCCGCGATCAATAAAGAAATTGCTAGCTATTACTTAAATTTACTTAAAAAGCTCAACCTTAATGCATCGGTTCTCGACGTTTCTACATTCGCAAATCTCAATCTATTGCTGTCAAACGGTGAACACCAGGATCCACTTTCAGTTTTGGTAGATCTTAGTTCTAACTTTATTGACATTTCAATTCTAATAAACAGAAATTTGGAGTTTTCTAGAAGTGTTCCAATTGCAGAACCAGAATACCAAGAAACATTTCTCAATTCAGAAAATCAAGGGAAAGCACACCAAGCAATAGCAGAAAAGGTTGCACAAACCCTAGTAGAAGAAATCAAAAACGCTTTAGCATCGTGCAGAAACATAGATGACTCTAAATCTGTAGACTCAGTCTTTATTTCAGGAGGTGGGCATTTAACATCACATCTTACTTCAAGATTAGAACTGGCAGCAGGAGTTCAGGTTTTCGAACTACAATCTCCAGCAACCATCAATCCAAACGTACCCAGTAATTTCTCTACAGCATTTATGGCAACCTCTCTTGGGCTTGCCCTGCGCGAACTAAAACAAAATCCAATAGAAGCAAACCTACTACCAGATAACTTAACAACAACTAAGAAAAAGAAAGTAAACCTTAAGAACACTGTGGGACTTGCGTTAGTAACAGTGTTATTTATTATTGGATTCATGGTCAATCAAAGCATTCAAAATAATAAAATTCTAACGTCCTTGGACAAACAGTTAGACGAAATCAAGATCCACATGGGACCTTTGGAGAAAGTTGACCTTGAATATGAAACGCTCCAGAAATACACGAACGCACTAAATAAAATAGATGACCTCAATCCAACAAAACTTCCATTACTGGTTGAGTTGAGTAAAGTTATCCCGAAGGATACCTGGGTAAAAAAGATCCGGTTTAAGAAAAAAAACATTGAACTTAATGGAATTTCAAAAAACGCATCCCAGTTAGTACCAATCGTTGAAAAATCAGGTAAATTTCGTGACACCCATTTTGTGGGTACGATCATAACTGAATCAATAGGTGAAAAATTCACAATTAATACTGCCGTAGGGACAAAATAATGATTCAAATAACATCTAGAGACAAAAAAGTGTTGTTCGCTGGCGGGACTTTTATTGTTTTCTGGTTCCTTTTCATACTCGTTGTTCAACCGGTGCATCAGGAAAATAAAAGAACAAATCAAAAAATACAGGACAAGTTACTTTTTATTCAAAAATGCTATGAAATTTTGAATCAGAAGTCATATTACAAAGCAAAAAGCAAAGAAAACAAGTTAATACGCACTACTCTCGACCAGCGTTTTTTCAATCAAACTAAGCCAGCCTTAGCGGCATCGGAACAACAGCATCTAATAGAGAATCTTTCAAACCAAACAGGTGTAAACATTATACGTTTTCGGGTCGACAAACCTAAATATCTGGAAGGTTTATTAACCATATCAACCAAAGTCACCACTCGATCAAAGCTTAGAAACTTTACCAACTTTATACACATGCTGGAAAGCAATCAGAAATTCATGGTCATCGAGGAGATGTCCATTCAACGAATTAACGAAACAGATTTAGAAGAATTACAGGCCCAGCTCACTATTAGTGGATTTATCCAATCAATGGATACAGGTAAAAAGAAAACAACATGAAAAAGATCTTCTTATCGATTTTAATATTAAGTGTATATTTTTCCTCAGGTTGTCTAGGTAATAGAAAATCTGCCCTCGAGAGGTTTAAGGAAAAGAACCCGATCGACGGGATGCTATTTTCAGAAAAAAACAAATCGAAGGCGTCAAAAGCCACTCAAAGAAGCTCCAGCAAAAACAAATATGCTGCAGACTCGATAGACCTAAGTGGGATAAAAAACATTCCAGATCAACCTATAAGCCGACTGATTAAGGTATCCGGCGAAAAGGTGCCTCTTCGCAAAGGACCGGGGAGTCAATACGAAAAATCAGGTACAGCAGAAAAAGATCAAATTTTTTCTCTCCTTCGAACTCAAAAAAATATTCATGACAACCAAACGTGGTATCTAGCGGAAGATGAAAATAAAAGTAAATTTTTCATATCAAGCCTTTCGTCTACCTTGATTGAGGTTAGCCCAAAAAATACTACTCAAGCAAAAAACAACAAGTTGGAAAATGAAATTCAAGCCGCAAAAACATCACTTCAAGACCGGAAGCCGTTCTCCTTAAACAGACTAAAAACGGTTATTAGTCAAGAACCACCCCTTCCAAAGGAGCTTGCAAAGGCCAAACACATCACCTTGAACTTTGAAGAAACCGAGTTATACGATGTAATCACTACCTTCAGCGAATTATTAAAGATTGACTACATCATAGAAGATAATGTGAAGGGGAAAGTGACCCTGCAAACATTCAATAAAATTCAAGTCGAAGATTTATATTCTGTACTGGAACAAATTTTAGCCCTACACAACGTAACTGTTACAAAAAGTGGGAATTTTTATCGATTCCTTGGAGTAAAAGAAGCCGCAAGGAAACCCTTAAGTATCCATTACGGAAACGATTCTAGTATTCCTGACAAAGAGCGACTAATCATCCAGATCATTCCACTCAAGCATATCTCTGTCGAATCTATGAAAAAAATCATAACCCCCCTACTCTCGCCTAATGCCAGTTTTATAGAAATTCCAGAAACAAATAATCTAATGATGATAGAAATGGCCAACAATGTTAGGCGTATCATAAATGTAGTCGAGGCATTGGACGTCGACAAACTCGCATCTTCCGATATCCATTTATACAAGCTTAATAATGCTGAATCAGACAAAGTTGTTCATGAAATGGAAGAAATATTTTCTTCGATGGGCTACGCCGATTCCATCGGTGAATCTTTAACCTTTCTTTCTCTTGGTAGACTTAATTCGATTTTAGTGGTTAACGCGTTCGAACGAATTTTACCCACAATCGAATTTTGGGTTAACAAACTAGACCAACCTGTTTCAGAGGGTGATGTCAGCACATTCGTTTATTATGTTCAAAATGGTGATGCTGGGAAAATGTCGATTCTACTTAGCTCATTGTTTCAATCACAAGGGTCGTCTCAATCTAAATTGAAAAAGTTTGATGGCTTAGCTAAAACAGAAACATCCAAAGCAGAAAAGTCTTCACAGCCAAAAAAAACAAAAAATCAATCAAAATTCGGTGGTCCAACAAGCAAGCAAATACAACTAACCGGAGGAATAAAGGATAATATTGAGGGCGAAGTCACAATACTACCCGATGAAGATACAAATGCCCTCATTATCAGAACCAGTCCTAGGAACTACCCTGCAATTCTCGAAGTTATTAAAAAGTTAGATATTTTGCCTCAACAAGTACTGATTGAGGTTTTGATCATTGATCTTCAGGTTGATGAAACAACTCGCAAGGGAGTCGAGTGGATTTTAGAAGGAGAACAACTGGGTGAAGTTAAATTTAACGGAGTAGGTTCTCTGGCAACAGCGGCAACTACTAATACAATCTTAGGGACTTCCTTAGCTGGAGCAACCGCAAGCCTGCTTCCAGGGGGCAGTCTGCTTCTGGAGAACACGGATCGATTAAAGGCTAAATTGGAACTGTTTGCATCCAATGCACAGGTCGATGTTCTGGCAAACCCTATCCTAGTTACATCTGACAATAAAGCTGCTAGCATCTCGATTACTGATGAGATTCCCGTGGCGAGTTCTACTTTAACTACAAATTCAGCGACACCCGTAACCTCGACATCAATCGAATTTAAAAAGGTAGGCGTTAAGCTAGATATTTTCCCAAAGATCAATTCAGATAACTTCGTGAGCCTGAAAATCCGGCAAGAAATCAGCTCAAAAGGTGCAGATGTTACCTCCGGAGGAATTACGACTGCCTCCTTTAATACCCGTGAGGTCAATACCGAAGTGGTACTCAAGGACAACCAAGTCCTCGTTATGGGCGGTTTGATGCGAACAGACTCATCTAAAACAGTAGAAGGAATTCCGGGTTTGATGGATATTCCTTATCTGGGGAAACTATTCAGCAGTGAGAGTATTACCAGCAAAAAAACAGAATTGATGATTTTTATTACACCGCATATCATTTCCACGGTTGAAGATTCAAATATTGCCACTCGAGAGATAAGAAAACGCTTAAGCAGCATCAAAGGTAATAACCCGCGCAGTTAAAACCGCTTTAAAAGTCATAGAGTAAGAAGATTTACCTAGTCACCTCCCTGCTAAAATATCACCCCGCCTAACACAAATTATTTTTCAAAATAATATTTCGGCCGTATCCCACAAACAACTCTAAATATTAATAGTTAGGTATTTCCATAAAGCAAAGGTTGAACCAGCCCCTAAAAACTGGGAATTATAACTATGAGCATTAACTGCCCAAAGCTAATCCTACAACTAAATTACGTAACAAGTATTTCATTAGCAAACCAGAAAACCCCCTAATCCACAAGTACTTATACAGTTGACTTGAGATATATTCATCATTTATAATTTGTAGTTTGCCGGAATCTTTGTAAAAAAACCATGACAACAAATTCTCTCACTCAGGCTAGGCATAGTAATAGTTTGCAACTAGTTGGTTCAACGCCATTAGTCAAACTAAATAACATCGCCCCGAAAAGTGGGGCTAACATTTATGCCAAGCTGGAGTGTTTCAACCCAGGTGGAAGCGTCAAAGACAGGATCGCCCAAGCAATGGTCGAGGATGCCGAACATCGCGGCACGTTGAAACCAGGTTCCACAATTATTGAAGCAACTAGTGGCAATACAGGGATTGGACTCGCTATGGTCGGAGCGGTGAAGGGTTACCAAGTCATTCTCGTCATGTCAGAGAACATGAGTGCTGAACGTAGAATGATTCTTGAAAGTTTTGGGGCCAAAACGGAATTAAGTCGTGCCGAGTTCGGAATGGAGGGTACTATTGAAAGAGCGGAAGAACTTCTGGCTCAAAACCCAGATTATTTCATGCCACAGCAGTTCAACAATCCGGCTAACCCCGCCATTCATAAGGAAACTACTGGACCCGAGATTATCTCTGCAATGAATGGAGAAAGTGTTGATGCTTTTGTGGCCGGAGTCGGGACCGGCGGAACCATTACGGGAGTTGGTGAATGTCTCAAACAACATTATAAAGACATTAAAATAGTTGCCGTGGAACCTGCGACTTCCGCCATCCTTTCAGGAAAAAACCCTGGACCGCATAAAATACAGGGTATCGGAGCCGGCTTTAAGCCAAAGGTTCTGAATATAGATATTCTCGACTCAATTAGACCGGTATCTGACGATAACGCGTACCAGTACTCCAGAAGACTAGGAAAGGAAGAAGGAGTTTCTGCTGGAATTTCAGCAGGTGCTGCCTGTTACGCAGCATGTAAAGTAGCCGAGGAATTAGGGCCCAGGGAAAATGTTGTTGTGATCATACCGGATACTGCTGAAAGATATTTTAGTTTTTACCAATATTTTTAAGGAAGTCGGTTGAATGGGATATGTAAAAGGATTGAAATGTAAAGAGTGCAAGAGAGAGTTTCCTAAGGAACCGATTCATGTGTGTGAGTATTGCTTCGGCCCTCTTGAAGTAGACTACGACTATGAAAAAATCAGCAAGCAAATTTCGCGCGAAACCATATTATCAGGGCCTCCCTCTATGTGGCGCTACAAAGAGCTGATGCCTCTGGATGAAGAGAACAAAGTCGGCGACCATGTAGGGTTTACACCTTTGGTACGCGCAAAAAATCTAGGTAAGGCACTCGGCCTAAACAATCTTTACCTCAAAAATGATTCCGTAAATCACCCTACTTTTTCATTCAAAGATAGGGTAGTCGCAGTGGCGATATCCAAAGCAATGGAATTCGGCTTTGACACAATCTCGTGTGCTTCAACTGGCAATCTGGCTAACTCTGTTGCTGCACACTCCGCAGAGGCCGGACTAAAAAGTTTCATATTTATTCCTGATGGACTCGAATCTGGGAAAATTTTGGGGACCATGGTTTATGGGGCTCAACTAGTTGCTGTAAATGGTTCGTATGATGATGTGAACCGCCTTTGCAGTGAAATTGCGGCGCATCATAAATGGGCATTTGTAAATATCAATATTCGTCCCTATTATGGAGATGGATCCAAATCATACGGCTACGAAATTGCTGAACAATTAGGTTGGAAAACACCCGATAATGTAATTGTTCCTGTAGCAGGAAGTTCGCTCATAACAAAAATCTGGAAGGCATTTCATGAATTTGAAATGCTTGGCCTTCTGGAGGGAAAAGTAAATTCAAAAATATTCGCAGCACAGGCTACTGGATGTTCACCTGTAACAACAGCCATAAAGAATGGCACTGATGTAATCACACCTGTAAAACCAAATACCATTGCAAAGTCGATAGCCATTGGGAATCCAGCTGATGGCTATTATGGTGTAAAAACCACAATTGATAGCGGTGGTCATGGTGAAGATGTGAATGATGAAGAAATTGTACTTGCGATGAGACTTCTTGCTGAAACAGAAGGTATTTTTACTGAAACCGCTGGCGGCGTCACAGTTGGAGTCACAAAAAAACTGGTCCAACAAGGCCGCATTAAACCAGATGAGACTACAGTTATTTGCATAACAGGAAATGGGCTTAAAACGGTTGAAGCCTTAAGTGGGCAGTTTACCGATCCCATTATCATTGAACCCAAGCTGAATAGTTTTGAAGAAATATATTCGAATCGCGTATCAACCGCATAACAGTTTTAAGGAGATTTAAATTATGGCAATTAAGGTAAGAATTCCCACCCCTTTAATGAAACTGACGGATAACCAGTCTGAAGTGTCGGCCGAAGGGGAAACCATTTCCGATATCATAAATAACCTGGAAAATCAATTTAACGGAATAAAAGATCGGATTTGTGAAGAAAATGGCGCACCCAGACGATTTATAAATATTTATGTGAACGAAGAAGACATTCGTTTTCTCGAAGGTGAAAAGACAGCCGTGAAAGATGGGGACGAGATTTCAATTATCCCAGCTATTGCAGGTGGAGTTGGAGCTTAATGATCGAATTCACCGACGAACAAATAGAGCGCTACAGCCGCCATATCATCCTTCCTGAGGTAGGTGGTTCCGGCCAACAAAAAATGTTGGACGCAAGGGTTCTACTTTTGGGTGCTGGGGGGTTAGGTTCACCTGCTGCGTATTATCTTGCTGCCGCAGGCATAGGAAATCTTGGGATTGTTGACTTCGATCAGGTCGATCTTAGTAATCTCCAAAGGCAAATCATTCATTCGACAGAACGCATTGGTATGCTAAAAACCGAATCTGCAAAAAAAACTATCCAAGCGCTTAACCCTGATGTAAACGTCACGCTCTATAACGAAAAGATGGATTCAAACAATATCATGAGTTTGATCAAAGACTATGATTACGTTGTAGACGGGTCAGACAATTTCCCAACACGGTATCTGGTGAATGATGCTTGCGTTATGAAAAATAAAACTCTAATTCACGGCAGTATTTATAGATTCGAAGGACAGGTCACAGTTTTTAAGCCAGGTGATGGGCCTTGTTACAGGTGTTTATATCCTGAACCTCCTCCTCCAGGCATGGTTCCAAACTGTCAAGAAGGAGGAGTTCTAGGGGTTTTGGCAGGAGTAATAGGAAACCTGCAAGTTGTCGAAGTCTTGAAACTTATACTTGGAATCGGAAAACCACTAGTAGGCAAACTCCTTATATATGATGCTCTCAACACAGAATTTAGGAGCCTACGATTACGCAGAGACGCAAATTGCCCTATATGCGGTGAAAAACCAACTATTAAAGAGTTGGTAGATTATGAAGAGTTTTGTGGGTTGCAAAGATAGGAATAAAATACATCAGAAACCAGTCCATTTTATCTGAGACGTTTTTTTTATTATGACATCTAATTCTCAATGTCAAACACCGAGATGAAACTATCACTTCCAACAGAAGTCCAAACTCCTACTTGTCCAGTCATCGCTGACACTTCAGTACTTAAGACAATAGGTAACACTCCTCTAATTAGAATAAAAAATATCGGCAACGAATTTAAAGACGTCACCATCTTTGCCAAAGCCGAATGGAAAAATGCTGGGGGATCAGTTAAATCACGTCCCGCCCTCAAGATGATCGAGGATGGAGAAAAGTCCGGGATGCTAACAAAGAACAAAATTATAATCGACTCAACGTCAGGAAATACCGGAATTTCTTATGCCCTTATTGGGAAGATAAAGGGCTATAAAGTAAAGCTGGTGATGCCTGCTAATGTCTCCAAAGAAAGAAAAGGCCTAATGGCAGATTTTTACGGTGCTGAGATTGTCACATCTAGTCCATTTGAAGGCTCTGATGGAGCAATTATTCTTGCAAAAAAAATCTACCAAGAAAATACTGATATCTATTTCATGCCAGACCAATACAACAACGACTCAAACTGGAAAGCTCATTATGAAACTACAGCAAAAGAAATCTGGGAACAAACAGATCATCGGGTTACCCATTTCATAGCTGGAATTGGGACAGGAGGAACCATAATGGGGACTACTCGAAGATTAAAAGAATTTAACCCCAGCATTCAAGGATACGCACTAGAGCCAAAAGAAGAATTACATGGACTAGAGGGTTTAAAACATATGGCAAGCTCAATTGTTCCTGGAATATATAAAGAGGAACTACTTGATGGGAAAATCAGCGTCTCAACAGAGGATGGATACGACATGGTTGAAACTCTTGAAAAAAAGGAGGGGATTCTTGTAGGTCAATCCTCGGCAGCAGCCCTTTGTGGAGCATTAGAATTAGCACGAAGAATAAAAAAAGGAGTTATTGTAACAGTCTTTCCTGATAGTTGTGATCGTTGTTATGTGAATTTTGGTAAATTCAAAGAATATTATAAAGAAAACCAATCTCATAAATTGCCCAAGGCTGATGGATAAAAAAAACTAACCCCCCTCATGTCTCGATTTCAAAAACACCTCTTTATCTGCAACAACAAACGCTCAAAAGATGATCCCCGCGGTTCATGTTCTGAAAGAGGTTCGGACGACCTTTTAGATCACGCTAAAAAACGTATCCATGAGTTAGGACTAAAGGGGGAAATCAGGGTCAACAAAGCAGGTTGTCTAGATGCTTGCGCCCATGGGCCTACTATGGTTGTCTACCCAGATGATATCTGGTACTCTCCAAAAACAAAAAATGACATTGAGGTGATTTTAAAAAGCCACATTCAAAATAATCACCTCGTAGAAGAATTAATTATTGATTTTAAAAAAAACTAACCCACGTAATCCCCACTCCTACTTTCACCCATTGGCTTTTATGTACATGAAGCAACCGAAAGGGAAGTTCACGTCAAATGTTAAGTAGTTTTTTTTCGTAATCACAATAACGATCTCTTTTTTTAAGAACGGGTACATTAGGCCAAGTCAAGCAACACCACTTCAACCGGCAGAACAGAATTAAGTAAAATTAAAAAGCAAGGAATCTGTAAATGAGCATCGACAAAGATCAAAGAACATCGCTCCGCGTCGACATAGAGAAATTAACGAGCATAGTAAAAACTGGTGGTGTCTACGAGGTGGTGCCGGGCGATGACAAAACAACAATCACAAAGGTCAAGATTATAGATATATCTACTGGGGGGGGTTATGCATAGAATCGGAATACCAGCTTAAAACAGTTATCACGTTTGATTTAGAAATACCGGAAATTAAAAGTCTGGATGCCACAATATTGCGATGCGAGAGTACTCGTTCGATTTTCAGAGGAGATCCGCTGTAGCACGTACACCTGGGAACGGATAAAGATAAAAGCTATTCTGAGATAGGTTTAAAGTTCGAAAAAGCACACTCTAAATATTTAAAACAATTATACGAACCCGCTCTTGCAAAAGAAATATAACTTTGATTTCGAGTCAAACACCACATATTTTTCTAAGCTAGCGCAAAACATACCTAACTACCAGCAAGCAAGATAATTACGGGAAGTTATGTACTGTAATGCGAACCTCTAGTCCATCCTGCAACCAACCGATGTTACTGTGTCCTGCAATAGTAGTTATTACACCACTGGTGTCAACTTTTCGAATACGATTGTTATCTCGATCAGAAAAATAAAGATTCCCTTCCCTATCAAAATCCATACGAAACGGATTTTTAATATTCGCTTCAATCGCCGGTCCTCCATCGCCTGAATATCCAAATTTTCCAGTACCTACATATCCAGTAATAATACCACTTGAATCTACCTTACGAATACGGTGGGTTGTCTGCTCGGCAATGTACAAAAATCCATCTGGCCCAATTGCTAAACCCCCAGGTGATCTAAGGCCGGCTTCCAGAGCTGGTCCTCCATCTCCGTGGTCACCAAAATCACCAGTTCCTGCGATTAATGTAATAGCGCCACTTGTATCTATTTTGTAAACTTTGCTGCTACCCGAATCCGAAAAAAAAATACTGCCTGCTTTGTCAACAACAATTCCATTTGGGTGAACTTCTGTCCCCAGCGCCTCTAAGCTAGCTTCGGCAATCGTAGAAATAATCCCCTGTTTATCGATCTTACGAATATTTCTATTGATTGAATCCGCAATAAAAATATTACCACTACCGTCCGCAGCTATGTCACTAATAGTATGAAACGAGGCCTCTATCGCAGGTCCCCCGTCTCCAGTATTTCCTTGTCTTCCATTGCCAGCAAAATGCGTAATAATACCTTCGGCATTGGACTTACGGATGATCCAAGCATTCCCGGAGCGTTGAGTTAAGTAAATGTTATCTTCACGGTCCATTACTAAAACCTCTGGGAGGTGAAGCGTTGCCTCAATACCCGGTCGCCCATTACCTTCATTTCCCTGTTTTCCATTTCCTATAACGGTCTCGATAATGCCATTACCCCCAACCCTTCGTATTCGCTGGTGTAAACGATCAGCAAACAACACGTTCCCTTTGCTGTCTACGGCAATTCCTGACGGTGCTTCCAAAGTAGCACCACCACCAGGGCCCCCATCTCCTCTGAATAAAAAGGTTCCATTACCTGCTACTGTTTCGACTTGATTACTTTGAAGCCTAACCTCTCTAACTCGAAAGTGATTGCGATCCACAACCAGCAAACGGTCTTCACCATTAAGAGCCAAAGCAAAAGGGAGATGCAAGGTAGTTTCTGCTGAAATTTCATTATCTCCATTAAATTCTGTCTGACTTAATCCCATTAAAGTAGTAATAACACCCAACCGATCAATCTTACGCACACGATTATTATTGCGGTCGGCTATGTAAACCGTTCCCAACGAATCGACAGTTACATCTGTTGGAAATGCCAAGCTTGACTGATTTGCTGGGCCATAGTCTCCGCCAAATGAATGGGTACCATCTCCAGCAATAGTGGTAATGATTCCCCGCTGATCAATTTTACGTACTCGGTTATTACCTCGATCTGCAATGTAAAAATTTCCTTTATTATCAAGGCTAATTCCAAATGGGTATTTTAGAAGTGCTTTATCCGCTGGTCCAAAATCACCTCCATACCCGGGTTTCCCTAGTCCAGCCATGGTTGTAATAATCCCATCAGAATTAACTTTTCGGATGCGGTTATTGGATCGATCCGAAATATATAGATTCCCTTCAGTATCGACATCAATATCTGATGGAAAATAAAGATGTGCTTCTACCGCCAGACCGTTATCGTTACAACACTCTGGTATTCCTGTTCCAGCAACCGTACTGATAATTCCTTTTGAATCGATTTTTCGAATACGATGATTATTACGATCAGCTACATAAAGATTTTCTTTATCAAAAACCAAACCAGCTGGGAAATTCAAAGAAGATTCCAGGGCAGGCCCGCCATCACCAGAAAAACCAGCAATACCATTACCAGCAATCGTAGTAATGGTACCATTGGGGCTAAGTTTACGAATACGGTTCTGAGAACGGTGAGAAATGTATATATTTCCATGTGGGTCAGTAGCAATTCCATCCACTAAAGTCAAAACCACATCTATCCCGGGTTTACCATCACCGATGGACGGGTACGGATAAAGTTCTGCTGACTGAACCGACATAACACCACACAATTTAAATACCAAAGCTATCGGTCCAATTATTTTTCCTATCAGAGTCATAAATTCAGTATTAAAAATTCACTTACATTAACCGAAATCCGTGGCCAAAGACTAGGACTTCATACCGCTTAGGTTTAACGAATGATAATTTGAACTTTATTCTTTTTAGGGGACATAAAGGCGGCGATCATCGTCTCTTCGCCCAAATGGTTTTTTACCATATCCAAAACTTCAAGGTTTGGGAATGAATTTGATTTTATGAGTGCTATTGCTCCATTATCCGTAAGATTATTTTCACCAACATAAAAAGACTTTAGGTTAACGAATGGTTTCGAACGGGAAAACGCGAGAGCGCCCTCGTCGCCAATTGCGTTACGAAATAAATTTAGTGTTTCCAACCGAGGAAACACATCCGGGTTTGCCAAATAACCCGCTCCGACTGGAGTGACCATATTGTCGTTTAACATAAGAGTCTTCAACTGTTTGAAATTAGAAGACTTGACCATTAACTCCAAACTATCGTCACCTATTTCATTTTTCCAGAGTTTTAGGACCTCCAGTCCTTTTATAAAACTTGATTCGGAAAGAACTTTTAGCCCCATATCTCCAATCATATTACCCCATAGATCAAGGTGTTTGAGATTTGTGGAATGAGGTGATTTTGCTAGATTTTTTATCCCTGAATATTTGATCTTGTTTCCTTGTAATAGAAGTATCTCTACATTCGAGAGTAGACTCATACCTGCCAAGACTTTAGCCCCACGAGTGCCAATATTTCCTCCACTTAAATCCAATGTCTTTTTATCCGCGCTGAGCCTACCGTGTATCAACTCTTTAATGGGGTCACTCCCATAACAAAAGTTTGAACTCCCAAAAAAAACCATGAGCAATAAGAACATCACCTTTAATCCTGATAAGGCTTTTACGGAATAGGAAAACATCTATCTCACCGCTAAAGTTTGTAATATTTGAGTAATCAGGTTAACAAATATTTAAATATCGTGAAGATTATTTTCGTACCCGCCTTGAATGTTCCAGATATAGTCCCGGTAATTTTAGATACACCGATACGCTTTCTGTAGTGGACCGGAATTTCCATAATACGCAAACCATGCTTTACTGCCTTTATCTGCATTTCAACTGTCCACCCAAAGTTTTTATCAGTCATACTTATTTCTTTCAAAGACTGGTAACGAATAGCCCGAAATGGACCTAGGTCAGTAAACTGATATCGAAAAAATAACTTCAGAAGGAATACCGCCAAAAGATTTCCATATCTAGCTTGCGGTAATAACGCAGCCCGGCTTTCAGAAAAAATCATACGACTTCCTAAAACAAAGTCTGCTCGTTTTTCTACAATTGGCTTAACTAAACTTTCAATTTCTTCAGGAAAGTCACTAAAATCACCATCGATAAAAACAACAACCTCAGGGTCATCAAGTTCAGAAATCCCTTTAAGGCATGCTGCCCCATAACCACGAAGAGTCTCGTCAACTACTCTAGCACCATGCTTTTTCGCCACACAAGCAGTCTTGTCAGTTGAACCATTATCGACAACTATAATTTCTTTTAATCTTTCTTGGGGCAGATTATCGAGAACGAGCCCGATGGAGGTCTCTTCATTAAAGGCGGGAATAATAACAGACGTTATAGGTGTAGATCCATGGAGGTCAATCATTTAACTGGAATCGCTGATGGCTTGTTTCACCGAGCTCACAAAGTCGGCTAATTTTTTATTCCTTTGAACTGAGTCAGAGCTTTTTTCAATTATTTTAACAACAGCACTCCCAACAATAACGCCATCAGAAAATCCGGCCGCCTCACGTGCCAAATCAGGGTTCGAAATACCAAAACCGATAAGAACTGGGATATCTGAACTTTGTTTAATAGATGCCACTTTATCACCTAAGCCCTCTGCCAATTGCACGCGT
>JYMV01040249.1_pt1 | contig 15525 bp, 17 predicted proteins | sample 338911 | NCBI WGS metagenome assembly JYMV01 (sample SAMN03354496, study PRJNA234377) | hydrothermal vent metagenome | biome: Deep sea; feature: Hydrothermal plumes at the Eastern Lau Spreading Center, Western Pacific Ocean; material: Seawater | place: Tonga | collected 2009 | depth 2000 m m
TAGGAAGCCAACTTCGACCGTGATGGTACATTCCGACCAAGGTTGCCAGTACACGAGTCATGACTGGATGGACTTTCTCAAGGCTCACGGCTTAAAGGCCAGCATGAGTCGCCGAGGAAACTGTCATGATAATGCGGCAGCAGAGAGCTTCTTCGGTTTGCTCAAACGTGAGCGGATCAAACGCCATGTTTACTCAACTCGCGATGAAGCGCGTGCTGAAATCTTTGATTACATCGAAATGTTTTACAACACACAGCGTCGGCATAGTTTTAATAATCAGCTGTCGCCTGTAGAGTATGAGAAGCGTTACCAAGAGCGACTGGAAAGTGTCTAGTAGATCGGGGTCGATTCAAGTTACACTGAGTTTAAGATCTTCTGCTATGCACATAATGACTATGAAATTTCTTTTATAGTCTAATGAACTCTACGCCTTGCCACGCTTATTAAACCAATTAAACCACTACCAAACAACCACATTGCTGCTGGCACGGGTACCGCTGAGACGGTGCCTTCAAGATGAAGTTTCAAGGGAACACCACCAAAACCAGTTGGATCATTAAGAGGAACATGCGCCAAATAATCAAGAACGAAGCTATCACCTGCAGAACAGTCCTGCCCACAGATCAAGCTTGCCATACCATTTTCAGTAGGAAAATTTGCCACATCGCCACCTAGATTGATATTAGGTATACCATTCCAGGTAACACCCCAACCACTAAAATCCAGTAACACATTACCGTTACCGTCATCAGCAAGGATATTCACTGGTGAATTACTCTGATGCGCACCATAGTCACCGAAGAATTGCCAGGGTGCATCAAAAGGTGAGATTACAGTACCAGTTAAACCCGTGGGTATGGTCGCAACCTGTGACTGCCCGATCAACAATCCGCCATCAGTTCCCGGGGACAGTGGGATAGATTCATTAGGCATAAAGAAGCCGTCATCATTGGTGTCAACTGAAAAGTAGCTACCTTCATGAATACCAATAAGGTAACCATCAACAAGGTCATAGACAGGAATACCTGCATCAAATGCTAGCAGCGCTGAAGAGCTTAATGCCGCCTCAGATATCATGGTAAACATACTTGTTGATATACCTAGAGATATTGCTAAATATTTTTTATTCAACTTACTTTCCTTTAGTATTTTAATAAAGTCATATCACGAAACTTAAAAAGTGTATGTCGTCGAACCATTTCGGACACATCGCGGCCTGATTTAAGAGACACATTAGCTCATCTGGTTAGTTGTCTGGACTTCCTTCACTTCAGCGGACACTCAGCCTAATCTCGCCATCTGTTCTTCAAATGCCTCGGGGCTGACATTCCCTAGGTGTTCTCGGCCCCAGTCCCCAGTCCCCAGTCCTTAACAGGTTTAGTTGCGCCTAGTTATTAGCAAGAGTAGTGTGATTTCTAGAGTCTGGGCTTCCTCCTAAGCTCGAATTATATGCTGGAGGTGGCTACCATAGCGTGGGAAGTCCAGTCTATGCGGTAGCTTAGCCCGTTAGAACTTAAGCGGTATATGGAATTTAAGGCTCGACACTAAACTATCAGTTGAGTTAACAACACGAGGAGAACGATATGATCAGTTCGTTTCAGCAATTATTTCGCCGATTAGTACTCTCATGTATCAGCATAGTGTTTATCGGGATCTTATCCGGTTGCGGTGGCGGTGGCGGTGGCGGTGGTGGTGGTGATGAAGCGTTTGATACCGGAGTAAGTATCTCGTCGCTTGATGGCACGTGGTCCGGAACAATCGAAGATTCGTTCACTAACCTGTTTGCTTATCAGGTCACTATCGTATCTGGTTCGATCATTGAAACTAGGGTCGATGGGATAATAACGGGTACAACGGGCACGATCATCAAGGAGTTCAGTTCGGATGTGGTATTTTCAGTAGTGCTCGCTGGTGGTGTTGAGGCAGGTTTTATTGTTGATAGTGCGGCTAGATACGCGGTTTTCGTTGATGAAAATTTTAACTTCGGCGTTGTTCAAAAAGGGGCGGGGAGTCTACCTGGGTTTCTCATAACGGATATCGAAGGAAATCTGAACGGACATGTAGTAGAAACGAGTGATTTAAGCGCTAATGGTTTCGTTGAGCAAAGTTCCTCTGGATCATGCACAGGATTGATTTGCACTGGCACTGCTAGTAACGGGGTTACTTCGACTGTTAATTTCGGTGGAGTCTTTGATGCTGTGTTTGGTCGATGGACGGGTGATTACACTAATTCTGCTGGAGGAAGTGGGTATGTCGGGCTATTGATGAGTACGGATAAGCAGTTCGTTGGTGCTTACGCCTGTGATGATACTTTCGGTCCATTTCCTGTTGGTTGTGAGTTTTCTGCTTGGGTTAAATGATAAGAGGGTATGTTGGATTTACCCCGAAATGACGGACACTGCTCTTAACTGAGTGTCCGGATAATCGGGGTAAATCCAGTAGAGAGACATACTATTCAGACACAGCTCAAAGTTGTAACTATAAACAACGACCCTATCTGCGCGGCGAGACACACAAAATAATGGATTACCAACAGAATGCACGGCCGTCTACATTATGTCTACACACAAAAAACTCGCCGAAGCGAGTTATCTGTAAGTCTATGATATATATGGAGCTGGCGGACGGAATCGAACCCCCGACCTGCTCATTACAAGTGAGCTGCTCTACCGACTGAGCTACGCCAGCAATATTCTTCAATTCGGCTTCAATCTCCGTACACGCCTTGATCCCTGTATCGACCGCCAGACCGGATTCTGACACGATTGCCTCAAGTTCGGCCTCCGTTAGGTTGCTCCGCACCTCGATGTGCTGAATCGTGCGATCCTTGACTCGATCCGCCACCACGGCCTCGACACCCTGTTGCGCGAGCTCAGCTACTCGTCGGGTCGCATTGTCGGCACCCTTGTACAAACCCAGCGATATGCCGCGGCGATACTGGCCCTTATGGAACAGGTAGTAGTCACTGATGCCCAGCTCTTCAAGGGATGCCACGGTGGCCTTTGCCGCCTGCATGGTCGCCGCAGGCGATATCAATACGAAATACCCCACAATTTCCGATGCTACTGTCTGCTGTGACTGGGCTGTAAACCCGTTTTCGGTCAGACGCGCGATGAGCCCGCTGCCATCTGATTCGCTGGCGAGCGGGCCAACCGATAGACACGACTCCACAACGAGCTCGGGCTCTGCAATCTCAACGGCGGGGATCAGCAAAGGCTCACTGGCAACCATCTCTGGCTCTTCGGCAGCTTCCATCTCCGGCTCAACAGCAACCTCGGTCAACCCCGGTGGACTGGGCTCGGCAAGCGCTTCCGATGCAACGGTCGCGTGCTCGACGGGCGGCGTTGGTGTCGGATCATCCACATTCATTTCTGATAACAACTGCAACCCAGGATACGATGGCAACGCGGCATCGGAGGATGGGGCAGGATCGTGTGCGGGCTTGCCCAACTGCCAGGCAAAAAATCCTAGATTTAGCACAACCAATAATAGAAACAGCGCTCTCATTCGGCACCCTCAGTGATCTTGGCCAAGCCCTTGAGCACAAGGTCTGGCACCTGTTCAAAATCTGTGATGAGCAACGGTTGAATCTCGTTGGCATCACCACCGGTCAACAAACATCTAACATCGGGACCCAATCGAGAAGACATGGATAATACGATTCGATCAAGCAGAGACGCGGCCGCATAGCGGGTGCCCGAACACACCGCGCTGTTCGTATCGCGGCCGAGCAACTCGGTTTCGTGCTCTACGACATCCCCCAACGCGAAGGTGTTTTCCACCAATCCGGCGCGCATGGACTCGATTCCGGGCATGATAACACCGCCCAGATGTTGCCCCTCACTCGTTATCACATCAACCGTTACCGCCGTTCCGCAGTCGGCTACGACGAGGTTGCCACCATAACATAAATGCGCGCCGATCAACGCCATCCATCGGTCGACACCAAGCGTCCCCGCAACCGCATAAGCGCTACTCACGCCCAGTTGCTGGGCCTGCGCCTGTGCCCAACAGGGTTGTTTCCCCCAGTGTTTCTGCGCCCACTGATCAACCTCCTTGCTGACCGCATCTCCCAACACACTGGAGATCACAACGGCATCGGGCTGGGGTAAGCACGACCATAGATCGGTCAATAGCGGCGCCGACAACTGGCCTTTATGGCGTGCCGCGGCGTGGTCAGTGGAACTCCCATCGCGCAGCAGGCACCACTTGATACGGGTGTTGCCGATATCAACCAATAACTTCATGCGCCACTCACCTCGATGCCCTCGGCATTAGTCAAGCTGACTTCACCCCCGTTAAACGTGCGCCGCTCCCCGTCGCAGTCCAGTACCAGCGCACCGGTGTCGTTGATTCCAACCACCCTCCCTTGGGTCTCGCCATTGCCGCTATACAAGGTCACGCGCTGATCCTGCAATATATTATAACGAGACCAACGATCAACATAGGACTTCAGACTATCGCGTTCGAACGAGTCCAGCATTGGAATCAAATGATTCAACAATGTCGCGGCCACTTGGTTGCGCGATACCGGCTGCCCCCCCGTTGCTGTGGTTAGATCCGTCACCGGACGACCAATCTCTGCTTGGGCCTGATCCGCCAGCGTGATATTCAACCCAAGGCCGAGGACAATATAACAAGGCCCCGCCGCATCACCGGCCACTTCCACCAGCAGCCCTGCCAATTTCTGCTGTTTCCACAGCACATCATTGGGCCATTTTAGCCCCGCATCCACCACACCAAGCTCACTCAACGCATCCACGATCACCACGCCTGCTGCGAGACTCAAGCCTGAAAGTTGCGTTGCCCCATCGTGATAGCGCCACAGTACCGACAGACAAATACTCGACCCCAACGGCGCCACCCAGTTGCGGCCATGTCTGCCTCGCCCTGCGGTCTGATACTCCGCAGCCACCACATGACCACTTGAGGCGCCTTGCGTCGCCAAACCCATCAAGTGGGTATTGGTTGAATCAATTTGTACGTGGACATCCAACGCCGATACCGAATCGCGGGTTTGCGCATCGAGCGCGGCTAAAATTTGTTCTGTATCCAGCAGTTCCAGCGGCGATGCCAGACGATAACCCTTGCCACGGGTACTCTCGACTTCCACACCCAGTTCGCCCAGCTGTTGAATCTGTTTCCAAACGGCTGCACGACTAATCCCCAACTCGGCGCCCAACTCCGTACCCGAGCGCGACTCGGCGGATGACAACAGCTGCAACAGGCGCGCCGTGGTATCCATCGCTCTAGATGGATCGCAGCCAATCATCGCGATGCGCAATGACATCATCAGTGACATCGTCTCGCACAACCAGGCCACAGGTCGTCTGCGGTGCGGCATTCAGGGTCACCGAAAACTGCATCAACTCATCGCGTCGAAACACGTGCATGTCGACATGCTGGCCAACCTCCAGCGTCCGAATGCGTGCGTCCACTGAAGCGGGTATCACTTTGATCCCATCCATCGCCAATACAATATCACCGGCTGAAATACCCGCATGCTGGGCGGGACCTGAGTCAAACACATTGGCGACCTTGCACTGACCTGCGGCATTGATCAACCGTGCACCCAACCAGGGGATCACACGTCCATCATCGGATTGGGGTTTGGCTCGCCCGCCTAAATCCGTATCCGACTGTGCGCTGCGCAGGCGCATATCTATGCCAAACCCGGCGAGCAACCCAGACCAGTCCGGATCTTCGTAACCACGAATGGCCATTTCGAAAAACCCGGATAGATCCACTCCTGCGATATCGCTGCAAATTGCTTCAACCTCACCGTCGGCCAGTGGTTTGTCGATCTGGCCATACTCCGCCCACAAGCGGCGCATCACATCGTCCAGACTGGTCTTGCCCTCGCTCACCTTGCGCAGGGTTAAATCCAGCGCCAACGCGACCAATGACCCCTTGGTGTAGTAGCTGACAATCGCATTCGGCGCATTTTCATCCTGATGATAAAACTTGGTCCAGGCATCAAAACTTGAATCGGCCAGCGATTGCTTGTGACGGCCCTCACCTCGTAACACTCGGGTAAATACACGGGCCAGCAGCTCCAGATAACTTTCGGTATCAATCAGCCCGCAACGCAACAGGGATAAATCATCAAAGTAGGAGGTAATGCCCTCAAATATCCATAGCTGTCGGGTATAGGCCTCAGATGACAAATCGGCCTCCGCCAACGCAAGCGGACGAATGCGTTTGACGTTCCAGGTATGAAAATACTCGTGGCTACACAGTCCTAAAAATCCGCGATATTTTTCACTGACTTCGGACTCGGCCTGACGCGGCAGATCATCCCGGCTACACAACAAACTGGTGGATGCGCGGTGCTCCAACCCACCGTACCCGTCGCCGACCACCCAGACCAAAAACAGGTATCGCTCGACCGGAGAGGGCGTCGCGAAAAACTGGATGTGATGCTCGCAGATCTGTTTCAAGTCACGGCACAAACGGTCCATATCGGCGTTGTGACGACCCGACACAACGATGTCATGGGCGACCCCGTCGGCGGAAAAACTGGCCACGCTAAACTCGCCCATCTCCACCGGATGATCGATTAAATCATCATAGGAATCTGCTCGATAGCGCCCATAACCCCAACGCTCTGCGCCATCCGACGGCAGTGACGTCGCCACTTGCCAGTTCCGGTAACGTTCACCGTCCGGCGCGATTAGTTCAACCGAAACCGGTTCCGACTCGACGCCGGTTACCGCTAAAAACAGGCTGCTACCATTAAAATATCCGTGCGTGGTGTCCAGATGCGCAGTGCGCACCGACAAGTCCCAGGCATAGACCCGATACTCCAGCACCAGCGGCCCATCACAAGGTGCACAGCGCCAATGCGTCTTGTCGATGGCAACGATATCGACATCACCTGTCTCGTTACGCGCACGCAATCCAGTAATATTTTTGGCGAAATCTCGCACCATGTAACTGCCGGGTATCCAAACCGGCATCCACACGCACTGCCCGTGGGGATCGGGGTTTTCCACCCGGCACTCCACGCCGAAAATATGTGCGCCCGGGTGGGCGAGTGTTACCTGATACGAAATATTCGCGCTTTTCATGGGTTCTTTTACTCGTGTTCGCCGCAATTCGATGGCCAAGTGTCTAGACTTAATAGCCAGATACATACTTTTGTGACTAATGCATATTTAGACGCACGTCAGCCTGATAAACTCTGCAATCATTGTAAACCTGCCACCCTTGTTACTTGATAGGAGTCAACGGAGTGCTTTCCAACCCCCATCTGGACCTCACCACAAAGTCGGAGACCAAACTGCATGCAGAACTGGCCCGACTACGCCAAGAAAATCTTGAACTCACGACCCTCAACACCGTCAGCCAATGTGCAATTGTACTGTTGAATCAAGATCTTGTCGTGCGCTGCTTTACGCCGAGGTGCCGCGACTTCATGCGGATTTCCAATGCCGATATCGGCACCTCCATCGCCCACGTGTCGAGCCGACTGGGCAAGTTTCCGCTACTTCATTATTTACTGCAAAGCACCGAATCCCGAACCGCGCTCGAGTTTGAGAGCACCAGCGAGACTGGCTTCAGGATTCTGATTCGGATCACGCCGCACTATGAGCCGATTGGGCGCGCGGTATCACTGGCGGTCACCTTCATCCATATCGAGGAGCTGGCTCAGGCCCGGCAAAAACTGAATGACAGTCAGTATCTGCTGCGAAACGTGATTGATCTGGTGCCTCATCCGATCTTCGCCCGCAACGCGCATGGCAACTTCGTACTGGCCAATCGGGCCAAGGCCCAACAGTACGGTCTCAGCGTTGAAGAACTGCTGACGATGAACATCGATGAGCTGCCCGCCAGCGATGCCCTTCGAGACGCCAATCGTCGCGAAGACCAAATAGTCATCGAGGAACAACGTGCGGTCCACATCAGCGAACGAGAAATCATTGACGCCAATAACGACCGACGGTTCCTGCAGACATCCAAGGTTCCATTTCGCCCAAACGAAGACAGCGAACCGCTGATGATCGGAATTTCTGTCGATGTGACGGATCGGAAAACGGAACAAGAAGCGCTGAGACGACGCGCACTGTATGACCGCTTGACCGGACTGCCGAACCGCGGTCTGTTTAACGAACGACTGAAACACGCGATAGAGCGCGCCGAGCGGCGCGACAGCAATGACTTTGCGGTACTGTTTATTGATGTCGACGGCTTCAAACAGATCAACGACCGCCTCGGCCATATCGCTGGCGATACGTTATTGAAGCAGATCTCCACGCGCATCAGCGACAGTGCACGCCCCGGTGATACCGTCGCGCGCTTTGGCGGCGATGAGTTCGCTCTATTGCTGACTGATATTGCCTCATGGTCCGATGTTGAAACGGTCACGAACCGCATCCATGACGCCATGTCTGATCCCATCCCGCTGGCAGATCAAGATGTTTGCGTTACCACCAGCATTGGCGCCACCCTGAGCCGTGACATTGCGGCCCACAGTGATGATTTACTGCATGCCGCTGACCTTGCGATGTATCAGGCCAAACGCAGTGGGCCCGGCAATACCCGGCGCTCAGCCTGAACCAACTTGGCGCAGACGACGAATCCGAAAATTCAGTGGGCAGTTCGCTCGCTGGTAATCGAGGCCGGGTTGTCGGCGCAGCCGTGTGCGTAATTGCTGACCGTTCGATGGGTAACGCAGAAAGGCCGCCACTTGGTTTTCAAAGCCCGGCGTCGTCAACGCAAAGGAGTTAGCGAAGCGGCGAGCCACGGATTGATTGGTAAAATAGGCCGCCCGCTGCAACTGCTCGCGATCGGTAAAGTTCATGACCAGTGTGCCATCGTCGGACACGAGTCGCAGCAAGGCCTTAAACCATCCGGCATTCGCCGCCACCGATCGGACCGGCTCACCATCAACACCGCCGTATAGATCCTCGATAACCAAATCAAAAGGCGTGCCGCGATACTGCTGTACCCATTCCACTGCATCCGCACAGATCAACTGCGCCCGAGTCTGATTCAGATGAAAATGCCTGCGTGCGATGCTGAGATGCAACGCATGCAGCTCCACCCCGGTAATGGAAACCGGATCAACGAATTGTTCGATTAAATGGATGACTGTGCCGCCGCCAACCCCAAGCACCAGCACCCTGCGCGGTGTCTGCTGGTGAAAAAACGCGGGCAACATCAACAAGTCCCAGACGCTACCCGTCAGTGGCCGACGTGGATTGTACTGGCTGTGGAACACACCCTCGGTATACAAGCGACGGCTCTGACCCGCGCTACGAACCTCAACCGATTGTCCGTCGATATCTCCCGTCCAGATGACCGCCATCTATCGATTAATATCCTCACGACGCACCTGATGCGCCCTCTTACCCCAGACCCACAAGTAGGCAAGTCCACTGATAATCGTCGTCAGCCAGACACCCCAAAGGAAAAACTGCAGTAGCAGATTGGGCACTGGCAACACGTCTTGCGCGGCCACCACCACGATCACCAACATAATCTGAAAGGTGGTATTTACTTTGCTGATCATCGATGGCGACGGATCAAACGCCTCGATCTTGTAGTGATACACAATCGCGCCGATCACAATGAGTACATCACGAAGAATCACTACGACAGTCAACGCGACCGGGATTAAATCGAGTACCACGAGAACCACATAACAAGACACCAGCAACATCTTGTCGGCAATCGGATCCAGTATCGCACCCAGACCACTTTGCCAGCCAAACCGTTTCGCTAGAAAGCCGTCAAGGGCATCGGAAAAACCCGCCACCGCAAATAACAACAACGCATAATCAAAGCGGCCGACAAACAAACACCAGACCACCGGCGCGATCAGGAGTATGCGACCAATACTGATTAGATTAGGTATTTCTCTGGCGTGCACGAAACCCTACGACTCCTTAGTCCTTAGTTAGTCAATTGATAGTACGCCGCTACTCCCTGCAACACGGGATCGGTCTCGAGGATCAAATCGGCAGCGACATCGACCAACTGAAGTGTCGCCCCCAAATCAATCGCCTGTTGCAACCCAAAAAATGCGTCGCTATGTTCAATCTCAATCAGCACCTCGGTCGCCTCCACCCTTGTTGGCACCACGCGGGTCACCGACGCCAGGCCGCGCAAATAATTCATGACTCGAGAAAACTCGGCATAGGTATCGACAGAAGATATTCGCAACAGCGTCCTGCCCGAGACATGACTACCCGACAATGGGGCATAACGCGAGGCCAGTACATCGATTGCCTGGCGCAGGCCTTGTTCCAATGCCGCGGCAAGCGATTCACCTTCGACGCTCCACTGTGCTGGGTTACTCGCTTGGCGCAGCGTCCAGCGACCGCTCCAATGCTGATCGCCATGCCGGGCAATACGGCCCACCAGCACCGCGTCCGGGGCATAACGAGCGGAAGCCTGTTCAATCGGTGCACCAAAATCGGCCCAGACATCAAACCAGTTCAATGTCTGCTGATCCTGAATATCCATAATCGGAACCAGAACAGGCACCCCGCGCTGATCGGACAATCGACCCACGATGTCGACCAATGCCACTTGCTCTTCCGTCAATAAATACCGATCAGTCGAGTCCTCAATCGCCAACCACAGCAAGGTGCCGGGGCGCGTCGCGCCCCAAACCGGCAGACCCGCTACTCGCAACGCAGCCGTGACGGCAACCGCATCAAAATCGACTTGCAACAACTGGCGCGACGGCACTGGCAAAATAAGCTGTGGCACCGCAGAGGTATCAGTAACAGGCTCGGGGGGGAGTGGGGGCGCCTCGGAGTAGCCAAAAACGGCGACGTAATCCACCGCCGAACGCAAAATACCCTGCACACCAGGATCGCTGGATTCAATCCGTTTACCGGTGACTCGAGTCAACACTTGCAACAGTGCGCGCGGATAGGCCGTGAGTCTCTGTTGCCGGGACTGGTTTTCCACCACAATCTCGGCTCGATACAAACCGGTCATCTCGACACCTTGCGCCGTCCCGGCCAGTCCGCACAGCAGCAGGCTGACGGCGAACAGGCGCAGAACTCGGATCCTGCACAAATAGCTAGCTGTTTCGGGGATTTCGCGGAAAGACACCATCGAAAAGTCGTATCTCGCCCTGTCAGCGTTGGGATTTAACGTGGGGCTACGATACCATAGATACCCTGAATGAATTCAAATCCGTACAGGCGCAGACAGGTCCTATTTTGAGCAAACAATCCACGACTCCACTGACCTATCGAGATGCGGGCGTTGACATAAATGCCGGTAATTCACTGGTCGAAATGATCAAGCCCATCGCCAAGAGTACCCATCGTGCCGGCGTGGTTGGCTCCCCCGGCGGTTTTGGGGCGCTGTTCGAATTACCTCTGGATCGATACCAACATCCGCTACTGGTATCGGGTACCGATGGCGTCGGCACCAAACTCAAACTAGCACTAGAGCTCGGGCAACACGACGGAATTGGCATCGATCTGGTCGCGATGTGTGCCAATGACATCATCGTGCTAGGCGCCGAACCCCTGTTCTTCCTCGATTATTATGCGACCGGCAAACTCGATGTTGATACCGCGACCACGGTCATCAGGGGCATCGGCAAGGGCTGCGAATACGCCGGCGCTGCGTTGGTTGGGGGAGAAACCGCAGAAATGCCCGGCCTCTACGAAGGCGATGATTACGATCTGGCCGGGTTTTGCGTGGGCATTGTTGAAAAGGATCGCGTCATCGACGGCAGCGCCGTAGAGGTTGGTGACAACCTGATCGGCATTGCCTCATCTGGCCCTCACTCCAATGGATATTCCTTGATCCGGCGTATTATCGACGTCAGCGAAACCGATCTCGGCGAGGAACTAAATGGCCAGTCAATTGCCGAATGGCTTATGCAACCGACACGAATCTATGTTCGTTCACTCATGAACGTACTGTCACGTTGGCCGATTCACGCCCTCGCGCATATCACCGGCGGTGGCTTGCCCGAGAATTTACCGCGGGTCTTGCCCGACAACACCCGCGCGGTGATCGATGCCAATAGCTGGGAACGATCACCGATATTTGACTGGTTACAGAAACATGGACAGGTAGAGTCCAGCGAGATGCTGCGCACATTTAATTGTGGCATCGGCATGGTCGCCTGCGTCAGTTCGGCCGACACCGGGCACATTCTGGCCTCACTGGAAGACAGCGGCGAGAAAGCCTGGGTGATTGGCACGATCGAATCCGCACAAGGCGCCCCGGAAGTGGTCGTCAATAACTTCGGCATCGTCGACTAGACTGGCACGCCCGATGCTGTCGATAGTGGTTCTGATCTCTGGGCGTGGTAGCAACCTGCAAGCACTGATCAACGCACTCGGCAGCGCGGGCAACATCCAGTTTAGTGCCGTCATCGCCAGTCGCGACGATGCCGCAGGTCTACAGTATGCGCAACAAGCGGAAATCCCCACCGCGACGGTATCCAGACGTGAGTTCGCCGATACTGATTCGTTCAGCACTGCCCTGAAACAAGAAATCGAGCAATCGCAACCAGCGCTGGTCGTACTGGCAGGGTTCATGCACATCCTCAGCGATGAATTTGTTCAACACTTTGCAGACAGGCTAATCAACATTCATCCATCACTGCTACCCAAGTTTCGCGGACTGAATACCCATCGACGCGCTATCGCAGAAGGGGTAACCGAACATGGCGCCAGTGTGCACTATGTTAACGAGGAACTGGATGGGGGCCCGATCATTGCGCAGACCATTATTGATGTGCGCGCAACGGACAGCATCGATGAACTCGCCGCGCGGGTACTCGCGCAGGAACACCTCCTCTACCCTACCGTGATTCAGTGGATTGCGGATGGTAGCCTGCAATGTATCGATTCGAAAATCACCTTCCGCGGGGAACCTCTACTAAAACCCATTCTGTTCGAATCCAGACCTGAGACGACTGAATGCGTATAAGCGCGAAGCTATCGCTCGTCATTTTTCTGCTACTCGGTAGCGCCATTGCCCATGCAACACCCCAACTTCCGATCCATGCCGACTACGTGCTCAAGGTATTCGGATTGCCTCTGGCAACCACCCGACTGTCTTTTGAAGTTGAGGAAGATAATCGCTACACCTATTCCGTCACATCGAAACCCGCAGGATTAGCTAAACTCTTTCGCCGTTACACGGTCGTCGAAAAAAGCACCGGCCGCATCATTGATGACAAACTCTATCCCGATCGCTGGAGCTTCATTTTTGATGAGGGCAAGAACCCGCCCACGCAGTTTCTAGATTTCGACTACAAAGGCATGAAGATAACCGGACAGTACAAGGGAAAAGATGTCTATCTCCCCATCATCAATAACGCGATCGACCGTGCTATTACGCAACCGACACTGATTCTCGACTTACAGTCTGGTGAAACGCTGTTTGAATATTTTGTTGCAGATCGTAAAAAGCTGAAAAAATACCAATACCAAAGTGGTGAAGTGGAGCGCATCAAGACCAAATTAGGGGAATTGGATGCGCTAAAGGTGCAACGCATGAAAGATGGCAAACCGCACCGCACCACTCTGTGGTGCCCACCCGAACTACACTACGTCCCGGTGCGCGCCGAACACAGGGAAGGTGGCTTGTTTTATGTGTTGGAGATTACCGGGATCGACTGGGGTGACGGGACTAGCTTAACAAGCGACTGATCACGCGCTTGAAAAATCCGCCGGGGGATACCGTAATACCTGCAGATTCAACATCAATGGCATCCACCTCATAGCTCGACACCTTGATGCCTGCTTCACCGTACATTTCTAGCGACAACTCAATATCGTCGCCCCAACGTGAAAGAAAATCATCACTTGGAACAATGAAGACCACGCGGCCTACTTCTTCCTGTATCAATTTTGATGCACAGCGAGGACACGGTGGGTGGGTGACAAACACCGTGCAGCCGCTCAAATCGCGCTTGGCGAAAATCATCGCATTTTCTTCGGCGTGAATAGTGAGATTCAGTTTGCGATCGCGGTCGGCCAGACGATCAGGGTGATCCTCTACGCCCGCCGCAAAGCCGTTATAACCCAGCGATACGATGCGATTGCCATCAGTGATAACCGCGCCAACCTGGGAAGATGGATCCTTGCTCCAAGCCGAAATGTACGCAGCCAAACCCAGGAAACGAGTATCCCATTTAGTACTCATACTAGCCTCGCCGCCCAATGCTGATTCTTCCCAGAACACATCCCCTCTCCCTCAGGGAGAGGGGATGTCAATTCGAGTTTGCCTAGTTGTTCTGAATAACGATACTCGGGAACTTCTGCGCGTAATTCTTGGCGTGTAGCGACAGCTTAGCCGTAGTACGTCGCGCAATCTCTCGATAGATCTCCGCAATCCGTCCATCGGGATCGGCAACTACCGTCGGTTTTCCCTCATCGGTCTCTACACGAATCTGCATATCCAGTGGTAACGCCCCGAGAAAATCGACATCGTACTGCTCCGACATGCTCATACCGCCGCCCTGACCAAAGATGTGTTCTTCATGGCCACATTCGGTACAGATATGGGTACTCATGTTTTCGACGATACCGAGAACCGGCACTTCAACCTTTTGGAACATCTTCAGACCTTTGCGCGCATCCAACAGCGCAATGTCCTGAGGTGTCGTCACAATCACAGCGCCACTCACCGGCACTTTTTGCGCCAAGGTCAATTGCGTGTCGCCAGTCCCTGGTGGCAGGTCAATAATAAGGTAATCAAGATCGTCCCAATTGGTATCCCCCAACAGCTGCTCCAACGCCTGCGTGACCATCGGACCGCGCCAGATCATCGGGGTTTCTTCATCAACCAGAAACCCAATCGACATACACTGAAGATCGTAGTTAACCATTGGCTCGAGAGTCTTGCCATCTTTGGATTCAGGCTGACCGGAAACACCTAGCATGCGTGGCTGACTTGGGCCGTAGATATCCGCATCAAGAATGCCGACCTTGGCGCCTTCAGCGGACAATGCGAGCGCGAGATTGACGGACGTCGTGGATTTACCCACACCACCTTTGCCGGATGCGACGGCGATAATGTTCTTCACGTTATCGATTGGCTTCAAGGTTTTCTGCACCGCGTGAGCCGCGATCTTCCAACTGACATCAACATCAGCGCTGGCGACACCGTCAACGCCTTCGACACGTTCTTGTAGCGCGGAGGCAAGCTTAGCTTTATACGTATCGGACGGATAACCGACGACAACTTTTACGGAAACCTTGGCGCCGTTAATAGTGATATCTTTCACGCATTTCGTGGATACCAGGTCCTGTTCCAGATGCGGATCAATAAATTCTTTTAACGCTGATTCGATTTGCTCTTTCGTAATGTCAGCCATTCTCGTCCCTTTCAATTAATATAACCGTTTCATTATACACGAATTCGACGCCGCCCGGACCGCGGACAGAATTGAATTCCGTCCGCTTCGAAGCCATCGTCGCACCGCCATCCCTGGCTCCTTGAGACATACCGTACATCCTGTACATAAAAAAACCCCTGCAGTCAGAGACTGTAGGGGTTTCGAATTAAAGCCTGGCGGTGTCCTACTCTCAC
>JYMV01043556.1_pt1 | contig 15522 bp, 11 predicted proteins | sample 338911 | NCBI WGS metagenome assembly JYMV01 (sample SAMN03354496, study PRJNA234377) | hydrothermal vent metagenome | biome: Deep sea; feature: Hydrothermal plumes at the Eastern Lau Spreading Center, Western Pacific Ocean; material: Seawater | place: Tonga | collected 2009 | depth 2000 m m
TCGATTTCTCCAAACTGGAAGCCGACATGATGGAGTTGGAATGGGTCGGTTTCGATCTGCGAACGGCTCTCGAAGACGTGGTGGATCTCCTTTACTATCAGGCTCAGGAGAAAGGGGTCGGCCTGAGCCTGGTGGTCGATCATCGACTTCCGTCAAAAGTCAACGGAGACCCTGTCCGGCTTCGCCAAATCCTGCTGAATCTTCTCTCCAACGGAGTCAAGTTCACCAGTCGGGGCACCGTGCATGTGGAGGTATTTCCGGCTCAACGCCCTGGAGTCATGAGGTTTGAGGTCCATGACACAGGCGTGGGCATTCCCAAAGAGAGATTTGAGACTCTTTTCCAAGAATTCACGCAGGTCGACACCTCCACCTACCGGCGTTTCGGCGGTACCGGGCTCGGTCTGGCCATATGTCAAAGGCTGGTGAAAGCTATGTCCGGGCGTATCGGCGTGGAGAGTGAGGAGGGAAAAGGCTCGACTTTCTGGTTTGAGTTGGCTCTGCCCAGTCGAGAGGAGCCGTCGCCCCGGGTTCCCGACCTCAGCGGCATAAAGGTTTACCTCTCCTCCGACGACCCCATTTTCCGTGCTTCCATTTCCGAACAGCTCCGGTATTTTGGGTGTCTCTTCCCGGAGGAGGTTGAGGGCTGCCAAATGGCGCTAGTGGACGGACAGACAGGGGCGGACCGCATAAAATCCAACCTCCAGCGAATCGAAAGCTTTCCAGGGCCACGGGTTCTGGTTTCGTCCGGCTACGATACCGTCGCCAAGGGTGAGGACGAACTCCGTTCCCTGACCAGGATTCTGGTTTCTCCTATTCGGCACGAACCTTTGGCTCTTGTGGTCGCGTCTCTAGTGGGAAGAAGCGTGGGAGACTCCTCGGAGCGCCGCTTGTCGGGCGCCGAGCGGTCTAGGATAAGCAACTGTCGAGTTCTAGTGGTGGAGGACAATGAGGTGAACCAAAAGCTCCTGGCGCGCATTCTGGAAAAACAAGGTTGTCGATACGATCTTGCTATCAACGGTCTCGAGGCCGTTGAGATGGTTAAGAGAGAGCGGTACGACTTGATTTTGATGGACTACCTCATGCCGATCCTCGACGGCGTGGAAGCCACCAAAGAGATTCGAAAGCTTTTTTCTCGTCGGGAGCTCCCTATCGTTGCGGTCACGGCCAACGCCAGTGTCCAGGACAGACAGAAGTGCATGGAGGCGGGGATGGACGACTATATCACCAAGCCGTTAAGGCCTGGACAGTTGAAGAGACTGCTAGAAAAATACATCCCTTCTCACCATCATGAGTAAACAGATCGTTCAGGCTCTGGAGGTCTCTCTTCAGGATGGGACCTTTTCGGAGGTGTCCCGAGAAGTGGTGAAAGCACACCTGGCCGGCGACCAGGTCTTGTTGTTTTCTCGACTCCGGCGGTTTCTGTTAGGAGACTCTCTGAGCGTCGAGTCGGTGGAGCAGTTCTTGGAGCCACTCATCATCGGCCTGGACCAAGCCCATCGCTACACCGATCTCGCCCTGCAGAGGCTCGGGCCGTCTCGAACTCTGAGGATTCTTCAGAAACGAAAGCTGCCTACCCGTTTTCGCGGTGTCATCGAGTTTCTTCGCAAATGCGATGACGTTCCCAGGGTGCAAGCCGGCTGGATAGCGACTCGCCTCATAGAGTCTCTGGCTGGAGAGGGAGCCTCCGTAAAGACCTTCGAACTCTTGGAGTTGCTGTCGCTCTGCGGAGAAGTGCCGGCAGCCCAGGCCGATCTGGTGGTCAAGAGCCTCCTGGAGATGAAAGAGCCGCACGATCTTCTGAGAGGGCTGGTTTCCCGTCAGGATGGGGTCGAGGCGCTTCTCGGCTGTCTCACAGCCGCTTTAAGTTCCTGTTCTTCCAGCTCTCTCTGGTCGGAGTTGGAGGGGTTGCCGGGCGGCACCGTGGACGAGCTTGAGCCCCGAAAACAAGTGTTGGTCCTCCTTCTGCTTTCTGTGCAAAGAAGTCCCGAGCAAAACGCGAGGATCGATGAAAGCCTTGCCTTTCTGCTGCGCGACTTCCCGGAACTTCCCGTGACGCAAGCTTTTCGCCGAGACTTCTATATTCGTGGACTTGAGCAGCTTCCGTGTCGGCAGATCGCGGAGCAATATCAACAGCTGATTGCGCCGGGACTCGAGTCCTTCTTGATCAAAGCTCTTCTCCGCGAGGCTCCTCCCTCTATCCAGACCCTGGTCGTTCGACACCGGAGCTTTCTCGCCCGCCCCTTCGCGGCCGCTGTAGCGCAAGGGGAGTTGAGTAAGATTTTAGCGTGTCTTCGCTTTGCCGAGTCGGCGGGGATTCATCAGCCCATGCTTTTCTTCTTCGCCTGGGAGGTCTACGGTTTGGAAGAGAAAGGTCATGCAGAAATGAGTCGGCGTTTCCAATGGGTGCAAAGCCGAAGACTCCATGTTCGACGTGAGGGAGAAGAACTCAATCCCGTAGCTTTCTTGAGAACTCTGCGAGCCATCTCCTCGGAATCGACCGTTCCAGTGGAGGAGCTTTTGGAGTTTCTCCTCCAACTCAAGGCCCAGCCGTACTACGACCCCAAGCGGTCCCTTGACGATATGCAGGTCTTGTTGCAGCTAAAGGGATCGAAGAGAAATGCTGCTCTTTCCCGCTATCTGGAATCGGCGCAGCGGCGAGAGAGCTACCAGGATACGTTTTGTTTAGGAGAAGAGCAATGGAACTGAAGACAGTTTGGAAGACTTGTCAAAGGCTTTTGGAAAGGCCTGAAGGTCCTTGGAGGCTTCCGGTCTTAGCCACCGCAGGTCCCGACGGAGCAGCCGCTCGAGTAGTCGTTCTCCGTTCTTATCGATGGCCGCAAGCCACCATTTATACGGATTCAAGAACTCCCAAGGTGGAAGCCGTTGAGGCCGACCCGAGAGTCAGTCTGGTCTTTTACGACCCCGACTCTCGAGTCCAGATGCGGCTCCAAGGGAAAGCCGAGGTGATCACTTCAGGGCGAGAATGGGAAGAGGCTCTGTCGAGCGTCTCCGAGGGGGCAAGAGCTGACTACTTCGCTGAGCGGCCCCCGGGAGCAACGCTGGAAAAGCCTGAGGATTTGGAGCTTGATCTGACAGGAGGAGGGCATTTCGCCCTGATCAAAATCGAACTCTTCAAATTGGAGTGGCTCAAGCTGCGTCGAGAAGGCCACCTCCGCGCTTTTTTTCAGGGTCCCGAAGAGGGCCGCTGGTTGGTGCCCTAGGCCGCCCTAGGAGTGTCCATAGCTGCGCCGAACCGCCTTTACACGGAGGAAAAAGCATGGCTTGCATTCTGATCGTCGAAGATGACGAATCCATGAACAAAATATTGGTGGAGACTCTCGAGGATGAAGAACATCAGGTCACGGCGGCCTTTAACGGACAGGAGGCTCTCGAGCTTGCTAAGCGGACGAGCTTCGATCTGATCATCACCGACGTTCGACTCCCCGGCATGGACGGAATCGAGGTGGTAGAGGCTCTCAAGAAAACGGAATCAGGGCCGCTTCTCAAGTCGATTGTCATCACCGGCTACGCCAGTGCCGACACTCCCGTGAGGGCCATGCGGATGCAGGTCGACGACTATCTTTTCAAGCCGTTCAGTCTGAAGTATCTCCTCAAGTCGGTTGAGAGAGTCTTGGCCAAAGAGGAGGAGGGCGGCGTCAGAAGTCGCGTTTCCAAACTGTTTTCCCAATTCGGACGGCGCTTCAAAGACAAGAAGCTGGCTCAACTGGTGACTCGACGAGAAGAGGTGTTTTGTGCTCTTTTTGTGGGAGTTCGTTCGAAGTACCTGGAACACCGAGCGGCCTACGAGATCTACGCCAAGCTAGAGGTTTTAGAGCGTTATTTTCGCGGACTCCTCAATAAGGAGAGTCCCGAAGACGCCAAGATTCGGCATGTGCTCCACCTCTACAGCGAAGTCGGTCGGCGACTGGAGTCGTTGGAGAACGAAAAAATCGAAGAGCCTGAGGGCGAGGGCGCTGTTCCGGTGGAGCAATTCACCGCTCTGTACGACGCCATTCAGAATGATGAAATTGGGCTTCAGGAGCTTCTGTATGCCCCGTTGTTGAGGATCACTCCCGATTCTCGCTTCGAGACTCAGAAGGAGCTTCTTGAGCTGAAGAAGCGCATGTGGCCGAATCTGGCGAGTTCCAAATAACGGGTTGCGGGCCGCAAAGGTAGGAACTCCAAGACTGGTTTAAAACCACAAAGCCATGGAACAGCAGCGCATTCTAGTTACCGGCGGGTCGGGATTCATCGGCTCACACCTTTGTCGCTCTCTACTGAACGAGGGGCACGAGGTGCTCTGTCTGGACAACTTTTTCACTGGAAGAAAAGCCAACGTGGCCGATCTGCGGGGGCACCTGAACTTCGAGTTGATACGTCATGATCTGGAGAATCCGATTCTTCTTGAGGTCAATCAGATCTACAACCTCGCCTGTCCAGCCTCACCTGTTCACTACCAGTTCAACGCGGTCAAGACGGTCAAGACTAATGTTTTGGGAACTCTCAACGCTTTGGGTCTAGCCAAGCGAGTGAAGGCCAAGATGCTCCAGGCTTCCACTTCGGAGGTCTATGGCGACCCGGAGGTCCATCCCCAGACCGAAGATTATTGGGGAAACGTCAATTGTCTCGGTCCGAGAGCCTGTTACGATGAAGGTAAGAGAGTGGCGGAGACTCTCTGTATGGACTACAAACGGAACAACGGAGTTCAGGTCAAAATCGTTCGAATCTTCAACACCTACGGGCCGAATATGGCCCTCAATGATGGTCGCGTTGTGAGCAACTTTATCGTTCAGGCTCTCAAGGGAGAGGATATCACTATCTACGGCGAGGGCAACCAGACTCGAGCCTTCTGCTACGTCAGTGATCTCATACGTGGACTGAAAGCGATGATGAACCGAACTCCTGGTGAATTCACCGGTCCTGTCAACCTTGGGAATCCTCAGGAGCGCACCATGCTGGATCTGGCCGAAACAGTCATAAGACTCACCAACTCCACCTCGAAGATCCAGTTTCTCCCCCTCCCCGAAGACGACCCCAAGCGCCGTAAGCCGGATATTTCTCTGGCCAAAAAGGAGTTGGGTTGGCAGCCTGAGGTCAGTCTTGAGGAAGGGCTCAGCGAGACCATCGCTTATTTCGATAAAGTTCTGTCCAGCAAGGTCTAAAATGGATGGGGCTCTCACTCTATGAACTGAGTTCGGGAAACCCCTGGTTCTATTTCTTTCCGCTATTTCTGGGTCTCGTGGGCCTCTGGTCTCTGGTGGTTCGTTCCCTGGCAAAGGAGAATGCCCCCTCGGGGATAGACTCCTATGGGGTCTTTTTCGCAGTAGGCTTCGTCACGCTTCTTTGGGCTCGCTGGCCCAGTTTCTTGCCCCTTGAGTTTAATCCCGATGAATCCCAGGTCGTGGTGGGGGCGCGCCTGCTGGAGCACAACCCCACGCCTTTCATAGGGGCCGATGGAACCACTCAAGGGCCCTTGCTCTACTACCTCTCTCTTGCGCCCTCTCTGCCGATGGAAGGTTCCCTCGATTATCCCTTGCTTCGTCTTGAGGGGCTCGGCGCGGTTTGTCTCACCTATCTCTTCTTATTTCTCAGCCTCAGGCCGAGAGCCGGAGATTTCGTGGCCAAGGTCGTGACGGCTATTCTCTTTACCATAGAAGCTCTGGCCACCAACTCCGGCCTGGTTTCCTACAGCACCGAACAGGTGCCCATGGTGTTCATCTTCGCTATGGTGTGGCTTTTCTCATGCGGGGATCCGGCGGATTCTCGACGAGCCTATCTGGGGGGGCTTGCCGCCGGGGCGATTCCCTACCTGAAGCTTCAATTCGTGCCGGTGGCAGCTTTTATTCTCCTGTTCTGGGGGACCTGGACATGGAAAAGGGGGCGGTGGAGAAGCCTTGGATTTGCCGCCCTCGGCTTGCTCACCGTTCCTTTGCTCTTCACCGGTTGGATTTTGGCGTCGGGTGCTTGGAACGATTTCTGGCAGCGCTACATCGTGGCTAATCTGGCCCACGCCGAACACCCTCGTATCTACCGAGGAACGGACTTAATCTTCCCTGATACCTACCCTCTGATAGACCGGATCGCCTACTCTGCCGACATTCTTTTGCTAAAAGAGGTGGAACTGCGCTCTTTCTTCTGGGCTGCGGGCTTCTCCATGCTTGCCCTGGGCGGTCTTCTTATTCGGGGCAAGAGCGCGGTCCGGGCGGTGCCGGCGGCCTTGGGGCTGTTGCTGTCCTGCCTCTACATCGTGGTGCTTCCAGGCCACGCTTACGATCACTACAGTCGGGCTCTTTTGGCTCCCTGCATGTTGCTGATCGGTCTTATGCTGGGGGGGCTCCCGGCACGGCGGCAAAAGGTTTTGTGTGGTTTTCTCGTAGCACTCATGTTGGTTCCCTGGCTGGGGGAGCGGGCGGCTTTGTCTAAGAGTCACCCGTTCGCCCTGGTCCCCGAGGTTCTGATCGAGCAGTCCACCGAATGGCCAAAACCTCTGATTCATTCCGGCGTGAAAAAGCTCAGGCCCTTCGTGGAGTCGGGTCAGCGCATTGCGGTTTGGGGCTGGCTTCCTCGCCTCTACGTCGGCACCCAGACGCTTCCGGCCACCCGTGACATCATTTGCGAACGAATGTTGGAGCCTCGCTATGACTTGAGCTATTTTCGCAGGGATTACCTTCGAGAACTCAAGCAATCCCAGCCACCGGTGATTGTGGATGCGACTCGGGCCTTTCTCTACAAGGATCGCGCCCTCTTTGGTCTAGACAGCTTCCCGGAGTTGAAAGAGTATGTGGAAAAGAACTACAAGGAAGTGTTCCGAGACGAAAAGCTCACCATTTACGAGAGAGTCGCTCCACTCTCCTGAGCGATCTCATGAACTTCAAGCTGGACCGGTCCGGTGAAAGCCTCCGGCCCCAGCGTTCGCTCCTTCTTGTGCTGTTCGCGAAATTCGTCTGAGCTGGTCCAGGCCCGAAATTTTTCCTCGGACTCCCAGAAAGTAAGGACCACATAGGGCTGATCTTCCTTGGTGGGGCGCAGGAGTCGATAGGCTATAAAGCCGTCCATTTTGTCCACTAGTCCGAGGCGCTCCTGAAAGCGCTTTTCGAACGCTTCGGAGTGGTCGGGGTGAACAGGAATTCGATTGGATACTGTAATCATAGGGGAGCGTTTGCCACTGTTTTACCAAGGCCTGTCGGGCAACCGGCTCTTAAGGGTCTAAATCTCGCCCCAGGGTGGAATCTTGACAATATGAACAACAAAGTCAAAGGCTCTCTTTACGGACTCTACATCGGCGACGCTCTAGCCATGCCGGTTCACTGGTACTACGACCGGGCGGCTCTCAACAGAGATTACGGCTGGGTGGACAGCTATCTAGCCCCCAAGAACCCCCATCCCAATAGCATTCTTTGGCGTTCTCACTACCAGCCCGTCAACGAGAAAGGAGAGATCCTCCACCATCAGGCCCGATATTGGGGAGAGAGGGATGTTCACTATCATCAGTTTCTCAAGCCCGGAGAGAACACGGTCAATCTGAAGCTTTGCCAACTTTCCTGGAAGTTGCTTCAGGAGGGGTACTCCAAGGAAGAGTATATCAACCGATACATCGCCTTCATGCGCTGCCCCAGCAGTCACAACGATACCTACCTGGAAGAATATCACAGGGGTTTCTTCACCAACTACGCTCGGGGGAAAGATCCCTTGAAATGCGCCGTGGAAGAGAAACACATTGGAGGTTTGTGTCACCTTTTCCCCGTCTATCTCTCGACCCGTAACACAGCGATGGCCCTGGAGCATATGGCCTGTACGCATGCCGGCCGCAAAATGAAGCAGACAGGGACGGAGGTCCTGGACGTGTTGGAAGTGTGCCTCCAGAGAGGTGATGTGATTGATAAAGTGCGGCAATACCTGGGCAAACGGCGGATGAGTTGGCTGACTCTCCCCGACGAAGAGGTGATAGGGATGAGAATTTCTACGGTCTGCTATGTGGAAGAATCCTGGCCTGCCGTCCTCTATCTGCTAGCCAAGTACCTTGAGCAACCGGCACGAGCTCTGGAAGTGAACACCAACCTGGGTGGCGACAACTGCTATCGGGGAGCCGTGCTTGGAGCTCTGCTGGGTGCCTTTCACGGCGAAGACGCTTGGCCGCTCGCTTGGCGTCACGGTCTCGTTGGGGTTGATATTTGAGTTGCTGACACTTAATTGTGTCGCGAAAGTCTTGTTTGAGAAAGTATCGTTCATAATTTTTTTGTTTTAACAAATTGTTTACAATCAACATCTAGATGGATGCTTTACGGGTGTGAAAATAGCCTCAGAAGTCAAGAGAACGGTCAAAGTTCTTAGCAAATAAACTCGGAGGTCTCAACTCAAATGTGTCACTATAACGGAAACAGCTCAATCGGATATCGCCCCTTCCCTGGAACGTTTCGTCCACTCCCTTGGAGGCCTCAACCTCGTCCCGGCACCGAATATCACCGCAACCTTCCCGACCAGCGGGTCGGCAACTGGTGGAACACCAGCCCCTTCAACCGCAACACCGGCTACGTCATCGATCAGAATCACAACGGTCGCTACGACCGCGGACAGGATGGAGTTCTGGTTTTCGACACTAACCGAGACGGTAAATACGACCAGCGCGACGTGGCTTCCACCAACGATATGATGAAGGCAGCCGGCGGCAACTATGATTTCGACGGAGATGGTAGAGTCAGCTGCTGCGAACGGCGTCGAGGAGCTTTCCTTCGTCACCAGTACGCTCGCCTAGATCGCAATCGCGACGGTCGCTTGGACACCCACGAAATCGCAGCAGGCGGCGGGAAAGTCTGGGTCGACAAATCCCGCGGCGGCGGAATCAGCCAGAACGAGCTTCACTCCCCCTACAATATTCCCGGAAAATGGTATGACGGTTGCAACAGTCGTCGTTTGGACTCTGTGGATCCTATCTGGGGAAGTCGAACCAGCCGCAATCGCAACTGGTGGAATCCTCCCTTCCCCGGGCCTCGACCTTTTCCGCCCTGCTTCGGCCACGGCGGTCATCGTTACGGATACCAGCTGCATTAAGTTTCGTCGAAATCGACCGAAGTCTTAAGAGGTGATACCACAGCGCTGCAAAGACTTAGCAAATTATGAGCTCGCCTCCCGTGCCACGGGGGGCACTCTTGTTTATATCTTCGCGGCAACGATTCTTTATTTTTGGAGCCCTTACTTTCGAGGACACACGTTGGGGTTCACGGTTTTTTTCTGTCTGATTTTGTATTTCTCTCGTTGTCGCTACCGAGCTGCACTTTTTGTGAAGGCGCGTTCCGGAGTGGGATGCGAAAAGGAGGTGAGAGATCTTGAGAAGTGCACACTGGCGTCATGCTTTACCTTCGGTGTTCTTGCAGCCTGGGGAGTCTTGACTCACACAGATTTAACTCGCTGGATGCTGGTTGCCGTCGTTGGGGCTCTGGCGGGGGGAGCCATTTCCTCTCTGGTTCCGAGCAACAATCACCTCTATACGAAATATGCGGCACTCATCACTCTCCCCGGTATCATAGCCCTTCTCCTCCTTCCCGATCAGACAGCTCAGGCCAGCGGAATCATGGCTGCCGCCTTCACAACACTGATGATTTTCTTCGGCAGCCAGCAGAGCCATATTTTTCATACTCGGGTTCGGCACGACCTGACCCAGGTGGAGGAGCTGGAGGCTGCTCGGGAACGTTTGGAGATGGTGGTTGAGGGCTCGAGCCTCGGCACCTTCGATTGGTTCCCCCTGGAAGAAACCCTGATCACCGACCACAAAGTGTGGGATGCTCTGGGTCTTGATAAGCCCGAGGAGGGGGCTTTGGAGGTTCTTTGGGAGCGGGCTGATCCTCGGGAGAAGGCGGCCAACTGGGCGATCTTTAGAGACTACCTTCGGGGGAAACCCGGAGGCTTTGAGCTGGATATCTCCATTCGGGGAAAGAACGATGCCTCCGTTGTTTTCCGTTTGAGAGGACGAGTGGTTCGTCGTTTTCAGGGACGAGCCAGTCGGGTGTCCGGCACCTATTACGACGTTACGGCTGAGATTGCGGCTACCCAAGAAAAAGAGCGATGGCGCCAACAGATGCAGCAGGCCGAGAAGCTCAACACTCTCGGCTTGTTGGCCGGAGGTGTGGCCCACGATTTTAACAACCTGCTGACCGCTTTCGTTGGAAGCCTGGAACTTATCGCCTTGGAAGCCGGCGATGATGCGCCCTTTATGCCCGAACTGGAGTTGGCCAAGAGTTCTGCTATGGAGGCTTCGGGTTTGTGCGATCAGCTTCTAAGCTATGCCGGTCGACAGGCTTTCCGCCAGGAGAAGTTCTGTCTCAACCGTTTGATTTCTCGAATGACTCAGCTTCTTTCGGTGAGTACCGGGCCTAATGTTGGGATCGACCTCAAGCTAGGGGAAGGGCCCATGGAGCTTGTGGGCGATGATTCCCAGCTTCGCCAGGTTGTTCTTAATCTGATTCTCAACGCTGCCGAGGCGATGCCCGACGGGGGAGTGGTTCAGGTGAGAACCTCCCGAAATGGCGGTTGGCTGGAATTGAGCGTGGCCGATACCGGCTGCGGAATGGATCAGGAGACAGTGGAGCGCATTTTCGACCCGTTCTTCACCACTAAGTTCACGGGTAGAGGCCTCGGACTGGCGGCTGTTTTTGGAATCGCCCAGGGCCACGGCGGGAAGATTGACGTCGCCAGTACCCCGGGTAGCGGGACCACCATGCGAGTGACACTGCCGGTGGCAAACCTTGTGGATAAAGAGTTGCCTGCAACGATCGGCACAAGCGACGGGAAACTCTCTTCGGCCCACTGTCCCCTGATTATGGTGGTGGACGATGAACCTGCGGTGAGGATGTTCTATGAGAAGATACTCACACCCTCGGGGGTCCAGGTGGTCACCGCCTGCGATGGAATGGAAGCGTTGGAGCGCTTGTCCCGTAAGCCCGTTCCCAATCTCATCATCCTCGATCTCACCATGCCTAAGCTCGGGGGAGTGGAGACGCTGAAACGTCTTCGTCAGGATTTTCCAAACCTGCCCGTGATTCTTGCCAGCGGCTTTTCCCAGAACTCCATCGACCCCCGGGAACTCCCTGAGTTCCAGGGCTTTCTAAAGAAACCGTTTACAGCCAGTCAACTCCACGATTCCCTGCTCAGCGCGCTGGCTACGGGTTTTCTTCCACCCAATTCATCAGGTCGAGCACCTTCTGTTCCTGAGCCTGGTAAGCTTTGTAGCTCCTGAGCTGCTTCTGCCAAAGGGGGCGGGCCGCCTCAACTCCCGATTTCGACTCCACTTGAGCGGCCTCGATCAAGCCTTTTAGTCGGGTAACTTGAAGGCGCAACATCTTCGTCACCTCTTTTGCCACCTCGGGCTGTTCTCCTGATTCGAAAGGCTCGCTCCGGTCTCGCAATTTCTCGCTTTTCCGATGAAGGATTCGCCACAAAGTTTCGGCCTGAGCCGCCGACAGTTTATCGGCTCGCAAGTCGGTCGCGATCTTGGTGGCCTGATCGTCGATTTCCCAATTCTCTTTGCGGATTTCCACCAGGGTCCAGAAGTCTTGTCCCGGATCGCCCGCAAAAGCGGGATGCGTGCAAAAAAACAGGGCGGCGAATAGAAGGATGACGTTTCTCATAGTTCCGGCTTCACCGTTGTGGGCTTGGGTCCTATAGTCTAATCTTAATAGACTGATTCGTCCCGGGAATCTTGATCTTGGCGCCGCCGTCTTTGAGGACGGGGAGTTTGACTCCGTTTTGTTCCAGGACTCCAGGGAGTTGGTTGGGGAGGTCCGGAAGATTGACCTGATTGGAGCCGGCAACTCCAACTCCCACCACAACGGGAGTAACCTGCGGATTGGAGGGCGTTCCGGCGAATTTGACGGCGGTGATTCGCGCCTTGACGGCGGTTTTGAGAATGCTGTTGATGATGGGCACCTGAGTGACCGAGCCCGGTGCGGCGTCGGCCAGGGTGGCGTCATACGGGGTATTGAGACGGAGTTCGCCGCTAAGTCGCTGATTGACGGCGAGGTCCAGCTCACCTGAGCCTAGCTGTGAGTTGCGATAGAGCATATTGGTGACCGGGCCGACCAGGGTGGCGGTGGGATTGCTCAGGGGGCCTGTGAGTTTGAAGGTGCCGGCAAGATGGGCCGCCACATCCGATGGAGGTTGGGAGCCGCCTAACAGCATGAGTTCTCGGAGAGATTGTCCGGCTAACTGCCCTGCGATATTGACCTGACCGTTCTGCACCGAGCCTTTCAGTTCCACCGGAGGATGAAGCGCCGCCTTTAGCGAGTTGAGTTGAAGAGTGTTTTTGTTCCAGTCGGCTCGCAGCGAGATGTCCGGCAAACTGGCCTTTGTGAGCTCTGCCGACAAACCGATGGATCGCCCCTGAGCTTCTCGTCGAGCCCGAAATTTCACTTTCCCCTGGAGGTTTGGGTAGAGGCCTCGCAGAGGGGCGATGGAGGAGGCGGACATATCGTCCACCTGAAGCATAAAGTCTCCCCCTGTTCCGGCGTTCAGGTTGAGTTGCGGAATAGAGCCCAAAGCCACCTCCCCCACGGAGATATCCTGACCGGAACCGGCGAAGTCGACTTTGCTTGTTGAGCGGTTTCCCTGAACAGTGACTTTTCCGGACAGGCTTCCCTTGAGAGGTGGCTTTTCGGGAAGCAATTCCAGCAACGGGGAGAGGTTCGTTCGGTCCAGGTTGGAGGAAAGCTGAAAGTCACCGGACTCCGGCTTAAAACGCCCACTCAGCGTGATCGGAGGCGTCTGCTCCAAGGTGAGGCTTTGAATCTGAATCGCCTTCTCGCCGATAGACAGACGAGTAGATATTGGCGGTAGAGGTTTGTCTGCGTACTGACCTTTGCTCAGGCGACCCACGACCAGAGGCTTGTCACCCAGGGTCAATCCGAGATTGAGAACGCCTTTGAGCGCCGGCAACGCTTTACTGATAGGAGGCACGCTTTCCACCGCCATTCCCGACACTTCCGCCTCCACTTTGGAGCCGTTGATGGTGGCGTCAAGAGGGAGATTACCCAGCGCCATCTCCTCATAGATCAGGTTGCCTACCGTGCCCTTGAACCGGCCTCGAGGGTTCTCAGGAGAGCCTTCCACGGTAAAGTTTCCCCGGGCCTGACCCGATACTTTCTTGGGCAGTGGAAGAGTGGCGAGGTTCAAGTCTTTGATTTCGCCCCCCAGATTGATCTTGCCCGGGCTCACGGAACCGCTCATGGACATCATGGGAAGATTTAGAGAAGAGATCACAAGTTTCTGCTCTTGCACTTTCAGTTTGGCCTTGAGTTGACCGAGGGGATGACCCTTGAGATGGACCTGGGGGAAGTCGGCCGTGGCGGAGAGGGTGGGGGGAAGACCTTCTAAGACCACTGTTCCCGTTCCGGTGAAGTAAGGTTTGAGTTCGGGGACTGAGTCCAGGCTGAAATTCTGCAGTGTAGCTTTCATGCTCCCGTCGGTTGCGCTGACCGCAACCGTGCCAAAATCGGTTCCTTGCCACTTTGTTTCCCGAAGCTCGCCCTGGAAGCTCGGTTGAGGGGCGCTCTCTTTTCCGCTCACTTTGACTGTGCCGAAGAGCTTGCCGGCCACCGGTGAGGGCTTCCATAATTCGGTGAGCTTCTGGCCCTTCAGGGCTGCCTCCAAAGCGATGGAGCCGTTGGAGATATGGTAGGTTCCAGAGCCCACCACAGGCGGGTTGAATCTTGGGAGCTTGAAATCACGGAAGACCACTTCGTCGCCGGTGATACTTCCCGTGCCTGAGATCATGGGCCATTGCTCATCGCCTGAGTAAGTGATGTTGAAATTGCCGGTGCCACCAGGGTAGGTCGTCTTGGCGGACAGGTCGACGGTGCCACCCAGGCTTTTTTTGAAGAGACGAGCCGGAAGTTTTCCTCCTTCGGCGGACAGGTGCCACACTTTATCTTGCAGCCGGGCCTCAATGGAGAGAGGCCGACCCGCCACCGTGCAGGTCCCGGAAGCTTCCACGGCAGCTTCCGAATCGGCCTTGAGCTTGAGAGTTGTTTGCCCCACCTTTTGGCCCTCCAGATCGCCTCCAGGAGAGGTGAGGGAGCCTTCCAGTGCGCCCGCCCAAGTCAAGGCGCCGGAGAAGTCGAACCCTTTGCCGTCGATGTCGTTGAGTCTCATGAGATAGCCCCCGTTGAGATTGGTGATGTTAAGACTCCAGGGGTTCAGGCTGAGGGTGCCTTGAATCAGACTCGTGTCGCCCCACTGAGCGTCGAGTTGAAAGGGTGGTGCCACCCCGGCCAGACGAACGGTGAGATTGTCTTTCCTTAGGCTGAGATTGGCGCTCTTCTCGGAAAGCTGACCGTCCACGTTGATGGCCTGACCTTGCGCGTTGGCAAGTGTCGCCTTCTCCACGGAGAAGGTCGTACCGTCCAAGCGGAAGGGCACTTTAGAGGGGCCGACTTGATAGCCCGTGACCGTTAGCCCCTCGGTTTCGAGAGTCCCGCTGACTCCGGTCTCAGTCAGCTCAAGAACGGCCTGAGCTTTTCCGTTCAGAACACCGGATTCGACTGTGGTGATCCCCTCAAACCTCTTTTCTTTCTGAACAAAGTCCAGTTGGGCCTTGCCCTCGGGAAGCTGCTGTCCGGTGAGGCGGCCGATCAGGGCCAGAGGTACCTCCTGAAACTTGTAGGTGTGGGTGTCTTGGTCCCAGGCGATGCTACCGTTGAAGCTGTCTTTTTGAGTGACTTCCACCTTGCCCTCGGAATAGCGCCCATCTAGCTGATCGAGTGTAAGGTTTGTCTCTTCGTTGAGGTAGGTCACGGAGGCGTCGGTAAAGTCGATGGCGAGTTCGCTGCCGCCGCCTTCTGGTCTCTTGCGTAAAGCGTCCAAGAGCGGTTCCGTGAGCACGAGTTTTGGGCTCTGGACTTTCAAATCTTCGATTTCCGGTTGTCGTCGGATGAGAGACCACCAGGAGAAGGAGGCTGTGAGGCCTTCGGCGGTCAGGAACTCTTCACCGGCAAACTCTACTTTGAGCTGTTCGAGGCTAGCGGTTCCACCAAAGCTAAGGGAGTAGGATGCGAAGCTCACCTTCATACCTGAGGCGTCGGAGAGGGCTCGGGTGAGAAGTTGCTGATCCAGACCGGAACGCATGAGCCAGGTAAGAAAAGGGAAGGCCAGGAGCAACAGCAGAGCAACGCCTGAGGCGACAACTCGCTTCCACCTTATGCGCACTTTTTTCTCGGCCACAATTCATAGAACTTAGACGCCAGGCAATGTTTCGCTTTCCCGGAAAGAGAATTTACAGGATTTTCAAGATGGAGGCTGCTGCGCCCAGGCTCAAGATTCCCACTGCCAGGCTGTTCAGGGAGTCCCTACCGAATCGGTCTCCCAGTTTGACCCCATACCAGGAGCAGACGAGAACTACAGGGCTATAGAAGAGGCCCTGGCCTATAATAGCAATCGCGTCCTGCCCCATTGCGGCAACCAGCATTCCCAGACTCAAAGGGACAGCGAAGATGGAGAGACCGAAGTAGAAGGCCCGGCTCTGTTTCGGGTCCCACG
>JYMV01007558.1_pt1 | contig 15520 bp, 15 predicted proteins | sample 338911 | NCBI WGS metagenome assembly JYMV01 (sample SAMN03354496, study PRJNA234377) | hydrothermal vent metagenome | biome: Deep sea; feature: Hydrothermal plumes at the Eastern Lau Spreading Center, Western Pacific Ocean; material: Seawater | place: Tonga | collected 2009 | depth 2000 m m
ACTATAATAATTTAATCCGAGCCCAACATGTATTTTCTTTGAGAATGTTGACGATGCTAAAAAACATAATTGAGATTCCTTATATAAATTATTACCAAAAAACGTTCCGCCTATTCCCCAACCAATGTTACCTGATGGACTTCCAAAGATAAAAGCGTATTCAGGTAACTCTTCTAACCCAAATTTTCTACTGTAGCTACCAGCTAGAAAATAATCTTTATTGATAATTAGCGCTGCAGGATCCCGTAGTGACCCCAAAGATCTCATCTTAAAAGTAAAAGGAACCGTGCCTGCACCAACCTGCAGTCCAGATAAAAAATGTGATTCAAATGCGGAATAGGAACGATGGTGCATACAAACTACACACAACGCCGTGAAAACGAAAAACCGATGTTTGAAAAGCATTGGTTTTTCAATATATATAAAACAATTACGCCCTGATACCGGGGCGTAATTACGGAATCAAATTCACATCACTTTTTATCGTACCACATTACGAGTATCATTAATGCCAAGAGTCCTGCCAATCCTGCATCGCCAAACTGAGCCATCACTCGTCCTAGGCCTTCTATCACACCGAAGAAGTCATCAAACAGGATACCGACAACGATTCCAATAATAACTAGAGACTTGAGCAGATCTGTTAGAACGCCAAGCCACTCGTTGAGGGTGTCAAATGCACCTTTGAGCATATTTTCCTCCTGTCAAAAGGCGTGGGGTCCCATCAATATAGGACCCCATAAAGGCCTATTTGATTATTATCCTAGAAACGAAAGAAAGACCAGCAAAGCCAGCAGACCGGCAAACCCACCATCCAGAAACGTGTTCACTAGATCCACGATTCCGCCAATTGGGTCAAACCCGGTGGAATAAATGATATTGACGAACACAAACAGCACAATAAGTGCTTTTATTACGCCAACAATCCCAGCTGCGGCATTCTGTACGGTTGCGTTTACATCAGCCATGCCAACTACCTCCTTGGTTTATTTAATAAAAAAAAATCGGGGGTAGTTTCCCTCCCCCGATTCTTCGAAATGATTGTCCTTTGTACATAGTTATTACCAGGGTCAATCCGTTTAGATTAACCGAATTTACAAATAATACTGATATCGACAATATTTATATTTATTAACCCACCTATGTGGTCAATTCTATAGATTTTATAGTTTCATAAACCATTAATGTTGTTACATTTTTCATACATTCCTTACATAATCGCCAGTGGTTTCTATTATGGTTACAGGGTACTGTGGGGCAAATCACTATTGCATTTTCTCCAATGGGTTTCGTTAAACTGGGATTTTGTGAACCAAAAATTGTAACAGTAGGAACCCCTACATAAGCAGCAAGGTGACCGGCCATTGAATCTGGCCCTATAAGCATACGTTGATTTTTTAGCCAATTATAAAATTCAGCAAGTGATCCCGTGAATACTTCGATATCAGGAACCTGCTGGATTATTTCATTACACATTTTTTCTAATTCAGGAACCTTAACTATTGCCAATGAATAATTATCATATAACTGTTTTATTAATTCTACCCAGTGTTTGTTGGGCCAACCGCGATTAGGGTCGCTTGCACCGGGGTGCAAGACTATTTTACCTATTTTCGAGACATGGTCGTTATTTTTACTTCGTTTACTTTTTAATAATGACATTTTCAAATGGGAAAGTAGCTGGAGCGAGCGTTGAGATTGATGCAAGGTAAATGGAAATTGAAAGGAATGTGTTAGAAAAAAAGAACCACCAGTAGCATCGTATCCAACCCTGTTTTTACTGGTCGTTAACCAAAGGAACCAATTATTACGCATATCACCTTTAAAATCAATTGCCAGGTCTATCTCGAATTGCCTCAGTTTAACACCAAAGGCTATCGCATCTTTCCATCTAGGCAAGGACCAATCCCAGGTTGTCCAAGGTGAGGAAAATCCTATTATCACATCAGCCAATGCCATGTTTTCCGCCAACTGTATCGCATCCGGATTCGTAACTAATATTAATTTTGAGTTTGGAAATGAATTTTTTATCACTCTGAGTGCAGACGTTGACATTATCATATCACCTATTCTGTGGTATTCTGTAACTAAGATGGTGTTGATATCTTCTACACTAAAAGGAGTTGAAATTATTTTGTGCCGGTTAAACAACAGGAAAAATGGCTTTATAATTGCGCTGATCAGTTTGGACCAGAATAAATGGCTCGGTTTATATACTTCTTGGTTCAAGGATTTAAACCGATTGATTCATAATAAGTATAGAGTTTTCGGGAAACACTTTTTACGTCATGTTTCTGTCTGACCCATTTATAGCCTATATCCCCTGACTCGATTATCCGTTCTCTATTTTGAATCAATGTTCTCAATTTATCTTCCAAAGATTCTGATGTGACATTAATAAAAGGATGATCAGGAATGAACGATTGGTAGGAATCATTCATTTCTGTTAAAGTGCAAATTCCAATGGAAAGTGATTCCACCGAATTCATCCCATAGCCCCAACCTCCTTTATCACCAACCTGATCTATATAAATATCTGACCGTTTTTTTCTTTCCATTGCTACAGTATGAGGTTCGTTCTCAATAAGATCGAATGTAATGAGACCTTCATCATCCAACATTTTACAGGTCTTTATAATGCTAGCAGAGCCCTTGTATTGCCGATTTGTAGGAGCATGCGCTATTCGTATTGTGTCATTTAATTCCTTTTTTGGAGGACTATTTTCAAACTCAAATGGAAGAAACAGATATTGAATGTTGGGGTGTTTTTCAAGTAAATCTACTTCATTTGTTAAGTTCAGATCGGAATATTGATCGATAACAGGCATTACGCCTCGAGTACGCAAATCTTCCCCATGGTAATGACAAATAATTTTTCGTCCTTTTTCTTTCAATGCTTGAACAAAAAACTCATTTTTTAAAAAATCCATCCCGCTCTCAAAATGAACCACATCATAATTGATTAAGTCGTATTCTTTAATCGCTTTTTCTACCTTTGAAAGCCACAACCAATCCTTCCATTTGAAAAAAGCTTTATCCAACCAACCATCGGGTGACCAAACCGGAGGATAACCATCTTTCTCTTTACGATAACCTTCTCTACCTCGGTAAAATTTATAGAGATGTTGCCGAAGGCCGGCCATCCATGGTTTGGTGAAATTAAATGGAAGATCTAGACAAATATCTTCCTGAAAATTTTTTGGTGAATGAAAAAAGGTAAGTGTGCGACAAATATGGCCATTAGATTCATGTTCATTTTTCCATAAACTTAATGTACCAACTGTGTTTTCAGGAGAAATATAAAGTATCTTCATCTAACCATTAACTTTTTATAAACATCAACCAATCTATGACTAATTGCTTCCCAGTTGTATTCATTTACAATTTTTCTTTGGTTAACTTGCAATTTTATAACAGTCTCATTGGTTAATTCCTTTACTAAATGATCTGCCAGCGACTTAACATCTCCTGGTTTTACAAGTGTTAGACCATCCACTTCATAACGTTGCATGGGTGGAAGATCTGATGCCACAATACGGCAGCCAGCAGCCATAAATTCAAATAATTTTGTCGGGGTACCAAGGTTTGTAAGCGGATTATCTATAAAAGGTATGACCCCGATGGCATTTCGCGCCAAATGATTCCAAATTTCTTCATGCGGAACATGTCCATACCATTTAACATGATCATGAAGATTTAATTGATCAATCAATGTTAAAGTTTTCTCTTCATATTTCCTTGTACGGAATGAACCGAATAAAGATAATGTAACATCATTAATGGTGTTTGAAACCGTTACCATAGATTTTATTAATTCTGTTATCCCTCTTTCCGGGCCTAGATGGCCATGATATATAATTGTATTTCCTCGCTCTGAACTCAAATCTGGCATTCGTATTAACTCACCCGATGGAAAGTTTTCCATTACAACAGGGATAAAACCATTTTCTTTGTACCCACTGTTAATTATAGCTGGGCTGGCTAGAATTATCTCATCAACCCATGATAAAAATTGTTTCTCTTTTCTCAGCCAAATTTTTTCCTGGAAAATTCTGATAAGTTTACCCCAACGTGAAAATGTTTGAATCAAGGATGGATAATCTTCATGAACATCATAAATAACCTTAGTATCAAAGAGTCGTTTTACCATTTTTGCCAAGGGAAGTAATTCGGGTTCATGAATATGAAGAATTTTAGGTTTGTTCTCTAAAAAATGCCGTAATAACTCCCGTTTATAAGCACGGATAGAAAAATCTGATTTTTGAAAATTAATATGAGATATGAGTTGATCGGATAAGTCTAAATTGGATTCTGATCGCGAAAAATAACTGATATGTATTTCACCTTTTACCAGAGTTTTAATCTCCCGGTGATATATTCTTTCATCATCTGGATAATGAAGACAAGAAACAACAGCATTCATGTTATCAAACCCTTCACAATTTTCCTTTCCTCACTATTAATTGCAAATAGATACCAACCAATCGGGTAGCAAATTGTAACAATCAGCCGGATCAATACATCATCTCCAGTATAAAATACTATCCCCATAAATATGACAGGGTAAAAACAAGCAATCCAATTATATAAAACTGGAAAAATTTTATACGTACGTAGAAAAATGGATAGGCTCATTGCAATAAAAGCAAGAACTGTAGCACAGGCCGAACCAACAACTCCGTAACGAGGAATTAAATATATATTCAATCCTATATTTACACCTGCTCCCACAGCTCTAAAGATGGGAACCGAGTTAGTGATTTCTTTGATATAGATTCCAGGAAGTTGAACTACATAGGTTCCAAAAAAGTAATAACCCAATAGAATTGCGAATACTACATTGTCTGCAGACCAAAATTGTTGTCCGATCAATGTTCTTGACCCAATTGGTAAACGCATTATTTCCGGGACCCATAAACTCACTGCAACTATCACAAATCCAAGTAGACCCAAAAAAATAGATGTAATCTGTGCAAATTCTTTTCTGGCACCCGCTTCCTTACCTCGTTTCAGGAAATAAGGCGTCCAACCCATATTAAAACCCATAACTACTATGAGCCCAAATATGCCCAACTTGTACCCTGCAGAAAAGAGCCCTACGGATGCAGTGTCAGCAAGCCATTCTAATAAATAACGATTGGCTAGTTCCATGATCATTGTAAAAATCCCTGCTGGGAGAAATGGTAATGCAAATCTCAATACTCTATTTAAAGTTGGCTTCTGAATAGCTCCTAAATCCATCCGATTAATTATGATGGGTAGAGAAATAATAAATACACTGCCGGAAGCATATAGATTAGCTAACAGTACCCCCTGTATCCCCATTTTCAGTTCGACCACAAAGACAATATTTAGTCCCATTGTAATTAATACATTAATGAAATTATAAGCGATAAATGGGATAGGTCTCTCTTCAGTCCGGAGAATTAAAACTGGAAGATTCCATAACGTATCCAGTAATAGAATTCCGGAAAGTAGAACAATCCAATCAGGTTTGTCTATCCCTAACACGGATACCGCAATAATGTGCTTTGATAAAAAAAGTATTCCTGAAAAAGCAAGACTGGTGATTAATTGCAAACCGTATATCGTAGAAATATGTGCTGTTTTTTCTCTCCCTTCAAGTTGAACAGAATATTTCATCAGGGCCGTATCCATACCATATCGGTAGAGAATCAGAGTGAACCCCATAAAAGCATAAGCAAGCGAAATGGTGCCATATTCATCAGGTGTAAAAACATGGGTATATAAAGGAAGGAGAAAAAAAGTGACAAGCCTGGCCAGAATATGGCCAAACCCGTAGATCAGCGATTGTTTACCGAGCAACTTGACTGACATAAAAAAAGAGCAGGGAAGCGTTAACGCAATTGAATTTCTAATGTATCCCTAAACACACCGCTCGCGCCAAAATTTTCTTTAAATCGACCTAATCCCATATTAGGTTCTTCATTCACTGTAAATATTCCAAAATCGTATACTTTGAATCTTTCCTGTATGGCCCATTTAAATACCAAATAAAAAAGCAAATTCACGGCGCGGAAATCCTGAAACTCTTCTTTGTGACTAATATAAAAGGCTAAAACTACCCGGGAATTCACAATAAAATTCACCACTCCAGCAATCATCCTACCATCTAGAAATGCACCGAATAGATTTATTTTATCCGGGAATAACTCTTGTAGTTTTTCAAGTTCAGCCAGTGTATGCGTCGGTTCAACCCCATGCCGTATTTTCAGATTTTCCTTTAAAATCGCATAAAATTCGGCTATTCTTTCCGAGCGACGGATCTCAATGCCTTTATTTTGTGCCTTTCGCAACGCTCTTCTGTGAGATGGTCTGAATTTCTGTGAATTCTGATCTAGATTCCGCTCAAGAAACAAGGTGCTAGTTACTTCCCTTTTAAAATAACTGAACCCATTTCTGAATAAAGAAAAATCTATGTAATTAGATAAGCGTCTTTGATAGAAAGCTGGCGGCAGTGTTATTCGTATTCTATCAAAATCATTCCCCCGGGCATAAATAATAAGTTTTTCCACTAAAGTTAAAGCATCTGCTATAGACAGGTTTTCCGGAACAACAAATGATCCCATCGTGGTTCCGGGATGTGATATCAACAATCTTTTACCATTGCTTAACACATCGGCCGCAGGAAAAACTACGAAAAGATTATCCTTTTTATAGAATTCTAAGCTGTGATCATTAAAACGATCTTCCGGGTGATAATTAATAAACCTACGCAAATGAAATAAAGTGCCATTATTTGCGGTTGTTATAAATCTGTCCCATTTTCCGGCATTGGATTCAACAAATTTTCTTATGCAAATCATAGGAGAATTTAATGGATTGTTGTTGCAGTTGTTCCAAACTTGAGATACTGAGTGATAGCGGTTGTTTATATTTAGCCATCAAATCTAATTTGATTGTTTAATTATATGGAGAGATTGCTGAATTCTGCTATTGAAAATATTCATGCCCGAGAAATTTTAGATTCAAGGGGTAATCCAACTATTGAAGTTGATATATACCTTACAAATGGAATCATGGGTCGAGCAGCAGTTCCTTCGGGAGCATCAACCGGTGAATTTGAAGCTATTGAACTCCGGGATATCAACCAAAATCGTTATCTGGGAAGGGGCGTTCGCCAGGCAGTAAAAAATATTAATACAGAATTGGCATCAGTTCTGCGTGGTGTAGATGCAACTGATCAAGAACAGTTGGACCAGAAAATGATCGACTTGGATGGAACTGAAAACAAATCCCGGCTGGGAGCTAACGCTACCTTGGGAATTTCTATGGCCGCTGCCCGTGCCGGGGCAATATATTCAGAGAAACCCCTTTACCAATATCTTGGACACGATAATGCTACGATCCTGCCTATACCAATGATGAACATATTGAACGGCGGTAGCCACGCAGACAATACAGTGGATATTCAGGAATTTATGGTATCCCCCCTGGGCGCAAATTCATTTTCCGAGGCCTTGAAAATGGGGACTGAGGTATTTCACCACTTGAAGGCCGTTTTAAAATCTAAAGGTTTAAACACATCTGTAGGTGATGAAGGCGGGTTCGCACCAAATCTATCATCTAATGAAGAAGCTATCGAGGTAATCTTAGAAGCCATTAAAGCAGCTGGTTATAAGGCTGGAACCGATATTTACCTAGCGCTAGATGTAGCAGCCAGTGAACTCTTTAAAGCTGGTTCATACCAACTCGAGTCCGAGGATCGAGCCTTATCATCGGCAGAAATGATTTCATATTTTTCTCAACTAGTGAACAAATATCCTATAGTATCGATTGAAGATGGTTTGGACCAAAACGATTGGGATGGTTGGGCAAAACTTAATGCCAAACTGGGCGAAAATATTCAAATTGTAGGAGATGATCTTACGGTAACGAACCTAAAACGGTTGCAACGAGCAATTGATGAAAAGTCCATGAATGCAATATTGATTAAACTCAACCAGATTGGAACGATTACGGAAACCATACAGGCCGTTGAACTGGCCAGTAGAGCCGGTTACGCAGCTGTTATTTCACATCGTTCAGGGGAAACAGAAGATACTATCATCGCTGATTTTGCCGTTGCCATGGGAATGGGACAGATTAAAACCGGCTCTGCATCAAGAACAGATAGAATTTGTAAATATAACCAGTTACTACGTATTGAAGAAGAATTGGGGCTTAATTCAACATTTGCATCAATGGATGTTTTAGGTAAATCCACATGAGACGTTACAAAGGATTAAAAAGAAGACGAAGGCCACTAAAGATCAGACAACAGGTAGTTGCTACCCAAAAACAATTCATCCGCGGTGTTATACTGCTTTTAGGTATTACCTTATTGATTATTTTTGTTTTTGGAGATCACGGTCTTTTACAACTATATAAAATGAAGCGCGAGCGCGCTACGGTACAAGCCCACATTGTTCAGTTAAGAAAAGAGCGGGAAAAGGTAACAGCTGAAAAGAACCGGTTAGAGAATGATCTACAATACATTGAAAAACTGGCTCGGGAGCGTTACAGAATGGTAAAACCAGGAGAAAAAGTATACAAAGTCATTTCTAAGAAAACAGAGAATTAAAAACCAAGACGAAAAAAAACTTTTTCTCCATCCGTCATTTCAGAAATACATCGTAATTCTATATTCTTTGGTGATTCTTCAAAATCAAATACTAGGTCAACATCAACAGCATCACTTTCCTCAAGTCCATATACAACCGTATTGATACTTTCGAATGGGTTCAATTCACCCTGATTACCGTCATCTCCATATACCTTCAGTAATGTGATAGCTGTGAAGTCAAAAACCTTGAAACGCTGATTAGTGACTTGAACCTTCAAAAACACTTTTTTTCCGTTTATTCTGGCATTCAAGAGTTTATACTTTACTTGATCAGCAATTTGTACATCTCCAACTGAAAGAGAAATATTTGCGTCTTTTAAGGCATCAGCCAATACATAACCCTCTAAGGAAATTTTAACATATTTTCCAGATGGATCCCGTTTCAATTTAGTGACTACTATACCATCTTCTAGAGTACCTATTTCCTTTGACCCTCCTGGTGTCACTAATAGATCAATCGACTTAATTAGGGATGTTTGCTGACCAATAACATACTCCAGTAACGAAAAACAGATTAAGAGATTAAATATTTTCAGCATTAATCTTTTGCTTTATAAACGCATCCAGATAAATTTCTACCCGACGGTTTGTAGCGCGGGAATTTTCGAGAATCGCGCGGTTTCTTATTTCTCTAATATCTACAATTGGGCGAAACTCCCCATACCCCATAGCCGAGAATAGCCCTTCATCCATTTCAGCATATTGGCTAAGCAAACGAACAATATTTAAAGAACGTGCCGCAGAAAGTTCCCAGTTACTGGGAAACTCTGCTTCCGGGGGAACTGGTTTATCATCAGTATGCCCCTCGCACCGTACTTCTACATTAAGAAGTTGGTCTTGCTGATCAATCTGATCTAGAAACATGGAATATTTTTCATCATCAAAGACATTTACTAATTTCGATGTACGTATAATTCCTCCAATCTGTATCAGGATTGGATATACTGATTTGTCTATCTCAGCTGAAAGAGACCGGAATAATTTCCCGCGCATGGTAATTTTAATTCCCTTGGTTACTCTATCTACCTGTACATAAGATGATGATATATTCTCCTTTAATTCAATATAAGTCTCATTCAGTAACCTATTAATTATTCGATCAATATGTTTTTCTGCATCATTAAGAATAACCAGCAGTAAAACAAAAAAGCATAATAATAACGTGGTTAAATCAGCAAAGGTTATGGCCCAAGCGGTAGACTTCGCCATGCGGTGATCCGTGGATATTGTTTTACGAATTTGTTCCATGAACTATAATCATCCAATACGTTTTGATAAAGAAACAAAGGTCATGAGTTTTTCCCGGATCAGGAGCGGGTGTTCCCTGGCGTGGATACTAATTATACCCTCCAAGACAATATTTTTCAACATAAGCTCATTCTCAGATTTACGCTTGAGTTTTCCACCAATAGGCAAAAAGATCATGTTTGCTAAAAACACACCGTAAAACGTAGTGATTAATGCCAGTCCCATACCGGACAGCAATCTGGAAAATTGTTCTGCAACATTATAATTAATATCAGATATATCGGCTCCACTAGAAAAATTATTCATCATAATAATCAACCCTAATACAGTACCGAGCATTCCAAATGCCGGAGCGTAGGATGCCATATAAAGAAATATCTCCTGACCGGCAACATGGCGGGTAGCAATATTATTTAACTCTAATTGCAGAAAGGTTCTAAGCCGGGATGATTCCCTTTCATTGATTGCTAATTCAATCCCATTGCGGAGGAAAACACTCTCAATAGTGGGTAAATCAGCTTCAAGGGACAGTAGACCGTCTTTTCTGGATTTCTTGGCAATTTGAACTATGTTATCTATTGTTCCTTCATAATCATATATTTCACTTTTAAACACATTTCTCAATATATTAAAAAGACCCATTATTGCCTTAACGGGATAGTTAATAAAGGTAGCTGACATAACACCACCCAAAACAATAATAATAGAATTAAGACTATAGAACCAGAATAAATCACCGCCGCTGCGGAGAATCCCAATAATAATTATGCTTACACCAGCTAATAATCCTATGACAGTGCCGAAATCCATGAAAACCCCTTTGACTTTAAGTTGTTAATACAGAATGGATTAAAATTTGTCCAGGGAAAGTTTATTAGATGTTTCAGCGGAGAATCAATCTTTTTTATGGAGGCGAGAAAGTGCTTTACTACCTTCGTACAGTTTTTTCTGTTCATCTTCTGATAGGCCATCAAATCCTACTTTATGGATTTTTTCTAGAATACGATCAATGTCTTCTTGAAGCATCTGTTTCTTCGATTGTTTAACCTCTTCCTGCTGAATACGATATTCAAGGGTCTTCTTGCGGACCTTGAACCAAATATCGTTCCAACGCCACCGACGCTTTAATATAAGGTAACCTATTGCCATGCCGGAGAAATGGGTTAAGTGACTAATCTGAGTTAGTGACTGAAACGAAGAGAGAAATGCAACTGTGCCAATCGCAATTACGAACCATATTGACTTTATAGGAATAATCCCATAAAGGTATACTGTTCGATTTGGGAACAATAATCCATACGCAAGCAAAATACCATATACGGCGCCGCTGGCGCCTACAACCGGGGTAAGTGACGTAATACTAAATAAAACGGTGATTAACCCTGATCCGATCCCGGTCATAAAATAGTATTTAAGAAATCTCTTTTTGCCCCAAGCTTGTTCCAACTCACTGCCAAACATCCAGAGGACAAACATATTAATCAATACATGCCAAATATTGCCGTGAAAAAACAAATATGTAAACGGCTGCCAAATCATAAAATCGGACCAAATGGCTCGAGGCACTAATCCGAATAGCTTAAAAAATATTTCTTCCTTACCAGAAATTGTCTGCAACATAAAAACGGCAAAATTCACTGAAACCAGAACCTTTATGGCATCTGTAAACAGCCGCGGTTTATAGGATAGCTGACCGGGATTTGACTGGAATTGATATCTCACAATCTACTGAATATACGTAATAACCCTGGATCGAAATAGTTCCCGTGTGATCTGATATAAACCTTTACTTGGTTTTCGCTTCAATCGGTCAATATTTGTCTTGCAACATCCAAGGAGCGTAATCGAGTCAGGTTATCAAAATGATAGAACAGCTGTGTCTGAAGATAGTTGCTTATTACTCGGCTGTCTTTCTGTGAAACATGGTTAAGTGGCAACCGGTCAATTTTCCCATCTAGCAACTGCAGTAAGATCTGTCCACTGTGTTCACCCTCATAGGGGTCTGGAAAGGTAATACCGGGCATGTCACGGCAATCCAGATCAGGCCGGAAACCCAAGTGAGACAATAGGGCACATTCATAAAACCAGAACAACATGTTTGGATCAGCTTTCCTGTCATTAAAACCACGCAGTATATCCACCAAAATATTGAACAAGCCAAAATGAGGATCATCTATTTCTAACGTGCGATCGGTCATTTCCAGTATAGCAAGGGCAAGGGTTACAGCCTTCAGAGAATTTTGTATATGCGGCCATGATTCCTTAAAGTTCACTTTCGATAACACTTGTAAATCACGGTTAGGCTTATCATAATAAATGATCTCAATATAACTCAAGTGTTGGAAGTGCGCTGATTTTGGAGACTTTTTTGAACGGGCGCCTTTAATAATCAGTCCAATTTTACCTTTTTCCAGAGTAAAACATCTGGATATCATACTCGTATCACCGTAGGGAATAGTTTTTAAGACAATCGCTGGGGTATGAACGATCATTTCTATCGCGGGATATCAATAAGCTTTAGCGTAAATCACCTCATGTTTAGCTGGCTTACCCGAATATACACAGGTTAGGTCTTTCGGCTGTTCATCAAAAGGAATGCAGCGAATGGTTGCTTTAGTCTCCTCTTTTACCGCTGTTTCTGTCTTATCCAGACCGTCCCATCCGCAACGTACAAACCCGCCTTCATTAATGATTTGCTTTAATTTATCATAGGAATTGGTAGTATGTATATTTTCATTCCTAAAGGCAAGTGCCTGAGCATACAAACTCTGTTGGATTTTTTCCAGAATGGTTGGAATTTTTTCATTTACATTCTCGCAAGAAAAAGATATTTTTTTATCCATATCCCGACGAGCAAGAATCACGTTCCCTTCCGCCATATCGCGAGGTCCCACTTCCATGCGCAGAGGAACCCCTTTCATTTCCCACTCATTGAACTTGAAGCCGGGAGAATTATCAGTCCAATCAATGTGATAACGAACTCCAGTCTCTGCAAAGCCATTGATTATAGGCTCCAAATATTTCTGTACATCTGACCTTTGATCATTATCTCTGATAATGGGAACAATGACTACCTGAACCGGAGCTATTCTAGGGGGAATCCGTAGTCCTTTTTTATCTCCATGAGCTAGAATAACAGCTCCAATCAACCTCGTGCTGACACCCCAGCTTGTAGCCCAGACAAATTCTTCTTGGTTATGTTCTGTTTGAAACGTTACCCCAAAAGCCTTTGCAAAATTCTGTCCTAAGTTATGGGAAGTACCGGCCTGTAATGCTCGCTTGTCCCTCATCATAGCCTCAATACAATATGTTTTCTCAGCCCCCGCAAATTTCTCTGATTCTGTCTTCAAACCAGTGAACACTGGAATGGCCAGATAGTCTTCGGCTAACTGGCGATACAATTCTAATATATCCAATGTTTCTTTTTGAGCTTCTTCTTCAGTGGCATGAGCGGTATGACCCTCCTGCCAAAGAAACTCTGTAGTTCGCAAAAACAGTCTAGTGCGCATTTCCCAACGAACCACATTCGCCCATTGATTTATAAGGATCGGAAGATCTCGATAAGACTGAATCCATTTTTTATACATGGACCAGACCACTGTTTCAGATGTAGGGCGAATAATGAGCTCCTCTTCTAGCCGGGATTCAGGATCCACTATAATCCCCTTTTCTTCGTCAGCCTTCAACCTCGTGTGGGTCACCACAGCGCATTCCTTGGCAAAACCCTCAATGTGTTTTGCCTCCTGGGCAAAAAATGATTTGGGTATCAACAATGGAAAATAGGCGTTTGTATGGCCTGATTCTTTGATCATGCGATCGAAAATATTCTTGATATCATACGGTCTTATCACCATGGTACCTTTAACTGGACCATAGTCAGCTAATCCAGCTCTGGTTACGACCTGCTTATACCAACCAGAAAAATCTTTTTCCGGATTAGGTATACCTTTACTCATAACAATATATATAAAAACATTGACGGCAAAATTACCGGGGTCGAATGCCTCGACCAAGTCGTTTCCGAGTTAAATCGTAAGGACTATTTTAATGAAAGATCATAATCCCTATTTTATAGGACCGCTTAGGAATAAATAATGATTAGCCAAAGTGACCTAAAACGTATTCGATCCTTAAAACATAAAAAAGGCCGGCAGGAGCACGGTCAATTTCTGATTGAAGGACGCCGGTTGGTTAAAGCATATCTGGAAAGTCAGGCAGAGATTGTTAATGTTTATTATACAGAATCGTTTAAACATCATCATCAAAACTTTATCAGTTTCTCTAGGGATACAGGACACGAACCAGCACTAATAAATGAAAAATTACTGAATCAATTGTCAGATACAATTTCACCCTCTGGTATTATGGGTGTCTGCAAAATAATAAAACCATCAACTCTAATTTTTTCAGCATTAAACTGGATATATCTACATCAATTATCTGACCCGGGAAACATAGGATCCCTGCTTAGGACTGCTGCTTGGTTTAATATCAGAAATATAGCTTTTTCACCTTATTCCATTGATCCATTTAATCCAAAAGTAGTCAGATCTGCTATGGGGGCACATGTTCACCTTGAGATTCATAAGAACGTGGATTTTTCACTATTTCCAGAGAACGATTATTTAACTATCGGTGCTGACCAATATGGGAAGATTGCCATTGATCAATTCGATTCTACACAAAAATGGGTTCTCGTATTGGGTGGAGAAGCGCAAGGCATTGAACCAGCTATAAAACAAAAATTGGATAAGATAATCTCTATCCCAAGAACTGGATATGGCGAATCATTGAACGTGGCATCGGCGGGTGCTATTTTGATGAATCGACTATCTAAAAAATAAAACGGGACAACCATCTGGCTGCCCCGTTAACAGTGCTGGTTAAACTAAATTATTCTCTTAAAACTTAAAATAAAACATAATCTTACTATCATATCAAAGCAACCGTTATTTTGAATTACTTCTGTCAAAAATCATCTTTTCAATTTTGGAAATCAGTACTGTAACTTCCCGGAAATGAATCTTCAGGAACTCGATCCCTATGAACAACACATTAAGTATTCGCACCGCGTTCGGTGTTGTTATTCTATCCGTCCTTTCCGCTTTTCTGGCTGGTGGATTGGTCATGGGAATCGCTACATCTCTTCCTGATTCCTCTAAAAAAATATATACTTACATTTCTTTTTTTATAGGCCAAGGATTCATGTTAGTGCCCCTAGGATATTTTCTCGTATCCCGACAGCAGCCTATTTTAAAAAGATTGCGACTTCGAAAGGTATCACTCCCGGTCATGGGAAATACAATTTTGTTCGGTAGCGGAATACTTATACTGTCGGATGAACTGGACCGTCTTATCCAAGTCTTCATCCCTGCGCCGGATTATATCCTTGATATGAGCACTCTAATGCAGCCGGAAACGATTACAGGATTTATCATGTTCATAATTGCTGTTGTGGTGATTGCACCCGTTGGGGAGGAAATACTTTTTAGGGGGTTTCTGCAACAGTTTCTTGAACAACACTGGAAAGATGTAACCCGGGCAGTTTTAATAACCAGTTTATTTTTCGCTATGATTCATTTGAATCCCTACTGGATGGTACAAATATATTTCCTAGGAATAATCCTTGGTTTCCTAGCCTGGCCG
>JYMV01030331.1_pt1 | contig 15516 bp, 14 predicted proteins | sample 338911 | NCBI WGS metagenome assembly JYMV01 (sample SAMN03354496, study PRJNA234377) | hydrothermal vent metagenome | biome: Deep sea; feature: Hydrothermal plumes at the Eastern Lau Spreading Center, Western Pacific Ocean; material: Seawater | place: Tonga | collected 2009 | depth 2000 m m
GATTTTGATTAAGGCTAGCTCAAAAGGTTTAGAAATTTCAGAAGTTCCAATCACAATTTTATATCCAGGAAATACATCAACACATAATCCTCTGAGTCATGGAACTTCAGTTTTAATCAGTACCATAAAATTTACATCGATAGAGCATCCATTGAAATTTTATGGAATACCATCATTAATTTTTCTTGTAGTAGGATTAATTTTTACTTACTCCGCAATCGATTTTTATATCGAGTTTGGTCGACTGAATACTAACTTAACATTAATTGGAGCAGGCACCATTTTGATTGGAGTGGTTTTATTAATTACTGCAATTTTATTATTCAGTCTAATTAGCGTGGTACGTGAGAAACGTTACTAATAGACAATGGCGGGCATTAAGATAATTAGAGATATTAGTGCAATTGGTGGTGCTGATATCTTTGGAACTGCTATGTCGGCAGTTTTTTGGTTTTATCTTGCGTCTCAAATTGAACCTAGTTCATATGGAGAAATTGGCTGGTTTTTAGGGATAGCAGGTCTTTTTTCTGGTATTGCATTATTTGGTACTGCAAGTACGCTTACAGTTTATGCAGCAAAGAAAACTCAAATCCAGTCAACACTAAATTTTATCTCATTATCTGCTAGTGTAATACTATCATTCATTGTCATAGTACTTTTTCCATCATTTTACACAATTGATGTGGGAATTATTTTAATTGCGTATGTAATTAACACGCTTGCGATTGGAGACCTGCTTGGAAGAAAACAATATAATAATTATTCAAAATATACTCTTGTACAGAAAGGTCTCACATTAGGTTTAGGATTTTCATTTTTTTACTTTTTTGGATATGAATCAATAATTTTTGCACTTGCAATATCATATGTGCTTCATTTCAAAAGAATTTTTTCTATTTTTAAAGAAATGAAGATAAATTTTAGCCTAATTAAACCAAGAATTGGGTTTATTGGAAATAATTATTTCATGTCTATGCTAACAATTGCTTCTGGGCAAGTCGATAAGGTTATTGTAGCACCACTACTAGGATTTGCCATTCTGGGAAATTACAGTCTTGCAGTGCAAGTGATTAGTGTAATGCTTATACTGCCAAGCGTTTTTCAAAAATATCTACTCCCACAGGAATCTACCGGTGTTAAAAACAAAAAACCAAAAATTATTGTTATAGTTTTTTCAGTTTTTATCACTATCTTTGGCATTTTTGTGGCACCAATTTTAATTAATGAATTGTTTCCAAAATTTAGTGAAGCTGTAGATGCGATTAGAATTATGAGTCTAGTTATAATCCCAACCACAATTTCGCTCATCCTTGAATCAGAATTTTTAGGTAATGAAAAAAGTAGAGTGGTATTAATCGGTACAACCATACTGTTAACTTCATTAATTATTGGAATGATTGTTTTGGGAAGCAGGATGGGAATAGAAGGAATTGCTTACAGTTTAGTGATTGCACAAATAGCAAAACTTGGTTTTTATCTGATAGCAAAGAAGTTTAGCGTTACTTAGAAAGAAGATGTTTCTTCAATTTTTTAATATTTTCATCTACTAAAACTGAAAACATTTGAGCATTTTCTTCTATGAATGATTTCATTTGAGACTCGGTAATTTCCACATCAACTAAATGGCCATTATAAAAAAATGCGTTCGCCTCCTTAAGATTATACGCCTGGATATCAAAATCAAAGCTGTTTTTTTTAAAAATTGCTAGAAATCTTTCAACATCTTGGAGATTAACTTTTTCCTGCAATGAAGAGTAGATAATTTCTGGAAGCTTGCTTAATGTTTCCACATAGTGAACTGAAGGCAATATGGAATAATACAATTTACCAAAAATGACTGAAGGTTTACCATAAAATGCTGCTTCTAAACAGGATGAACCCATAACACTAATCACCAATGAACAGTTTTGAAAAAGTTCGCTTTGTGGCACTGAATGGTGTAGAAGCCTAACATTAGGAATATTCATTATTTCCTTATAATCAGAAACACTTTTCCAATTTCGTGTTGCGCTAGAAGGATGTTCTTTTACATATAGTTTATAATCAATCGGTATAGATTTTGCCACGTGTCTTATTGTTTCAATTTGGTTTGTATAAAATGGAGCCCCGATCAAAAGATTATGTTCCTCATCAACACCTAGAGGAAAATAAACAAATTTTTCATTATGTTTAACTGAAGTCAGAAGATGTTTGTTTAAGAATGATGTCCTCTGCTGTTTTTGTAATACTTGTTTTATTGCATTAAACAAAACACCAGATTTAGTTCTACCAAAATAAGCAAAATGTGTTTTAGCGTTTTTATTATTTGAATTAAATAAGAATTCTATTGCTGCGCTTACTCTTTTTCTGTTTGACGCACGCCATTTTTCATTATATGATTTTATGGTTTTGTTGTAAGCTAGGCTTGAAACATCGCTTTGACGTCCAATATTTTTTACTAGTTCTGTAAATGATGTAAATTTCATGGATATTTCTGAATCAGATATAGAAGAATCGTCAAACTCAGTTGGGCGTTCTGATATCATACACTTGTTGAACGATTGAGTTGCAGAAGATACTAGAACTTTAATTCCCTTAGCTCTACACAGTTGATACAAAAGTTCATCCTGATGAAGAAATGGTTCTCTTGTAATAAAAAAATCTGGTTTAATCTCATCAAGAACGCCTTCAAAGAATTTACATTCCTGTTCAAGGATTAACCATATTTCTTCTGTGGAAAATTTGTAAAATGTATTAAATCTATGAAACAGTCGTTCATTAACTGCAAGATTCCATAATCCAATACCATATTTTTTTTCAAAATTAGATAGATATTCTATGTCTATTTCATTTTTTTTAACATTTATTTGATCATTGTAATACCATGTCTTTTTGAAATTAACCAATGTTTGATTTTGGAAAAAAGTTCTAGTTTTATTAGGCAGATCATAGATTGCATAAAAGTCACCATCAATTTTTTTTTGCAAATGATATGAAAGGATATACATCATGAAATTGGTGTCCAACCAGAAAAAAAATTTCGGTTTCACAAAAATCATGAATTTTGAACATGTAAAAAGACTTACGGAGAAATTTACAAAAAGAGTATGTAAAAAATAGTCTAGTTTTCCATAGTAAATAACTTAAACATAGAGTTTGGTGATCAATTATTGGTTTTCATTACTGCTGAAATTGGGGTGAATTGGGATGGGGATTTTATTTTAATAGAAAAAATGATGAGAGATGCAAAAAATGCTGGCTGTGATGCTGTAAAATTGCAGGCATTTGATGAAAAAATTGTTTCAGAAAACCCAGAAAAGAATAGGCTGTTAAAATCATCTATTTCGAGAAATAACATAGAACAAATAAACTCAATTTCAAAAAAAATAGGTATTGAGTGGTATTGTACGCCTATGTATCCTGATGCTATTGACTTTTTGGATTCATTTGTAAAACGGTATAAAATCAGATATGATGATAGTCTGCCTTTACATGAAAATAAAACAACGCCATTAATCTCAAAAGCTTTAGAAACTGAAAAACAAATTATTGTTAGCACTCAAAAAAATCCAAAACAATTAGAACTCTATAACAATAACAATGTTAAATGGTTATACGTAGTTCCAAAATATCCATGTTCTATTGATGAACTTGATTTCTCAAATCTTAGTGATTTCGATGGATTTTCAAATCATTGTATCCATTTCTTGGCGCCGCTGAGTGCCGTTATTTTGGGTGCAAAAATGATTGAGATTCATGTAACATCAAATAAAGACAAAGATTTCATAGATAATCCAGTTAGTTTTGATACTAATGAAACTAAGAAATTGGTAACTTTAATTCGCTACGCAGAAAAAATGCAGAAATAATTTTCTAGGAATATATCAACCCAAAAAAATAGTTTCATGTTTCATGTTAATCATCCCTATACCATGAAATTAATTGAAATGCTTCAGCTTTAGAAAATCCTGCTTCAATTCCTCTTTTTTTAGATAACATTTCTAACGCCTCAATTGAACGGTAATGTGGAAATTTTTCAATTTCAGATTTGTATTTTTTAAACGCATTAATTTTATAAGGAAATTCTTTTGAAATGTTCTCATAAACATTAGGTGTAAAAGTAGTTTTAACTGGACCAGGTACTTCATAACTTAACACTTGTTTCACATTATTTGTATGTGGTCGAGTTGCTACCAAAGTACATTCATGTATTGTTAGATGATCTTTACTAATGTCATTTGATGGAGTCGTGTAGACAATTTTTGGTTTAAATTTAGATATAATTTTTTCAAGTTCTTTGTTTATCTCTAATTGAGGAATTGAATCCAATTTTGCATCAGGAAAATCAAAAAAACTAAAACTAGAAATTCCTAGCACTTTACCAGATTTTCTGCAGGAATCCTGCCTAACTTTTATCATTTTTTTATCAGTATACTGGGCAGACGCTCCTTCTGACATGACAGAAAGATGTATTTTATTATTATTTTGGGATAGTTTTCTAATCGTCCCACCCATTCCTAATACTTCGTCATCCGGATGTGCAGCTATAATTAGTATGTTCAATTTATTTTGTATTTTTTAAGCGTTAATAATGCTTATCGACAATTCCTTCTGTCATAGTAAATTATTATTATAATTTTCTAATTTTGGCATTAATTTACCATAGACTAATACTTTGATTGTAAAATTAAATAATTAGTAGGAAAAAACAATCAGAGAATATAATGAATATAATTTTTATAGGTGGAGTAAAATTTAGTCGAGATTTACTTGAATCGATTCTTGAAAATAATTGGTCAATTTCATCTGTTTTTAGTTATGATAATTCCAAAAAAAAATTCTACAGTGATTTTGCATCTTTCGAGGAAATTACAACTAGATTTAATGTTAAGCATTTCAAAGTGGATAATATCAATGATAAAAAAAATATAGAAATTATAAAGGAAATTAAACCTGATTTAATACTCGTAATGGGTTGGTCACAGTTATTGAAAAATGATATTTTGAAAATTCCAAAGTTAGGTGTCATAGGTTCGCATCCAACTGAATTACCAAAATATAGAGGACGTGCACCAATTCCATGGAGTATACTAAAAGGGCTCAAAGAAAGTGCATTAACTTTTTTTTATATAGATGAAGGAACGGATGATGGAGATATTATTGATCAACGAAAATTCAAAATTACAGATAATGATGATGCAACTTCAATTTACAATAAAATAATAGAAATTGGTAAAATCATGATTCTAGAAAACCTCCAATTAATTCAAGATGGAAAAATTAAAAAATGTAAGCAAAATTCAGCGGAATTTATTGAATACTGGCCAAAACGAAAACCAGAAGATGGTAGGATTATTTGGTCAAAAACGGCTAAAGAAATCCATAATCTAATACGTGCTACAGCATTTCCATATCCTGGTGCATTTACTACCTTTAAAAATTCTAAGTTAAAAATTTGGAAATCATCGTATATTGACAATGATATTTCAGAACCAGGAAAAATAATTGATATAACCAAAAATTTTCTTAAAGTTGGAACAGGTAAAGGAACTATTATTTTAGAGAAAATAGATTTTGTAGAAGATGGTATGGATATGAATAAATCATTTTCAAAAAAAGATATTGGAGTGTATTTGAACTAATATGAAAAGAAAAATTTCCGTCACTACAGGAACTAGAGCTGAATATGGCATTTTAAGAGAGATTTTAAACCAAATTAAAAACAGCAGGCACCTTGAATTGTATTTAATCGTAACCGGAATGCATTTGGATAAAAAATATGGTAAAACAATTAATGAAATAAAAAAAGATGGATTTGTAATTTATGCCAGTTTTGGAATGTTATCTAAAAACGATTCAAATTATTTTATGGCAAAAAATTTGGGTGTTGGAATAGACAAATTTGCGAGAATTTTCAACAAATTAAAGCCAGATATCAATATTATTTTTGGTGATAGAGATGAATCACTTGCATCTGCACTTGCAGCGTACCATCTGAATATTCCAAATGCACACATCCATGGAGGTGATAAAACAAAAGCTGGTATTGATGAATATAACAGGCATGTGATTACAAAGTCCTCAAATATTCATTTCGCTGCAACCAAAAAAAGTTTTAATAGGATTTTAAAAATGGGTGAAAATCCAAAATATGTGTTTTTAACTGGTTCGCCTAGTATAGATGAAATTTTTAAAAACAAAATTTTAACAAAAAGACAATTAGAAAAAAAATACAAAATTCAATTTACTGGAAAAGAAGTATTGCTTTTACAACATCCTGTAACAACCCAATCAAAACTAAGTAAAATCCAAATTTCGAATACACTTAATGCATTATCAAAAATTAAAAATCAAACAATAGCTATAATGCCAAATTCTGATTCAGGAAATAAAGCTATTTTTAAACAGTTATCTAATTTTGCAAAAAAATACCATTTTGTTAAGACATTTCGTACTTTACCAAGAGAGGATTATTTAGGAATGCTAAAAAATTGTGGTGTTTTAGTTGGTAATTCTAGCAGCGGAATAATTGAAGCAAGTTGTTTTAACATCCCAGTTGTTAATATTGGTATTAGACAACAGGATAGAGAAAAGGGAGAAAACATTTTTGATGTTCCAAATTCCACCGTAAATTCTATTTTGCGTGCGATCAAAAATGCATTAGAATCTTCAAAACGACAACGTATCAAAGGAACAATTTATGGAGATGGTAATGCATCAAAAAAAATTGTAAAGCAACTTGAGCGAATAAAGATAAATGATGAGTTAATTCAGAAACAGATTTTTTATTAACATTAACTAATTACGCGTAGTAATTACCTGAAACCAACCTATTTTTTTATAATTTGATTATCTGGAATATCCTTATCTATATACGAATAAGCAGAAATTAAAGAATTTTCTCCAACAGTTACACCGGGCATTATCAATGTATAAGCCCCAATTTTTGCTCCTTTTTTGATGGTCACTTTTCCTTTTTTATTTCCAATAGTGCTATGCGACAGTATTGAACAATGTGGTCCAATTTCTACATCATCGTGAATTTCAACGCCAAAATGGGCATTCACATACGTAAAAACTCCAATATCAATATTTATTCCGAGAATTAGTTCTTCAGGATATTCTACAAGATAACCAAATTTTGTTATTTTCTGATGTTCAATTGTTGGTTTTTTCCATTTTTCCATATTTTTCATCCTAAATTTTTTATCTATTTGCCTTAACCATAACCAACTTTGAATTTAGGATGCCAAACACCATCTCCATCCTTTTCAAATAGATTTGGATTGTACCATTTGTCTAAAATTTTAAAAAATTCTCTTCTAGTAATTCCAGTAAACTCACAAAATCGATCGAGCATAACTTGATCTAATCGCTTATCAACTTCTTCAACAATTGGAATCATCTCTTCCCTAGTTTTTAGACCATATCTTATCCACCGTGATGCATTATCTGTTGCAACAGAATGACCATATTTAACATACTTTAGATATGGATTTAACATGTAGCTTAACGAATCAATCTGATCATAATTATCAATAGAACCTTCTCTTGTATGTTCATGCCCTAGATGACGGAATCCCCATAACTTAGCTACTTCATAATTATGATGTGAACTCCAAGGCACAAAATAGCTAAGATATATTGGATCTAAACCAAATTTTTCGCACTCACTCATAGAAGGATGGATGATATGTTGAATATCTTGTTGTGTTATTTCAGTTCCATCAACCCATTTTTCATTATATTGTTGAGCTAATCCATTTTCTATTTGATGTATAGCTGATGATTTTTCTTCATTTTCTATACCACCGTAAAAGTAGTTAATATCTTCACCATAGACTAATAATTTAATTCCAAGATTCATTGCCATCCTAACTGGGTATACATATAGTAATGTGTCAAGATACCAAGATGGTTGACCATAATCCTCAAATGCCTTTTTTGCTAAAATTTTGTATATTTTTCTATTAGGATGAAATTCGATTATATCACACCCAAAAGTATTAGACAGATTTTCTAAGTTTTTCCTTCCGGTTTCTGTCCAATCAACATTGCCTACAGTGAGAAGGACGGGATTCATCTTTAGTTTTTCTTTCATAATATAAGTTTGAAAATGGGAATCTTTCCCTCCTGAAACAGCAATTGCACAATCCCAACCATTTCCATTTTTTCCTCTATATTTTTCACATATAGATTCTAATTCTTTCCATCTTCTATTCCAGTCAGTTTCTTTTTGTTTTTCATTATGAATACATGCTATACAAACTCCGTCAACAAATTTTATTCCAGGTCTAGTATCTGGCATTAAGCATTTATTGCAATATTTCATTATTGTTCATTTTTAGGCTCTTTTATATCAATTTCACTATCTGAAAAACCTTGGAAAATGAGATAATTTTTTAGTAAATGATATTAGGTAACAAAAATGTTGAAAACTAGAAATAATTCAAAAATTATTAAAATGATGTTTATGAAACCTATTTGTTTAATAGCTGCAAGGCGAGGCTCAAAGGGGGTACCAAAAAAAAATATCAAGCCAATTGGTGGAAAACCTCTGATAGCTCATACGATAAAATCATCGCTCGAGTCAAAAATTTTTAGTCATGTAATAGTTTCAACGGATGATAATGAAATAGCAAAAATTGCAAAAAAACATGGAGCTAAAGTGCCCTTCTTGCGTCCAAAAAAGCTAGCTACAGAAAACGCATCAATGGATAAAGTTATTGAACATGCTATCAATAAACTCTTTTCTTTAGGATATGATTTCGATGTGTTAGTTAATAGAGATTGTACAGCACCGTTTATTCGTATATCAGATATTAAAAAAGGTGTTAGTTTACTTAATAGAAAAAAAAATGATCTTGTTGCTGCGGTATATAAAACTCATCTTAATCCTTACTTTAACATGATGGAATCTGGTTCTAATGGATTTTTAAAATTTAGCAAAAAAACAAAAAAATGTGTTACTAACCGTCAAGATGCACCAATTGTTTATCAATTAACTGGCTTTCAGATAATTAATGTTCCAAGATTTTTAAAATATAAAAAAATTTACATGCCACGAATTTTGCCTATTGAAATTCCATCCAAAACTGGTCTTATGATAGATAGTGAATTAGAATTTCAGATAGCGGATTGTATGTTTAGAAAAAGATAATTCTTGTTTACCACGCGGTCCATCCTCCATCTTAGCGCCAGTCATATATGAGGAAGCATCGGAAATTAAGAATAACATAGCACCATTGTACTCATCCTTTCTTGCCATTCTTCCCAAAATCGTTCTTTCTGAATATTTTTTGATAAATTTTTTATCTTGATATGTTGCATCAAGAACTCCACCAGGTGAAAGTGTGTTTACTCTGATATTTTTTCCGCTCCAATACGCTGCCAAGTATCTTGTCAAGTTAACTATAGCGCCTTTTGTAGCTGCATAAGAAATTGGTAAATTCAACCCACTTTTTCCATAAATTCTTTGGTCAGCGCCTACCAAACCATACGTAGAAGCAATATTTACAATCACACCTTTACCCTGTTTTACCATTATTTTACCAAATGCTTGTGAACAAAAAAATACACCTGATAAGTTAATATCGATTGATTTTTGCCAAATTTTTATTGGAAAGTTTTCGAATGAACCAAAAGCATTATCAGATTTTTCCTTGGCGCCTTTTGATGTATAAGCCGCATTGTTAACCAAACCATCAATTTTTTTGAAATCACTTAATACATTTTTGGCTAACTTTTTCACTTCCTGAATATTCGAAATATCAGTTGTGTAGGAGCGAGCCTTTGTTCCATATTTTTTTATCAGAGAGTTTTCTAATTTCTTATTTTTTGCTGAGTCTAAATCAACTAAAATTACATTTGCTCCTGCTGCACTTAGAGTGTTTGCATATTGAGAACCTAGAAGACCTGAAGAGCCAGTTATCACTATATTTCTATTTTTTATATCAAATAATTTAGAAATGCCATCTACTTGTTTCATGTTAATTTCACCATTTTCTTGTTCCTAGAAGATTGTAGAATTGTCAATGCAATATTTTGAACGATCACTCCTTCTTTTAGATCATTAGTTGTTTTTTTGTTTTTTTTGACACATTCAAGAAAATGAATAATTTCGTCTATGTAGGTTGAATTAAAATCAAAATTTTTGAGTTTCATTACCTCTTTCCATTTCTTTGTTTTATTATTGAATAATTTGACTACATTAGTTCTTGAATCCCACGTTATTGTACCCTTTGTACCAACTATTTTACACCCTCTTTTGAATGATCTTTGAAAGTGATCAAGATGTATTTCTCCCACCACATTATTTTTAAACCTCAATATAGTTGAAGATAGATCATCAGCATTCATATCAAGATCACTAAATTTTCCGGTGATGGAATAAACTTCTTTAACATTTCCAAATAACCAAAATAGATAGTCTATTTCATGTATAGAAGTTAGGACAATTCCACCACCTAGTTCTTTACGTGCAGCATAACTTGTTTTGTAATCTTCGAAAGGATGCCAATCAGGTAAAAATGATCCATGCTCTGCTTGCACAAAAATTATTCGGCCAATCTTTTTCGATGAAATTAACTTCTTGATTTTCATTAAACACGGATGAAACCTAAAATTACATCCCATTAACGTGATGAGGTTTTTTTTATTTACCAATTTTAATAGTTTTTTAATTTGAAAGCCGTTATGTGATAGTGGTTTTTCGACAAAAATATGACATCCAGCATTAGCTAATTTAATGGCTGTTTTAATATGAACATTAGACTCGTTCGTAACAAATCCAACATCCGGATTTAATTTAAGACATTCATCTAATGAATTAAATTTTTGAAAATTTTTTGAAGGAAATTTAACTCTTTTACGATTTGTGACTACAAAGCATTGAATATTCTTAAACTTTGATAGATTCTTACTATGTCGTTTTCCTATTGAACCATATCCTACAATAACCGCTTTCAAATGGTTTTTCAGATTTTTTCAACAATATTAGTTTTCATGATAAATCATAAGTGAATCATTACATTTCTAATTGATTCTAAATTTTAGATGTTGTAATTTGTTCGATTATATTATATAGTAAAAAAATTTCAAAATAAGAGATCAGTAATTGCGAATACTAGTAACTGGCGGAGCAGGTTATCTTGGATCTGTTCTTTTAAGAAAACTACTTGCTAAGGGATATCAAGTTAGGCTAATTGATGCATTATGGTATGGCAAAGAACCAATTGAGGACTTGTTGCCAAACAAAAACTTTGAATTAATTCAGAATGATATTAGAAATTTGGTTGTAACGGTAAAAGCATTAAAAGATGTTGATGCAGTAATTCATTTGGCATCAATAGTTGGTATGCCTGCATCTAGTATAGAACCTAAAAGTAGTGAAGAGATTAATTATCTAGCAACTAAAAATATTGCGGAACTTTGTCAACTACATAATATTGATACGTATATTTTTGCCAGCACTTGCTCTATTTATGGCAGTCAACCTGAAACACTGATTACAGAAAAATCTCCAACGGATCCTTTAGATTTTTATGCAAAGCAAAAATATTTGTCAGAAAGAGCAGCTGGTTGGTTAAATAGAGCACCTACAATTTTACGATTTGGTACTCTATTCGGCTTATCTCCTCGCATGAGATTTGATTTAGTAATCAATTTGTTTGTAGCCCAAGCCATTAAAGAAGGAAAGATCACAGTGTTTGGAGGAAATCAATACAGACCGTTTTTACATGTAAGCGATGCCTCTGATGCAATTATATTTTCTTTAGAAAAGAATCTTACTGGAACATACAATGTAATTTCAGAAAACCTCACAATGAAACAAGCAGCAGAACGAGTAAGTAAAGCTACAGGATGCAAAATTGACATTTCAAACGAAAATGAAGATAAAAGAAGTTACAGAGTGTCTGCAGAAAAATTAAAACAAATAGGTTTTGAACCCTCTAAAACGATTGAAGACGCCATAAATGAGATTAAAGAAGCAATTGATGATGGACAGATATCAAATTATGATGATGCAAAATATAGTAATTACAAATTGCTATTTGGTTCAAAAGAAATGCAAGAAAAAGTGTTCATACAAGGAATACCAGGTTCTTTAGACGTTCCTTAACACATTACTAAAAATTGTGATTTTTAAATAAATTTCTAAAAATGGTTATTTTTCAAAAAATTCGTCAATGGAATCAGATAAAAGAGTTTTTTCTTCAGAGCTCATATTAGGAAAAAGTGGTAGTGTTAGAACTTGCTCAGATATTTTTTCTGTAATTGGTAACATACCAGTACCCAAGCCAAGTTTAGACCTGTAATAGGTGGTAAGGTGTATTGGATTAAAGTAAACCTTACAAAATATCTTCTTTTTTAAAAGAAACTCTTTCAAGGAATCACGTATTTGCTTGCTCTCGAGTCTAATCGTGTACATTTGATAAATATGGTTATAGCCCTCTGACGGATTTGGTGTTTGTATTTGGGAATGTTTTGCCAATCTTTGATTTAGATATTGTGCGTGTTCTTGTCTCATTTTTATGATTTTATCAAACTTTGCTAGTTGCGAAATTCCTAAAGCCGCAATAAGTGAAGGCATTCTCCAGTTGTAACCAATATCAATATAATTAGGATCTAAAGGATTATCGAAATAGTTTGTTTTATCTACTCTTCCATGTGATCTAATTAGTTTTAATTTTTCATAAATTTCATCAGAGTTTGTTACTATCGCACCGCCTTCTCCAGTAGTTAGAACCTTGTTTCCTGTAAAGCTAAATGTTGCAGAATCTGAAACAGAACCAACTTTTTTACCTTTAACAGAAGCTCCTAAAGATTCTGCCGCATCTTCAATTAACAATATATTCTGATCTTCAATCGCTTCTTTAATTTCAAATATTTTACACGATTGACCTGAATAATCCATTGGCATGACTGCTTTAGTATTTTTGGTGATTTTATTGGAGACGGATTGTGGATCTAGCCCATAGTTCTGTTCTTCAATATCTGCAAAAACTGGTTTTGCTTGAACAAAAATAACTGAATTGGCTGTAGAAATGAATGAAAATGATGGTACTATAACTTCATCTCCGTTACCGATACCATGTGCTAGGAGAGCTGCATGTAGTGCGGATGTTCCAGAATTTACAGCCACACAATGTTTCGTACCTACAAATTCTTGTAAGTTGTTTTCAAACTCCTCAATCTCAGGACCAATAGCCCACGTGTTTCCTCTTTGAATTACTTTATTTACAATTTTTTCATCCTCTTCATCGGTATAAATCCTGTAAAGGGGAATCTTCCACTGGCTCATATCAATCACAATGAATTTAGGGCATCAGCTAAAGATTTTGATGCGTTGCCTGGATTTGCAAGAAATTTTCTTACATGATTCTGTCCATTATCTATTAACTTTCTAGATAATTCTTTGTCATATAATAAATCATTAATGGGTTTCATGAAGTCAGATTGATCAGAAATTGATAATACTGCATTATCTTTAACATATTGAAATTCTAAAAATTTGTCCAACATTGTGATGTTAATTATTGGTTTCTTTAGTATTAACCCTTCTAACAATACTGTAGAAGGCATCAGTTCTATGTGAATATTTATCATGACATCACATAATTCAATAATTTTTTTAATTGAACCTACTTGATGAATGGGTATCTTTGGTTCTAACTTTTGAATTAATTTTTTAATATACTCATTATTAGAGTCCTGTACTGGGTGTAACTTTACAATCAAATTAACATCATGCAGATTTCTTACTGTTACGAAAATTTTCTTAAGTAATTTTTCTAGTCTGATGTAAGTTTGAGTGTCGGAAAGAAAATTTGATTCAGCGATTGCAGGTAAAGCTATAAGAATGGTTTTTTGTGAATGTCTCTTTTCTAAAACCTCTTTATTAAAAAAAGAGTCATGTCTTGGGCTACCAACCACGAAAATTCTCTTTTCAGGAATTTTTCTATATTCCATAAGATATTTTCTCTGATATTCATTCCATACAGCAATTTTATCATCAAAGTTTCTATATCCACTAGTCACGTCATATCTTGAGATTTCTGGTAAATAGTCAGATGCTCCATGTTCTAGTAACACTGTAGGGATTTTATTTTTATTAGTATTGAGGATTGTTTTTTCTGTCTCTCCCATTGTATTCAGATTAATGATAGATTTAAAGTCAATTTTCTCAAAAAGTTTTTTTGAAAATTTAACTAGTAAAACATATTCTAACATCCTGTTTTTGTATATTTTTAATAGTGTTTGACTTATTGATGGCCAAAATGTGAAGTTCTCGATGGAAAAAAAGCTCGATAAAAATTCAGCTTCTGCACTCCAAATTTTTTCAAGTTTCTGAGAAAAATTAAGTGAGAGTGTTTCAGCCTGTTTTTTTTCTTTATGAGTTAAAAATTGTAGTGGACTTGTAATTTTACATCTATTTTTTCGCAATATGCCAGTAGATTTAAAATTCCAAATTGCTGGTCTTCTCCTATTTACAAATAATGGCTTATCTCCATTTTTGCCTAGATTATGTATCAGCTCAGAATATTGAGATGGATCAAATTCAATAAATAAAATCATTTTTTTTCTATCCTTAATATTAAGCCATAATCCAAACGTTTTACCAATAACAGATTCCAAAAAATTTCTAATTTTGTTGTAAGTTACTCGTGAAACAGAAATTGAAATTGGAATTTTTCCTATATAAAATCGGATTAAGAATTGATTCCATATGACTAAAAATTCATGATTAGATCTCAGTTGTGTCTCTATTTTGATATTATTTTTTGCAACAAGAGGCTTTAACATGCTAGAAAAATGATCTGAAGTGATAATTTTCTCTGGCTTAGTTTTTTCAATAATTCTTTTCATTGCCAAAAAAATGTACAATTCACGTATAATCACCTGATGTAATTCTTCAGTCCCAAGTACAGAAAGCAAGTTAACGTTTCCTAATTCTAACTGTTGGAAAGCAGGATTATGTTTGAACCACTCCCAATAGGATACGGTTTTATCGAATACTTTGTAATGGTCTTCTTCGCTTAGATATGTCTCACCAATTTCATGCTGTATTCCTTTTTCTTCTAGAAGTTTATGGGTATAAACATTAAATGAAAAAACTGTTGATCTGGATAATTCTAATTGAGAAGTATGAAAATCAGAGATATCGGTGCCCATATCAACAAAAATTAAAGTTTTTTTCAATTTAACCAAGATTTAGTTTAGCAAGTATGATTTTGTTTTAGAAGTTATGTTTTCCATTTTTTCCAGTCATAGTCATCAAAAGTAATATTCTTCATTTCATTGTCATTAGGTTTCCAAGATACATCTGCAAGTGTCAAAATACGTGCTATTTCATTTCCTGAATTTAAATGAGCAGAAGCAATGTTTTTTGGGATATGAATTAATGCTGGCTCATCAGAGTTTGTTTCTATTTCATGATACTTATCATTTTGATCTTTTACAATAAATGTAACACTACCGTGAATACATGAAAAATAGCTATTACGTTTTGTGTGTATGTGAGGCCCTTTTACCTGA
>JYMV01023157.1_pt2 | contig 15515 bp, 10 predicted proteins | sample 338911 | NCBI WGS metagenome assembly JYMV01 (sample SAMN03354496, study PRJNA234377) | hydrothermal vent metagenome | biome: Deep sea; feature: Hydrothermal plumes at the Eastern Lau Spreading Center, Western Pacific Ocean; material: Seawater | place: Tonga | collected 2009 | depth 2000 m m
GGATCAATTTCGGGCATATACTTTGGAGGGGAGCAATATGGGACAGTATTAGACCCGGCCCCAACCAAGGCTTACATAGGGCTACCGTATACTTTCTCGCTAATCCCCAACATTCCTGAGTTGATGCTTCCGGGTAAAGGGTCAACAAGTGGCAGGAACAAGAACATAAGCCGCATTAGAGCCTACTTCAGTGCTGCTAGGGGTGGCGTTGTGGAAGGCAACAGTATACTAACGGCCACAGCCGGACTAAGCCTTGTTCCAGATTCGCCTGGATTCTACAGTGTGTCGGTAATCGGAGAATACGGACCACAGCCGCAGGTCAACATTAGCCAAGCGGTTCCGTATGAGTTTGAAATTTCTGGGTTCAATGCAGAATATGATTTTGGAGATTAGCGATGAGTTTAGCCCTAGCAGCATTTGGCCTGAAGGCAGCAGGGTCCATCTTTGGGGGACTGTCTGCGAGGAAGGCTGCTAAGAGAAAAGCGGCGTTCCAGAAGAAGCAAGTCCTGATGCAGAGGGGCTACGCACTCGAAGATTTGAGCCTGTCTGCTTCGTCTCTACAGTCGCAAATAATGGCTGGTGCAGGAGCGAGTGGCGTTAGAACTACTAGCGGCAGTGTGAAAGAAGTCCAGTCCGACGAAATGCTCAAATCTGGTCGTAGGCGAGAACGCATCTTGGCGGGAAGCGAAATGGAACTCAAGGCTATTGCCATGAACCTGAAATCGGAAAAACAAGCGGCAACCGTAGGTGCCATTATGGGGGTAGCCGATTCCGCCACCTCGTACTATGGGGGAGTGAAGTAGATGGCTAAGATCAGGCTACCCCGAACTAGGCCAGATATTGGCATTTCCCCAATCCCAAGAATCGCACCAACCGAGGACACACCAGAAGCAGCCCTTGCGGGTGGGCTATACGGACTAGGGAACACTCTACAAGCCCAAGCAGAGAAGAAGCGAGATACCGACTTCGCAGAAGACCTGATGGAAGTTAGCGATTTCTCTACGGTTCTGAATGAAGATGGATCTCTAAACTACGAAGAAACAATCCTTGTATCCAGGCAGTTAGCAGCGAACCCGAAAGAGGGATTGGCTGAGATTCTCGGTGATGATCGTGCTAGTCGGCTAGCATCTCACCCGAAGTTTTCGGTGAACTCCTTTAGGTTGCAGTTGACCCAGAGGGCAGATAAAGCCACTGCGGACTTCTCCGCACAGTATCTAAACGGCATTTCTGAGTTACAAGGAGCCTTTGACTACTCAGAGGAGTCGTATGCGAGGCTTGAGAGTATGTATTCGCAGGCTGACTACCTAGCCGATTTGATCTCAGACCCAACCACTATGCAGAATGCACGGTCCTCGCTACGCCCGCAGATGATCCTGAACAAACTGGAGGTTGGAGCAAGAAACAAAGGGATCGCTGCCGCAGCCAACTTCTACGGAAAGGCTATTGGTGGTGCATTTGGCTACCTTGAGACGGTGGACGAGGAGGCCATGAAAGAGAAGTTGGTAAAATATGCAGCGTCGGCTACTCAAGCAGTGCTAGCAGGATCATCTGGACCTAGTGGGAGAACAACAACACGGGGATTCCCGTCAGGGCTACCCGACCCCGGCACTACTAACGGTGCCGCAAACAAGGTCGATGGGTGGGAAGAGATGGAGAAGGAGTTGCTCCAGAACGAGAATATCCCGCTACTAGTCCGATTACAGTTTCAGACTGCTATTGCGGCAGACAGAACATCCAAGTCGTCTGTAGCGTACCAGTTCTCCAATGAGCCAACAAACGAGGAGGGTCATTACGGGTTGATGTCTGACACAGACTTGGCGCATGGGATAGCGGAGTTCAGGAAAACACTAGGGACGCTAACTGGAGCAGAGCAGCGAGCGTATCTCAGGGGCGTGGTGGATAAGGCTTACCAGTCAAGACATGAAGTACCGGAGGCACTCAAGAGCGAACTCTACGGGCTAACCCACGATCCAGCAACGGGGATGGCTGCGATAAAAGCGTTCTTATCGGTGAACCCAACGCAATTAGACGCAGAGAACCCCACTCAAATGAAAGCCATATTCGACACAGATCAGTTGAAAAAGATGCGATTGTTTAGAGTTGCATATCTCGGAATCCAAGATAAGCACAGGGGGCTTAGTCCCGATCAAATCTTCCGTGCTGCCCAAGAAATGAGGGCTGAAGCCGACAGGATTACAACGGAGGCAGAAAAGCACATCACGGATAATGACGCATTTGCTAGGGATGCCTATACGGACGAGGGTTTTGTAAAAGGACAGGAGTCGCTCGAAGAAGCATTTGGCGAGGGTCTCGAACTTACCCAGCAAGACAGGATTTTGTTCGACTCCATAAAGACTGACCAATACTGGAAGTTAGTCCGAGATAATCCAGATATTGAGTTGAAGGATGGCTTCTTCACATGGTCGGATCTTGGGGCAGAGGGAATAGCAGGAGAATACGCAGCAGGTGCGTTGAGAGATGCTGGATGGATGAGGGTCTTCAATAGACTCCGCCCCGGATTTAGCAGGGAGTTCCTAGCAGAAGCAGATGCGTTAGGAACACCCACGAAAGATATCTCCGATCTTGCTGAAGGTGCGATAATCCGTGCCTTAGGTAGTATGGGGTATAAAAGCGATGAAGACCAAGATTTGGCTGTAGAGCATTTCAGAGGCTTCACCTTCCCAATGGTTGAAAGCCTAGTGTACCCCCGTATTGAAGTAGTTGACGAAGAAGGAAAAGGCACAGGCAGGTACAAAGAGGATCTATCCGCCGATCCTGAACTAAAGATTCTAGTAAATGTTCAGACTTCAGACGGAAATCTATTGGGCGTGAACGAGTTGAATAAGTTTGCGACAACAGGGTATACCAAAACACTCGGCATTTACCTGACTTCGGATGACCTCTACTCGTCATATAGGCCGCATCTTCCTGATGAGGTTGATCGTCTTGGCAACCCCATTCCAGTTTCAAGTTACATGAAGCGGCTAACCCGTGAACATATCGCCGGAGAAGCCAGTGGTCACATGGATGACGAGGCAATACTCAATTTGCTAAAGGCTATTTCGTGGAAGAACCTTACGGAAGCGGGCACGGGTCGTACTTCTCTCGGTTACTTTAGACCGTGGGCGAGCATATATGACACCACTGAATGGAAACAGGCTCAAGATGAACTCCGTCTAGAGTTAGCGGACCTCACGACCAGTAAAGACCTATTGGAGTGGGCTAAGATATCAATGCAGAACCCACGGATCTACTTCGGTATGAAGAACACAGATGCCGAAATCCGCAAGTACAGGGATTGGCTGCACTGGGGGTTCAAGTGGACAGATTGGGATCCATACGACGAGCCTTACAAGGAACGCAGTCCATTCCCTCTTGATACCTTTGTGCAACGGCGGGCAAGGGAGAGGCGGGCTGCTAATAGAAAAGCGTTTCAGGGTTGGGATTCAGAGATGGTGGAGGAATAACCAGTGGCAGAAGTAGTTGACTTCAACAACATCGATGCAGTTATGTCTAAAACCTTCACGCTAGGAGACCAGGCTCTACAAAGTTATCGGACTAGCGTTGGGCTAGCCACTGAGTTGTCGCCGGAGATGGTGTACTACCGCTCTGGACATACGGGTGGGATTCTGAACTTGGCTGGTGCTGCATTTGCCCTAGAGAACTTAGGCGTTGGCACGAAGAACTGGATTCAGGACAAGTTCACCTTCTTTGACACCAAGAGCGGCTTCAATAACAGCCAAGCACACATGGATATGCTCGGTAACTACAAAGGCTATGTGGACAAGTTCCCAGAACTGCTATCCGCAGAAAGCCCAGAAGAACTGGAGTGGGTGAAGGCTAAGATTCTCGGAGAAGAAGAGAACCGGGCTGTGCTAGAGAACTTAGGATTCATGGAAGGGCTATTGTATTACTTCCCAGCAGGACTCCTTAGCCCGGAGAACCTTCTACCGTTTGCCACGGCACTCAGGGGGATTGGTATAGGAACGAGGTCTGTAGCCGGACTAACTGCCTCAAGGGTAGGGGCAAAGAGGGCTGGTGTTATTGTACTAGGAGACAAGGAACAGGCAGTTTTCACAGCGGCGGGCCTAGCGATGTCTAGAAAGGCTAGGCGGCAGGCACTTATTCGTGGTGGTGTTGCCAAGAATACCATCCCTCAAATCGTTGGACTGTCTGTTGCCGAGGGACTCCTAGCCGGTGGTGTAGCAGAGGTGGTACTGAGATCCCAACAGGGCTTGAGAACGAATGAGGAGTTGATATTCGGGATCATTGGTGGTGGCGTATTTGGTGGCCTTTTGGGTGGTCTTGGCGTTGCTATAGGAAAGGGATACCGAAGTTGGCTAAACAGAGTGATCGGCCACGAGTACCTAGACGATGCTGTGGATGATGCTAATGCTCAATACACTAGGGCATTAGTAGAGAAACTTGAGGAGCGTGGTGTGGATGTGGGAGAGGTGCTAGAAGAAGTAAACCAGGCTACATACGGAGATGCGACACTGAACGCACACAAGGCATGGGAAGAGGCTATCGAAACCATTAGCGGAGAGGTCTCAGGCCCGATCAGGGCACTTGCTGGCTTTTCAGATGAAGCGGGCTGGTTTTCCTCAATACTCAAGAAGGTGCAGTGGTTCGATCCGAACATCCAAGTGGCGATGTCTGGTAGCAATCGAGTCCGAGAGTTGGGTGCATTCTTTACCTCAAACCCGCTAATAGCCACCAGAGACAGAGCCGCTGGACTTGGTATGGGAGAATCTCTAGCCCTAGAAGGTGGGTACACCCGTCCTTCGATTGAGTCCATGTTGCACTTGGTTGAACTGGATGCGTTTGGCAGGATCAGCAGGGTTGGAGGCCACTTCGATGATTACAAGGGTAACAGGGGTAAGTTGCCGAGAACTGGGTACATGGAGGCTGTGGCACGACTAAACAGGCGTGGCGAGTCCTTCGACGATATCGACATAACAGCAACTAAAGACGACGGCTCGTACCATTATCCGGGCCATGAAGCACTCGACCCAGATGATCTCTTGGTTCTGAAGCAGTCGCTAATAAAGAGTGCCAAGGAAGTTCGTGGGTTCTTCGATGCGATAAAGGGGATGGCCGAGCAGTCCGGTGCCTTCATGCGATTACGGGGTGAAGAAACGATGGGCAACATCGTTTCGTACATGGCAAGAGAGTACGACATAGACAAGATTCGCCTGAACAGGGAGGGCTTCTTGAAGGTCTTGATGGACGGTCATAACTCCACCGTCGAGGCCAAGAAGGCAGGGCTAAGAGACGATATCGGATCTATCCAACTCGATATCAACACGGCAGTCAGGGAAGGCTCGCTTGCTAGGGATGCCGGGGATGGAGATATGGTACTCATGTGGAAGGAGCAGGAAGCCGCATCAGTAAGAGATATAATTGACGCTAATAAGTCGTTATCGGATTTGCGAGATGCTGACCAGCGGCTAGCAGAGCAGACCATTGATGGGATTCTTGGAGACGGCTCAGTTATCAACGGAGGAAACGACAGCACTGTATCCGCAAGAATCAAAAACTTCACGGAGAGATCAATAGACATAAACGATGTAGACCTAGAGGACTACCTGATAAACGATGTCGATTATCTTATGGGTAAAATGATCCGGCACACGCTGCCAGATTTGTTCCTTGCCGAGTATCTAGGCAGCAGTAAAGTTTCTAGACTCATCAGGATTACTGAGGCCCAGGCTAAAGCAGTCAGGATTTTGCAGGAACGGTACAACGGAGATCCTAGCGACGAGGCTGCTAGGGGATTAGTTACCGAGTTAGCGTCTCTAAGGGACAACCTGAACAGGCTAAACCTTATAAATGCGTTCAGGACTGCACCGGAAGTCACACGGGATATGTCCCTTGATCTGGTAAACGAGTTGAATGAAATACTAGGTAGGGACGGTGTGCCGCTAAGAGAGGGTGAGGTGCAACTCGGGATGCAAAGGATCAACGAGTTGTTTGATTCCAGCGTAGAGCAGCGGGGCAAGTTCAATCATTTCGTTGATAAGGTTGCTGAGTTCAATCTGGAGATAGAGGCAAACAGAAGCGAACTACGGGGACTTGCCTTGGAGTTGGCTGATGGATCTATGTACACATCGGCTAGCGAGTCGCTGATGAGGGCTATCGGGGATGGAGACATCGAACTAGGCAAGAGTAGGTTGGCAGAGTTACACGCTCTAGATGTAGAGACCGAGGTGAACAATAGGATGGACTCTGATGTGGAGGTTGTGGGTTCTAGGGCGGGTATAACAGCAGAAGGGTTGGCCTTAGAGGGAGATCAACGCCTCTTGGATTTGGAGCAGTACCCATATCCGGGTGGCGAGTTGAGAGACATCTTTGCAGAGGCAGTGGACTTAGAGGCGGCTGCGGAGCGGGCTAAGAAGGGAAAGCCTGTACTAGACGAGGTGTCTCGGTCGGTTACTGACAAGGAGGAGCCGACCTTTAGTGAGAGGAAGAGGAGTTCCAGTATCTTGCTTGAGGGCGAGATGAGTGCGGAGGCTAAGGCTAGAATCCAGAAATCCATCGATGAGGACATCGGCCCAACTTTGTCAGGCGAGTACGAGGTGCTTGCAGACGGAGTAGTCGTAGGCCGGGTAGAACGCATCAGTACGGGTAAGTGGCATACCTTTGGCCCAGACCCAGATGATATAGAACCCGCTTCCGATGTGCCGTTCAATACTAAGAAGAGTGCTATTGAGTCAATAAAGGGGTGGGAGAGTTCGACCAGCATCGAGGCGGCTAAGAAGGCTTCCAGGGAGTTCGACGCTAGCCGGGACGAACTTATCGTGAACATTTCTGCTGCCGTAAACGACCAAAAACCAGTTCAGTTGGCTGAACTAAACAGGCTTATGAAGTTGGCCGAAGATGGTGACGCTGAAGCGGTCCATCGCCTACACGCAACAGCAAGAGAAGGTCTCATCTACCTGTTTAGCGGGTTAGATAAGAACACCGCAAGGATTACGCTGACCAAGACGACAGGGTTCTTCAAGGGGGATATTGAACCGTCCGTAGAAGTGCAAGTAGAGTTTAGAGCAGACGCTCCTGAAGGCCGAGATCAGGTGCTAGCCGCACTCGCTAAGTTTGGGGAGGCGTACAACCAGAAATCGTTTTATGAAATCCGCCCCATAGATGAAGGAACCCTGCTGGGTCACAAATATGATGATGGTTCCTTCAACACTACTCATTATGAGTGGACGATGACTAGGGAACTTTCCAGAACTGAACTTGATAAAATCATTGAGGAATCTGGCCTTGAAGGGTTGACTCAGCAAGAAGGAAAACTTACTACATACTACTCGGAAGGAGTGGATGATGTCGAAGCCCTCGAAAAGTTCGAGTCCGCCGCCAACAAAGCCGACGAACTTATTGGCGGATATGGTGGAGCGGTTGAACAAGCGACTAAGAGATTCGGGGCGTACGGTGACGGAGGTGGGGGGACTCCCTATAACCGGCTCACAGTTCATTTTTCCCCGGCAAAGGGCGACCAAGCCAGTGCCACGGCGGGACGAATAGCGACCTATCTTTCATGGAAAAAGACCGTTCCGACCGTCCAAGATAAGATACTTACACGAGAGAAAAAAGCACTCCAGAAGGATATTGCCGCTGCGTTCGAGGCCATGCCCCTCAACGATCTGGACAACCCACTTGTACTGAGGGCGTATCAAGAGTTAGCCGACGAACTATTAGTTCAGTACGAGTCGATGACTATAAAGATAGAGTCGGGTAGCACCAACTACGCTGACTCGCCAGCGATGAGGCGAGATGTTCTAGAGAATAATCACCTATATATCTACAAAACCGATGTGGACTCCTTCGGCCCGGAGGGGTCTGACTACAGCGGGCACCCTCTATTGAAACCTGCACTCGACAGGAATGGTGTGCCGATCACAGACATGAATGGTGTGCCGCTAGTTATCAATGACCTACTCAGAGCAGTACACGACTACTTCGCACACACGCTTGGCACAGCCTCGTTCGGCAGGCTAGGAGAAGAAGCGGCGTGGCGTAATCATATGCTAATGACCCGAAGTCCTTGGGCTAGATGGGCACTCACATCAGAAACTCGGGGACAAAACAGTTGGGTCAACTTCAGCGAGCAAAACATGAAACTAAAAGCAGAGGGTGTGCCAAGGAGCGAGTGGCCTTTCTCTGAGCAGAAGGTTGCCTTGCTGCCGGTTGAGTTCCTGCTAACAGGAAGTTCCTCGGTCGATGCGTCTCTGCTAAGATTGCCTGGAAGCGAGGGCTTGCGGGACCGGATCGACACTAACCCTACTAGGCCGGAGGGTCGCACACTGCGGGAGTTCTTCGACGACCAGCACAGCAAGGCTACTAACGAAAATGTCCTTCCGAGCGGTGAGTACCGAGATGATCTAGGATTCGACGACTCAGCAGCAGATTTAGACAGAATCAAAAAGCGAGTGGAGTACGCCAAGAGCGTAGACGAGGACCAATACCTGCTAGGTGCGGTAGACGAAATCTTGAATATCCAACAGTGGCCTGCGAGGGTTGTGGTATCAGAGATAGAAGGCAAGGGCACCATGCCGTCTATAAAGCAGCAAGGCCACAGGCTTCAAAATCATATTGAAGCGGGCGAGGGGGATTTAGCAGACTACAAGGTAACAGTTGACAAGGCAGGCCGACTACGCAGGAAGGCAACCTTCGCAGACGGAACCACAAAAAGCGTGAAGCAGCAGCGTGTCACCCATGTCCACGGCAAAAGGGCGGACGACTTGAGGAAACTGCCACCCAACCAGCACCTCTCTATTATTCAAGGCGAAGGCAAGTTCAGATACATTGACGAACTAGAACTAATCAACAAGGAGATAGCGGCGTTAGAGGCTCCTCCGACAGACCTTTCCCCGAAGGCTAGCGAGAAGGTGAGGACCGACCTGGAGAAAGCAATCGCCCATAGGGACGAAATCCTATACGGCGGCGTTCCTGCTAGGACTACTAGGGGAGAGACTAGCGAGAAGTTCCTCCCGGCATTTCTCGACACTATAGAAGAGACTATGGTGCAGCAGGCACCGGCAACCTCCGACCACCTGTTTGAACTCAAACCCAACCTCAGAGCGTCTATCGATGATCTCCGGCAGGGGATCGCTCTGAGGGATTCTGCTGGGGCAGACACGAGGTCTGCTATGGTAGCGGCTCAGAAATCCATAGCGAAGTACGATGCGGATGTGGAGCGAAGGAGAGGGGTTCACCAGAAGAAAGTTGCTGGCGACCTTTCGGTAGAGGCCACGATCCGAGATGTGATGGAGGACTATGTTGTCGGGGGGGACATAGGTATTGCCACAAGGGACGGTGCGGTGGCAGGTGCTATTTACGACAAGATAGCGACAGACCCCGCACTGAGGCGTTCAGTGGACGACGACTTGCTAGGCAGAGCCACGCCGGAGTCGGTGACGAGGAGAGCCTCAGAGGGTGCTGTGGCCCTTAGCAGGCTGATCGTAAGCAAGGATCTGGCTGTGAAGGCGAGGAAGAAGCATTACCGACTGAAGGCTGATATCGACAGAAGGATATTCAAGGTTTCTAGGACCATAGGAGAGATCAAGGGCGGGCAGCGTGGGCACACTCCGATCAACTACAACTACCACACTAGCCTAAAGACTCTGGGAGAGTTCGACGGAGCGAAGATAGATAACGCTGTGAGGGGGGTGGTTGGAGCAGCCCATATTATCAGGCGAAATGCGTTTATGGATCAAACCTCCTTATCTCCGCACAATGCCGTTATCGACATGGAGTACAGGCAAAAGATGGATGCGGCTACTACAACTAAGGAGGTAGACAAACTTGAGGCTACGAGAAATAGAGACAAGAAACTTCTCCTGACAATGATTAGCAGGCTCAGGAACACCGATGGCTTCGAGGGGCCAGAGGTGGCCCAGAAGGCTTCTCGCATACTAAGGAACTACAACTACCTGCGTAGCATGGGTGGCGTAGTTATTAGTTCCATACCAGATGTAATGATGGGAATCTCTACGGCGGGGATGATGAACTACGGGCGAGCCTTCGCCAAGACCATAAGAGGCGAGTGGATGGAGAGGGGCAAGCACAGGGACGAGATGGCCTTGCTGCTATGGGCTGGAGAGACGGTGCTAGGAAGGAACAGATCAGCCTCGGTATTCGATATCGAGCGTCCATACCGACGATCTGCTTCACCGGGCATGATGGATAAGATTGATTACTCCCTAGGACAACACGCAAATACTTTTAGCCAATTGTCAGGAACCAACTACTGGAACGGTCTAATGAAGGGGATTGCTGCCGTAGCGATCCAGTCAAGGATCATCCAAGTATCAAAGAAGAAGGCAGCGGGAAGGTCCGTTAGCAGGTCCGACCAGGCCTTTATGAACTTCATAGGCATGAACGATCAGGCAGCGTTAGATGTGGCTAAGATCCACGAATCCTTGGCAGATGTGACTGACGAGTTCATGGGCCATACCTTCTACTACAGCGGATCAGAACGGTGGAAGGGGGCGATCAACGGCGTTTCTGCTAGCCGGGTTGATTTGGCAAGGACGACATTCCAAGCGGCTGTGCATACAGGGGCCAATAACACCATCCTGACACCAAATGCGGGGGTGTTGGCTCCAGAACTTACTACATGGTGGGGTCGCCTGTTCGGGCAGTTCCGCTCATTCATGGCTCAATCCAACGAAACCTTGGTATTCAGCGGCGGCCAGAGAATGCTGGCTGCTAGGGATATGAATGTAGCAATAACATTCGTCGGGCTGACCTTCATGGGTGTCCTTGTCTACTCGCTAAAAGAAGCACTGCTGGGACGGGACGCTCTCGGAGATATGACAGACGAGAAGATGAGAGTGCTTCTCTTCAACGGTTTGGATAGAAGCGGGGCACTAGCCGTCCCTATGGAGATGAACAACATTACCCATAGTTGGCTCGGTGGTGGAGGCCCGATAAACAAAGCGTTTGGAGTATCTGAAGAAGCCGGTAGATACAGAGAGCGTGGAATGTGGGGTACGCTAGCCGCACCTCTGAGTGCCGCAGACGACTTGTATCAGGGTCTTGGTGCATTTGTGAATCGAGGCTTGGACCCTGATAACGAACTGTTCAAGAGCGACAGGAAGCGGCTACGAAGGGCGATTCCGTACCAGAACCTTTGGTGGCTGAGTGTCGGTCTGGATGTTGCTCCTAATATGCTAGATAGGGGGTCATTCTACGACTCCAACTACAGGTTTGAAGAGAGAATGTACCAAATGATCGGTGGAGAACCGGCAGCACAGGGGAAATAGCCATATCATGCCAGAGATTTTAGATTCGCCCGCCTCTGTATTAGGGGTTCTAGCGTTTGCGATACTGGTAATCCGTGAGGTTATCGGTTTCGCTAAGAAGTCCGGTAATGGTAACAACATCTACGAGTACGAACGCTGGAAGTCTATGGAGGAGGCGATTAGGAAACTCACGCACTCCATCAATAATAACAATCAACTAATGCAGACGGTAATCCATACCACAAAGGAAACCAGAGAAGAGGTCAAGGAGGCCATGAGACAATGCAAAAAGTAAACTATTGCGTCCTAGTAACACTCTTGATTTTGTGTTTGGGATGCAAAACAATCCAGAACCTAGGAGATGCTTTCGCTGGCACGGACATTCAGGGGCATGGGGCGGCTATTACTGAGGTACTAGCCGAGTCGGTCCAGCGAAGCATCCCCTTCTTACCTAGCCCGTTTAGAGAAGCAGCACTTGCTGCGGTGGCAGGGTTGGCAGCGTGGGCTGTCGCTCGCCGCAAAACTAAGGAAGGTTGGCAAGAATAATGAAGTTGCTAACAGATGTTCTAAACAGCCGAAAGGCTCAGGCGTTTTTAGTCGCTATCGTGGTGTCTTGTTTCGGTAGGGCTGCGAACCTATCCGATCTCCAGATCACTGAGATATTGCAAGTCACGATGGTTTACATTTTGGGTCGAGCGATTCACGACCATGCAGGGAGTAAGAAGTAATGCCAGCAGGAGGAAAGCCATACACAAGAAGATCGGGAATCAGAACGCCATCGGTTTACCAGAGAAGGCTCAAACTGTTAGAAAAAGCAGCAAAGCGAGCAACCCATTCTGCCCGTGGGAACAAAGCGGCTAAGGCTGCCGTCAGAGCATTCAAAACGACTCGCCATACATACTACGGATCTAAATCTAATCCTAGCGACCGGGCGGTTCGCAAGGTAGCGAAGGCTGGTAAGAAACTCGTCAAGGCAGTGGCGGGAACTCCCGGTAGGGTTTTGGGTGCCGCTGACAAAGCGGTTGCCAAAGGAGCGCGGTCAGTGCGTAAGGGGATCTCTTCTGCCAACAAGGCGGCTAGTGCCTCTGGTCGAACTCAGAAACTCAAAGAGGTTCGTCGGGCAGAGGCACACCTCAGAAGTGTGAAGAATAAAAAGGGTCCGGGCAGCAAGGCGACACTGCGAGCAGCCGAAAAACGACTACGGGAGACTAAATCAAGAAAAATCTCTGCGTTTCGTCCCAATAAAGTTGGTCCCCCGGCCCCTCCCGGCGAGCGAATGACGGCGGCGAGAAGTAGAGGAAGAAAACGAGCGAAGAAGATTATTGCCAAAGTGAGAGGTCTGGCTGCTGGTCGTGCGGCAAGTTCGGGAATGTCCCCTCCCGCTCCTTCAGGTGGCCCGAGACGCAAGAAAAAAGTTAGCAAGAAGAAAGTCTCTAAAAAGACAAGGCGTATTAGCAAAGAGACCCGTGACAGGTGGGCGATACGCTACGGTACCAGAGGCGATTAGTAGCGAGGTAAGTAATCATTCCCTCGGGGTCGCCGGATTAGTGCGGCTAAGGCGACCCCGAATCCTTTGCTAACGCTTCTTTCAGCCAGTAGATCATCTTATGTTTCGTGATGAACGGTGCGGGGCATCGGATCACAGACCAACCCATAGACAAGGCTGTGTTGTATTTCTCGCAGTCAGCGATGAATCCTTTTGGGTTGGTGTGCCTCCCGCCTGACCAGACTCCACCCTCTATTTCTAGTGCAACAAGAGCGTCCGGCCAGGCGAAATCAAACCTCCACCTTCGTACTTCGTGAAACCTGTACTCGCTAACCATGCCGCCTTGCAGTCCGTGGGCTAGTATGAGGAGTTTCGCATTGGTTTCTAACTTCGATTTGCCCGACCTACCCTGTTTAGTGCGTATCTTACTCTTTGCATTTGCCCTTTTCGCCATTCGGACATAGCCCTTTCTCGCTCAACCAGATTACCGTCATCTCTCAGTTTTTCATCGTAATACGGATGACCCTCGCTAGGAACAAGACGATTTATAAACTCCTGAGAGTCACGCTCTAATGGCGTTATGGATTCAGCCGCTCTATATCCTGCACCCTCTATCTCTAGTTCCTCGATATGATCCAAGTCCATATTCCAAGGCCACTCTGCCCTGCACTCTTCGGCCTTAGTCCTCCACTTGAAGTACAGTTTGAAGAACTCTTTGACATCTTCCCGACACAGCAGCCCTTCAATCATCCTCTTGCTAAGGGTAGTTGGGTTCTCACCCAGACATCCGGCTACAACCCACACGATCTTGGTAGCGGCTATGTTGTTCGACGGAGGCAAAGCCTCTGGTTTCGGCAGCGACCTAACCCACTTAGGGTCGTCGCCCGGTTCCCAGTAAAACGCTCTGCACGGGTCTATTCCCCTCCTGACGGCGATCATTAGCCTGTCGTAATCCAGATTTAGCGTTATCTTTGCCTCGCCTATGTGGCATTGTTCCATCACTCACCTCCTAGCAGTTCGTCGAGAGCAGTGGTCTCGTCGCTACCCATACCCGGATCGGTTCCTTCTCCGCTAGAGGGTCTATAGCCGCCCTCTTTAGCCATCAGGAAGTGATCGACATTCCCTCTTTGTGGTATCCGCATGAAGGTGTCCAAGGATTTGCCGCTAGACCAGTTCTCGATCTTGGAGAAGTCGAAAGGCAATAGTGCTTCCTGAACTGCGTCCCAAAACTTCGCCTGGTTGTCGATACCTTCTTCTCTCTGCCTAGCCAGTATCAGTTTCTTCCGTTGATCGGTCAGGCGTGACCAGCCGGAAACTCCCATCTCCTCCGCTATTGTGTTCGCTCGCTCAGTGTCGATCTTCCAGTTTCGAGCGTCCTTGGGCTTCGCTGACTTCCTAGCAGCCTCCTTGACCGTCTCCTGAACGCTGGTCTCCTCCACCGTGGTCACGGGCAGGCTACTAGCGGACCCAACAGCGGGGGTCTCAGAGCCTCCTGCGGCATCTCCATCCTCCTGCACGAAGATGTTGTGCATCCTCTCCCTGACCTCTGGGCTGAGTTTGATTTTGGTCAATGCCCTGCGTAGAACGGTCTTGATCGCCATTCTGTCCCAGTGATCGACCCACGGGCCACTGCCTCCGGCCCTGCTGCTGGATCTCACCTTCTCGACCTGTTCGACGCTCATGGTTTCGTACTGGCTCGATCCGTTTTCGAGATCAATAATGCAGTATGTGCCAATGATCTCGCCTCGCTCAGACTCAAGCGCGAACGGGTCATACGAGTGGTAAAAGTCCCGCTGGTTAGCCCCGTACTCATCGTTAGCCCTGACCACCTCGCAGTGTATCGCCTTCACGGTTCCGCTCCTGATTGCTAGGTCGATCAGCCCTTGATAGCCAACCACCAGCGTTGCGGTTCTCCCGAATGGTATGATCCAGCACGACCCAAGTGTGCCGATGTCTAGACCAAGGTTAGCAGCCTCAACACAAGCAGTGACAAGGCTGGAGGGGTCGCAGTCTTGCAGGTTTCGATTCCCTACAAGTTGCCTCCCCATATTCCGCATGAATCGCTCTTGCTCGATGTGATTCGGGAGCATCGCCCGTATCTCTTCGGCATGAGTCTCGACATAGTTCTTCGCCTTCTGGGCGTTAGTAAGATCCGTGCTACTCATCGTTCTCCTCTTTCTTTTTCTTCAACCGAAGCACCCTGTTACTAGAGGGTTTCACTTCGTAGCCTTTTCTGTTTTGTTCTCGATAGGTCACGATACCTTCGGGGCATACTCCAACCTCGCAATCGTCTAACTCTGAAATAACAGCCTTCTGGCAATCTTCTAGCGACTCTTTCGCTTGTGCCATACGCTCCTTGGCTCGAACCAGATCAGTATACGCAACGGAAGAGATGGCAATCTCTTTGCTTGGATCTCGCTTTATTAGCCTTAGCGTGTCTCGGCTAGGAAGGGACAGGTGTGGTCTGGTTCTGGTTTCGACAAAGCCGCCCCAGAAATCATCCACCGTGCTGCATATCGTCTCGAACAGTTCCTCATCGAATGGTATCAAGTAGGTTCTGAGTTCGAGCCTGTACGCAGACAGCAGCGTTGCCACTATTGAGTGCTTCACGCCTAGCAAGCCCATCTGAAACTGCACCTGTGCCATCACATGAGCGGGGATTTTCTGCGATCCGGTCGGTCCCCAGTGTTCTGGTACAGATGTTGTTTTCGCCTCTATTACTAGACAAGGCTCTCCCGTCTCTTCGTCCAGAACCATGCCGTCTAGGTTTGCGTGTTTTG
>JYMV01014641.1_pt1 | contig 15513 bp, 17 predicted proteins | sample 338911 | NCBI WGS metagenome assembly JYMV01 (sample SAMN03354496, study PRJNA234377) | hydrothermal vent metagenome | biome: Deep sea; feature: Hydrothermal plumes at the Eastern Lau Spreading Center, Western Pacific Ocean; material: Seawater | place: Tonga | collected 2009 | depth 2000 m m
ATTGAAGCAGAGTTTCGACCACAAAATTGATAATAGATGGCCACGGTCTCCTCGACCTTCACACCGTCATTTATGATACTGAGGTCTCCCCCGTGAGCGGACTCAGCAAAATGGAGGCTGGCATCTTTTAGAAATATACTTCGATTTTTGTATCCGGATTGTTCAATCAGGTGTTCCGGCTATTCTGCGAATTGTCTGTCGGTTTACTGAAGAAGAGTACGCGGTTCATAGAATCACCACAGAACATCAAAATTAATAACATTTTTAATACGCATTAATCTACCCTCAGTCATGGCCTCACCACCTATACTATATGCTGCTATAACCTTGGTAATTGCACTGATATGCGGACTGGCACCGATTTTCTCCAAGTTCAAGGAAGACCTTGGCAGGTTGAAAGTCCTCACTGGCATTGCTGCTGGAATTATTATTGCTTCAGCGATGCTGGTAGTCATACCCAACGGGTATGAACTGGCATCAAGCGAAGAACATGAAGAGTATGTTGATGGATTATTGCTTGGAGGGGCAATTCTAGGCGGCTTTCTCCTGATGTTTATTCTCGAGGGATTGGGGATAGGTCATGCTGTACATGAGGAGCATCACGATCACGCCCACGACCATGGACATGTGCATGTTCATCACAACCACAGCGGATGGATGTTGGTTCTTGGTCTATCACTTCACGCAGCCACAGATGGTCTTGCGATTGGAGCGGCCGCGGCAACAAGCAGCATTTCAGTAACCGCGACTGTTGCTCTTGCGGTATTAATTCACAAAGGTCCAGCCGCATTCAGTCTTGGAATATTTTCGATGCATGAGCGAGAACAACGCAATGATTCCATTCGCGATGTCGTGATCTTCTCTCTTGCAACACCTGTCATGATGATGCTCTCATTCTATGCTCTGGAAGGCCTGGAGACAAATCTAATCGGTCTTGTAATGTTGTTCTCGGCCGGAACCTTTCTCTATGTTGCAACCGTTGATACGCTACCCGATATTCACAATCCAGAGACTGGACGCAAGACTATGTTATATGTTCTGTTCGGAGCCATTCTACTCACAATGGTATTACTTGGAGCGGATGTTGCAGGATTACTAGAGTATGGGCACTGAGGAAATCAAGTGGGACGCGAGCAGTTGAGTTCACGATTGGCAAATCCGCATCGCGTTGAAACGCCGATTGTTGCGGAGGTGGACAATGGCATTGTCGGCTTTGCGAGTCTGTGTTTAGTCCCGCGTGTGTTTTATGACACACCTCATGCGGAATTGACTAAGTTATTTGTCCAAGAAGCTTACCGTCGTCGGGGTATTGGGCGTGCGCTGGTTGCCCACGCAGAGCGCTTGGCATGCGAAGGTGGTGCGACAGAATTGTTTGTTCTGACCAGTTTCACCAACCACGAGGCGCAGTCCCTATATCATGCGATGGGATACGAAGACGATCGCCTTGCGATGTGCAAGGCTCTATTGGGTGAATGACCAGTTGGCGGGTTGGGTTTGATGCGAAACCGACGAATGGAATTAAGGGTGTTACACAGCTTTGAGGTATTAATCGTTGCAGAAGAAGAGAAGCCGATCCGTTACGTTTCGGATTGACGAAGATAAATTCGACAAGTTGGAAGCATATGCTAAAAGTCGTAAGACGTCCATTTCAGAGGTTTTGCGGGAATGTGCCGATTGCGTACTAAATTTGACCTGTCCCAGGATATGAAGGAAAGGTTAACCAAAATCGCTGCGAGCAGGAAACGATATACAGTGGGAAAATTGATCGAGAACGCAGTGAAACAAGTCTACGGTCGCGGAAACCTGTAAGACAAAAATGGCGTTCAGGGTAGCGGGAAATAAGTTATCCAGAGACGCTCTTAAGCCGATTAATAGAGTTTAAAAAAGGCACGTTTATAATCTTTTGGTACAGTTTAAATAGGGAAGATTATATGTCAAAGCAAAAAAAAATTAAGGACTACCGCCAGCAATTTATTAATCAAGGTTACGCAATCGTTGAGAATGTTTTTACCATCGAAGAGGCAAAAGAAGGTGCGGCCATTCTGCTTGATAAGATTCGACCTGAATCTCCAGAGTCTTATGCCAGTATCTGGGGAACACGACGGCAACTTAAAACACCTCAGCATAGTATTCCTGAAATCGCTCGCTTTGCCACACATCCGAAATTTTTGGAAGTCGTATCACACATGATTGATGGTTCGTTTCGGCTTACTGCTGAACCCCTTCCTATCGTTACTTTTCCAGGGAAAGTGTGCAGGTGTTTAAAAGATGGAACCTGGCGAGGTCATACTGATGGATTATCACGCATACCTTTTCTGGAAAGCGAAGGGAAGACGGCTAGTATTTGGCTGACTTTTGCCGATATTGGGTCTTCGGGTGGGGCAACGACGTTAATTCCAGGTAGTCATTGTTTAATTGAAAAAATGGCAGCAGACCCAGAATTTCGGGCGAAAAGCTATACTGCCGAGGACAATCTTGATGGGCTTAACTGGAATCCAAAGGAAATCACCCTAAAAGCGGGAGGTGTTTTTTTCTTTTATGATCAGGCCATACACAGTGCTTCGGACAATCTGTTGCAACAACCTAGACTTATTTGTGCGTATGGTTTTACTAAAAGAGGAAATCAAGAAGAAGAGTTAAGTGCTCGCCGGACTATTCATGAGCGCTTTAATTCTGACCATCTGGAAATGATGGATGATCAGATGAAACAACTTATTGGTTTGGTGTAACATCTCAGTAACTTTTCTCATGGAGTGGGGGTAAGACAAATCAAATCGGTACTTAGAAGAGTATTGGTGTTCATCTTGACTTCTCCATTATTATTACTAATGAATATTTTTGGATTAGAAGACAATAAGACATTGGGTGAAATGTGATTACGTCGGATAATTTTCCCGCGCAAAAGAACAGTTTCCAAAACGGCGTAGCACTGCATCTCACTATCCTAAAGGATGCAGCTTGATGTAGACAGATGGGTTAGTACCTAACACCAGAACAGGCAAATGGCCATCATAGAGCTAACCCTTAGTATGCTTACAATACATTTTAGGTTTTCACAAAACTTGGTTTCACAAAGTGATTATATCCACCCTTTAGCTTTGGCTTCTTGATACCCTTTTGCCCGGAGCTGACTGGCAGGATTGTCCAGAGCACCATATCCCCACTCATTAAAATCGGTACGGTTACCATTATAATCAGTATGTGTTTGATGGATGATAATTTCAAGGCAACCAAGATCTTTGGCCATCTTCCAGGTTTCAGCTTTGGTTAAATACATTAATGGTGTATGGATCTTGATCTCAGAGTCCAATGCCAAACTCATCGATTTCTCTATGGAATCGATGAAAACTCGGCGGCAGTCAGGATAGCCAGAGTAGTCGGTTTGACAAACACCCGTCACGATATTATTGATTTTCTTATTGTAAGCTAAGCCAGCTGTGACGCTCAAAAAAACGGCGTTACGTCCGGCAGTAAAAGAAGATGGTAGGTCTGGATTAATAGTATGTTGTGCAGAGACATCTTGCTGAGAGTCAACCAATGAGGAATTGACAAAAACACCCTTTAGATCAATGACAGTATAACTGATACTCAGATTATGGCAAATTTCCTGTGCTGCTTCCAGCTCAATCAGGTGCTTTTGCCCGTAATCAAAACCAATTGCGTCTACATGATTGAATTCTTTTAAAGCCCAATATAAACAGGTTGTAGAATCTTGTCCGCCGGACAACATTACAGTTGCACTTGACATATCAGTTTCCTGTTAATTTAGTCATTAATATCGAAAATTAAAAACCAACTTGTATTCCTAGTTATCAAGAGATGATTAACAATCCTAGTATTTAAACCGTTGCTGCACTGGTACGCGAAAGACATAATTTATTCGGGTAAATTATAGTTTCTGGTTCGTCCCTTAGGACAGCGGCTTTTTGTGCCCCCTAGCCTAGGTGTGGTTGCTAATTGGATCAAGTCTCTTGCAGGTAATTTTTCTTTTAAACTCCACGTTGATTTCCCCACACATCAACGTGAACCCTCGGCGAATATCGGTACCGGTGTTGTTTGCAAAGTTCGATGATCCATTCTTGCTTGGATTGTATTTCCTCTGCACTTATTCCCTGTGGCATCAATACAATTGCCTCGTCTGGGATACTAATTTCTAATTGCAAGCGTTGAATCTCTTCTAAATCTTCCGGTGTCTCCATAACAAACTTAAGTTGACAAGTATAATTATCTAGAAACTTATGAATCACGTCAGCACGGATCCTTTCACGTTCATGCATTTCGAAATAACGATTATCTGGCTTTGGATTTGAATTTCGAAGTTTGGGACTCATCGAAATCAGGTGCGCACTGACATCTGCGTAGACGGTGGCATTAGTTTCAATAGTAATATGATAGCCGCCTTCGTTCAATTCATGGCACAGGTCTACCAATTCCTTGGTTTGAATAAACGGCTCACCGCCCGTGATAACAACATGTCTGCAATTATATTTAGTGATTTCCTTTACTACTTTATTGACGGAAATATGTTTGTCCTCAGGTTCCCAACTGGTGTATGGGGTGTCACACCAAATACAACGCAGGTTACAGTAGCTCATACGAAAGAAGACAGAAGGAACGCCAATTAACATTCCTTCACCTTGAATTGTATAGAATAACTCGCTGTATTTCATCGGTCGATCTAGAGTTTGAGATCCATGAAATTACGGCTGCCAAGCCTGCCACAATTTTCAAATCCACGTTGTTTTCTTATTATTTATCAAAGAATATTGAAGATTATAACTGAAATAGTAGTTGTGTTAAAGGGACATTTGTTTCTAGCTTGCTATAAGTTACGTTTTCGAATACCCTTAGTCTTCATGTGTGTCAAGTTGAACGTCGCTCAGGGAAAAATGAATGCTATAAAGGACAGCTATCATGGGCAACAAATTCCGTGTTTATCTCTGTATAGTTTTTGCCTCCAAATTTTATCTTGATATTTATGATTGAGTTTCTTAACATTCATCTTTAGGTTCAGCTGGAACTAAAGGAGCGAACTTTGAAAACAACTGTGCTTGTGCCATTTGAATTTTATGCCAGTTATAGCTTGTCTATACGTGAAACATCGCATACTCATCATTGGACCCTGAAGCTTTTTGTAACTGGCATACCAAGAAATGGGATGGTTATTGACATATTAAAGCTACGTGAGATAACTAATCCCCACATTGAGCGTATTGCTAATACCTACCTTAACGAAAACGAAGTCCTGGATCAAAGACAAGCTGAAAACCCAACCTGCGAAATGCTCTGTATGTATTTTTTCTCCCATGTTGCACCTCAACTTGAGGGTTACGATGTTGAACTTAGCGGAGTTGAGGTAGAAATACGCGAACCAGAGGGCAATGAATGGGGGTCAGCAAGGCTGGAAGTTGACTAAAAGGTTGTATTTACAAAATAGTATTGAGAGACTACAAACCGGGATGTTTGAAAGTTTACTTTGTTGGTGGCATAGTAACGTTTCTGTGGTTATCATTAGCCGATGGAGAAGATTTTACCGGCTACAATACCCAACATTCAGATAAAGCTGGCATCAAAAATGCCTGAATTGAAAGGTTAGGATCCTGGGTGGTTGCTGAGAGTAGATTCAAGGCAGAGGGATAGTTCGAAGCTAGCATCCCAGGTGTCAAAAACATGTAGTGCTATCCCGATACATTTTGGCGGTAAGTTCTGATTAGATGATTGGTCACTATGTCGATGTACTAACTTGTGTTTTGAATCTTGTTCCAAGGCAAAACAGTATCTCGACCAAAATGCCAAACGCCCTCAGTCCAAGGGATGACTCCAAGGCGTCCAAGCTCTACCTTGAATGCTTCTTTTGCTGGTATTGTGTCTTTCTGCATAATGCGATAGCCGATGGCATCCATCAAATATCCCATACTCACGATACCGACCCCGTGAGTTAATCTGCTTTTCTTAGGTGGGAACTCCCATGCCTTAGAGTAAACTTCACTGACCGCAGCCCAGTAATTTTTCAGAATGGATAGGCGCTTTTGCTTACGAGTAAATCGGCTCAAAACTCCATCGGTCATCCCATTCTCCAGCATTTTTAAGACTGACATATCTTTGATGTTGGCATGTTCTAAATGCCCATAAGTGATGGTCTTAATGCGCAGATAAAACGGTGAACTGGGATCCAAATTCAACCGTTCAAGTAATTTATAAGCCTCACGGCGTTTTCTAAGCTTGGGCGGCACATCACCCTCGATTGAAGGCAAAAGTTCATAAACCAGACTTTTAGGAAGCGGTTTAGTATTATTGACAAGAATAAACTGCTCGCGTTCTTCTGAAACACTCCCCGATTCAAACCCCACCACAGACACAGATAAGCTTTCCTTTTTCATTAACCTCAGTGCTGCAGCACGCTGTTGACCATCAACGATCCAGCCAGGTTTTTTGTCATCATTGACATCAATTCTAAGCACACCCAACTCGCTATCACCGAACGCCTGAAGCTTTTCGAAGTGAAGCTTCTGCTGAAATGCAATCACAAGAGAATTAGGTAAAATAGCATCTTTGCGCTCCAAGTACGATTTGATATCCGTTATATGGTCTGTTACTTCTGGTCTCTGGTAGCCCAGGAGTTTTTGATCGTTACTTCGCTTAACGCGTGACACAGTAGCGAACTGTGCGATTTTCTTGCCGTTAATAACAAACGAATATAGGAATTTACCTGGATTTTGCTCAGTCTTAATACAAGGTACGGAAATCTAGGTCATGGTATCTCGCTCCTTCTTTAATTGCTGATAACTGTAATTTAGATTGTGAAATCCACGTCTTTTATTCCGGTTGAAGCCTCGGAAAATGATGACTTCGACACCCACCTCCTTGCAAACACGGCAATCGCATTTTTCCCAAGGGCGTTCTGAAAGTGTTCGAGCATAAGCCTCAGAATAATCGCGTGACGAGAATAGAAGGTCTTCATACGTTTGAAGATTCTCCAGCGCCTTTGACAGACAAATCTCTCGCTGAGCATATTTCCTGACGGCAGATAAGGCTGCATTTTCTGCCCTCTGTACGTCTTCTTGATTTAGGATGCCTGACTGAATACGTTTCTTGACACTGGTTTCGATAACTTGCGGAATTCGGATTGCCGTATAGTGTTCATGTTCGGAAAAGTAATTATTCACATCGTCTTTAAAGGCTTGGATGAGTGGTGAGGTGCTATCAAATGAGGTAATATTAAGACCATTGAAAGCTTCCAGACTCCCAAGACGACTGAAACCAAAAAGGTGAATACAGACATCGTCAGGGATTTTCGAGCGTACTTCTGAGACAATGTCATAGATACGAGAGGTTGAATGCATCGTCAGACCACCCAATCCGATATAAGCATATCCATTTCCCACAAGTTCCCGCGCATACCCCGCTGCTGATCGAGGCTCCCAACTCTGTATCACGCCAATTGGCTGAAAGGAAACATTGTTTTTACGGCAAAGCTTAATAAACTCTATAGCGCTTTTATGGGTGAATTCTGTTCGACTACTGATCTCAGATGGGCATCTTCGACTATCATCCCATGAATCGTTCTGTTGCGTATTTATATGATCAACTGATACACCGTGGGTGAATCCACCTTGAGCATAATATTCAATAATTTCCGTATTCGAAACGGGCGGGGAATCAGCTTGAATATAAGAATAGGCGCCACAATCTCCCATGATTGGATATTTATTAGGATCATCAGCGTATCCTTTATATGGAAAGCGCAGAAACTCCCTCGCACCTTCCCGAAGGAATCGAAACCTCTGGGCTTCTGTGTATTGACCTGAACATGGCCAACCGCCTACAGCATTACGAGAAACAAGTAAACCATCGTAGGGGGGGACTGAAAATATTCGTGGGGATAAACATCATCAATTTGAGGCGTTCGGTTAGGTCGTGGCGATTCTGATCCAAAGTCATATTCTGGATCGATATAGTCAAGATTATCGGCAAAAAAGAACTTCATTGCTCCACGCCTGTGTAGATCCGAACTAGCATATTGGCTAATTCGTTAACATCTTTAGGATTATTCTGTAGCCCGTTCCAGGGCTTATTTAATTTCCCCCACCGGCCACCGGTCCAGGCACAGTGTGGAACAATGGGTTGGAGGCTCTCCTTGATGCGTTGGCCAGCATTCTTTTCATGTGGCAGAATCTGTACCATCACCCGATCCATCAAAGTGCCCATTGATTTAATGCCCAGTCCATTCATCAAGCGACTCTTCTGAGGTGTTAGTCCCCAGGCTTGCGGAAACAGATCTCGAACAGCACTCCAATAAAGATTAATCACTTGTCTACTACTTTTATCGTCAATCTCACCAGTAGCAACATTCTTGTATTGGTATAGGCAACCGTGTACACCATTGAGACTCTTACGGATTACTTCGATGAGAGATGTATCTGTAATAACCGCCACTTTGTTCTTACTGCGGTCGGTCGTCTCCCGTCGGATCAACCCCTTGAAGGGAGATTCAGGATCTCTATTGAGAATATTACAAAGGGCAGATGGGATCTTATTCTTCGCCAAACTTGGCGGCAGATCCGTATTCACTTCCGGCAGTAATTCGTTGATCAAACTGTTTGGTAGGGGCTTTGTCTTGTTGACGAGCAGAAATTGTGTCCTGTGGTTTTCAAAATCGTCACTGGCAAATGCGGTCACAGGAACATTTTTATCGCAGGCTTTTGATTTTGTGATGGCTAGCGTACGTTGTTGCCCATCAACGATCCAAGCACATTTTTTTCCTTCTTCACCAATAGGTATCTCTAAAACACCGGATATAATATCTTGATTTCCAACCTTAGGCCCCCGACTCTGCTTGAAAGTGGCTTCTGTTGAAAGCGCCAAAATAATGGCGTGTGTTAGAACGGATGCATCATTGTTCAAGTAGTTTGCAATTTCATCTACATGACTTCGAACTTCCTTGCGCTGATAGCCAAGCAATTCGCCTGCTTCACCGCGCTTAATTCGTGAAACATCAGCAATTCTTAGAATATCACTTCCCTTGATATAGAATGAATAGAGTGGGATATCAGGGGCTTGTTTGGCTAGCAGTGCGCGCACTTTGATTGACTTTTTCATCAAAAGAGTCCTCGGTCATTTTCGGATTGATATTTACGGAACAGTTCGCCAAAACGCTTCTGTTCACAAGACTTTTTCTCTTTATGACGTAAAGTTTTGAGCAATTGTGTAGCGGTACTAACTTGTGATTCGTAGTGTTCGTCGATAAAGGCCAATACATCTTCATCACTCATTTTAATCACTGCCCGCCTTTGCATTGGCGGAAGACCTTTTCCTATTGCCTCAATTCGGGAGGATGTCTCTTCGACACCTAAACGGAGCGCATCTGAATGTTCACGTATCAACCAGTTAGCAAGGCGTGCATTAAGAGAAACATCGGTTTTATTCAAGTAAGGGTCAATTTGTTTGAATTTGTCGTTAAAGGATAAAATATGGTCCTTGAGTTGTGGATGAGCTGTTCCTTCAGTATAAAGACCTGCGCTTACAATCAACACCTGACAACCTTTGGCTGCAATCTCGAGTAATTCCTGTTCAATCGCTAGAAAGTAATCTTTTGAAAGAATAAACAAAAGTTGTGCCTCGTCGTCTTGGCCGATGGATCGAATCGAATCATGCTTTTCAGTCGAAAATGCTGCGTTAACATGTTCCCACCACAATCGGCACCGCTCTCCGTGGGAAAGTTCCTCAGGCCATCCTAAGCTATGTATACTGTCATCTCCTGAAGGAGTAAAGGTTGCAGCATAGGGGGAGATTTTGGTGTCAGGTAGCAGAAGCCCCCATCCCGCCGACAAAATCCAGAACGTGGTATTAAATTCGCGCAACTTGGCTTCTTGAACACAGCGGAGTGTTTCCTTCCAATGACTGCCCACATACAGCTGTTCGGCTGGGATCTTGTGAAACTTTTTTGACGTCAAATTTTCATGCCATTTTTTTACGGCCGAATCAAACCGTAGGGACTTAAGTTCACCAAGTTGGCAGTCAGGGGGAATTGGATAAGATTTATTATTGGTACATGTACTCCCGGCGGCTGGCCGTGGCACGTGGACCACGCCGGTCCCAACGTCCTGCCGTTGAGACGCCTGAGGATCAATGACCATCCCGGTCCTTAGGGCCACCATCGAGCAAGCCCTGAAAGCCGAGCCGCAACAGCGCGACAATCGGTTGTGGATAAACGATCTCACGGATATGACCCGCACGTATTTGGGTTTCGTGAGCGATCGGCACTTGCTCAAGGTGTATGACGCTTTCAAAGCGCAGGACGAAGCAACGTTCGACCGCGAAGCGGTCACTGCGCTGGCGCCGGTGGAAATGCTGGTAAGGCTTCTGGCCACCCACGACGACTACTCGCTCACCGAGCAAATCAAGAAAGTGATGGCGGTACCGGGAACCAACTCGGGCACGCCGGAGATGATTCGTCAGAACTGCATCGTCTTCAGTTTCTACAACGGACGGGATGTGACCGAGCAAGTTCGCGACGCGAATCTCCCTATCCTGCGCAACACCATTGACACCTACCGGCAGTGGATGAAGGAAGGCAAGCTCGAGATCCGTTTTAGCGAAGTGTAGCAACTCATCTGGCACGGGGAGGAGGCGAAGGCCGTCATCCGGCGGTGGGAGAAAGGACCAATGGCCCCTGACGTCGAGGGCCCGAGAGCAGACACCGTTGAGGTGGTTCAACGAGCGATTGTTTTGCGATGAGTCGAGGGTGTTGACGCGAGGAAAAACTCATTCCACAACCATTCGGCGATTAGCCGGTCCTACTCGATGTGGCTGACGGTGTAACCGTTACCGCCAACGGTTTTTTACGATAATTGGGGACCGTGTTGACGGAGCAGGGATGTTGACGTGATGGGGCAGGGGTGCTCCTTATTAAAACAACAATTGTCGTTTTTCTTGATGGAAAACACACCGCGCCGCGGACCACCCACAGGTACCTAACTTCAAAATTCAGTGTGACTTAAAGCTAATGGGCGATACTGGATCCGAATTATCGCCGAAAACCCAAGAAACATGCACCAGCATGTCGGCGTGCCCGGTTTTTGTACTAATAACTTCGCGCACCAAAGTTCCACAAAACAACCCCCTGGCTACATGGCTCAACGCCTGCCCGGTGGACCTGGACGATAGGCAACAGGAGATCATCCGGCAGATTGTTCAAATGGGCTGCCCAATGACGCAGGTTATTTAGAACTAACTGCGAGCAAACCGGCAGCCGATCGCCAGTACCAGCAGAAGCAAGCCTGACGGTTCTGGTATAGCCACGGCGGTACATACAAAGCGTCGGGTAATTTCCCAGCGCAAAAGACAAGCTTCTAAAACAGCGTAACACCGCACTACGTCCCCTCATCCAGAAGGATGTAGACTGAGATAGACAGGGCGGTTACCAGACGAATTGTCTCTTGTCATTATGTGCCCACACTATTTGGCAGAAGTAGATGCTGTCATAAAAGGGATTTTTAGGAATAGTGTCTCGTGAGTATGTGAACTACTAAGTCTAGGATAGAAGTTAAAAATAGAGAAAATTATATCCTTTGCCTGTAAATAAGCCAACTACTGCCCAAATCCCCGCAACGAAAGCTTCACCTAGAACCACACCCAGAAAGATGGGCCTTGCTTGTCGGTACCCCTTCAATCCGCTGTACCGAACCACTAGGAACTTAAACAGCCAGCCCAAAAAGATAGAAAACCAGATATTGTTCATCGGAAATTGGCCAGGCGTTATAAATCCAATTGGATGCAACGGCCACCACATAAATCGGTACTGCATGCTCAAGAGGCAAAACATCATCAGCCCACCGCTTGCCACAAAACCCATTTGCTGCCAATTAGTGCCTTGTGGGTTAACTAGAAATCGTTCTAGTTCTCGAAATGGTTCTCGGGGAGAAATGGTATGAATCCATGACCGACCCAGTGTAACTGCCCCTTTGGTATAAGCTAACTTCAGGTAGCTGTAGAAAGAGATCATGGATCCTATCACTAGTGCCAGACAAATTGCAGCTAGTAGATGACGGCGGTTAACCTGTGCCTCATCAGAGACTTTGAAACTGTTGACTAGGTGTGGCATGAGAATCTCCCGCCGATCTCGGAAGAAAATGCGTTTTGGAAAGGCAATTAAGGTCAAATTGGCGGCACCAAAATGGGTAGTCCCAATCGCTGAGACAAATAAATCTGGTGCCTTGAAAGAGCCATGAATGAAAAATAGACCGCGTGTCACTAGCCAAGCGTCAATCACACAAACGATGCCAAAAAAAGTAAGGATCGACAACATCAGCCAGAATGAAGTAGCTCCAGCCAGTATCAACAAAATGGAAAGCCCAATCAATGTAGTTAAGAGTCCGACCACTGCCCAGCGGTAAGGCAGTGGCTCGTCTGCATCTGAGATTTTAGTTTTATTGGAGAGCGTTTTTGTCCACACATTCCGCAGATGACCTCGTGCTAAAAAGCCGAAAAACAAAAACAAAATCAGGTAAGCTCCCATCTCTCGGTATGGTACAAACCCTTTATGATAGAGAAGGGAGGAAATCCCAGTTGTGTTTCCTACCAACCGTTCAAGCTTGTAAATCAGGTAAAAAACCCACAGGCTAAAGGAGATATCTAACGACATTAGATAGGACAAGCCAATAGTCGAGGGTTGAATGTTGAAGTTGAAGGGGCGAATGGCATGCCAAGGTTTTTCGGTAAGCAGGTGCCAGATGCTATATTGAAGTGGAATCTCAGGAAAAATAGGATAGTAAAAATGTAGTGTACTAGCAGAGTGGATAACAACTGGACACAAAAAGGCAATCCACATCGACTTACGTCGAAAAAAAGGATTTAAAAGGGTATTGGCTGATGTGGCTTGCGACATTTCGGCTGGTAGTTGAACCAAGGGAAATGCAAACTTCTCTTGGTCTACCCATTGTCGTCGCAGAATAGTAGACAAGCAAACCATTGTACCCCATAAGACAAACGTGAAACAAGACCAGAATAAAAGCGTAGGTACCCAAGCCAGCCACGGCACATCGTCACCACCAGTTGCTCCCTCAAAAAAATTCTGTACAACGCCAGTTCCTCGTGGGATTAACCACTCTGGCAAATAGTGGTGAAACAATTCGAACCATTCGTTTTCGGGAGTGGCATAGTAGGTTAGGCCAACTAGTGTTGGAAGCATATACGCTGCTAAACCAAGCGTTGGCAGACTTGCGACCACAATCATCATGCACCATATGGTAATCAGTTCACTGGCTTTCAACGGAGGGAAAAAGCGGGTCTGTTTTAGAAAAACATTCAGCCCTAACACTAGAACCATCAACAGAAAAGCGGCTACAATGGGAAAATGATGCGCCGCTAGCCAAGTGTTGTTGACATAGTAGTCGTTGTAGGCTTCAGTGAAGCAAATTAATGAGACACATATTAAACCAACAACGATGCTTCGACCACTGACGGAATTTGTCTTAAACTGGGGTGGGCATTTCACTTGAGTTTCAAATATTGAGAGATAGTTTTGAGTTTAGATAATGGTAGCAAAAACAAACGGTAGTTGCAATAGTGGGGATTAGTGAGGAAGGGAGATAGGAATATCGAGATCAGATTCAAGGATTGAATCTGCAAGTTTTGGCTACACAACATCGGTTGGGCAATTCGGTAGGAGGACTGGCGAATAATACGTTGCCGTCAGACATTGTCAATCAAAGGTCTACACAGGAAGGGACCAAGGAGAAGCGATTGGAGAAACATTTGAATCAACCGAGCATCTTAGCGTCAAGACACCTATAGATCTGGATAATTTCAGGGAGTTGTCGCCTGCAGGATTGGTGGAGAAGATGCCAGAAAAGCAACACTGCAGGGTCTAATTGAGGAGACCGTTTCGCCCCAGGTTTCCAAAACAGCTTAACACCACATTACATCACACTGTGCAGACGAGTGTAGCCTTACATAGAAATGTTGGGAAAAAGTAGGACTGACAAGAAAAAAGAGCACCTACTAGAGCAACTGGCACCTCCGATATCCCGTAGGCGGTTTGCCCCTCGTGGGGTATCCTATAACTATGTGCATTATTGAATCAGAATCGATTCAGCTTTGGGAGAATTGTCCCAACGGAGATCTAGAACTTTATAAGGATAGGTGCTAAATTCCTCGCGTAATTTTAGACGGAGCTTCTATTACTTCAAAATCTTTAGATTCGATATTTACAAGTGCAGGATTTGCGCCGACCCCATGAAAAAGTCGAGATAATTCTGCATTGCCTCTTTATTTTTCCATATATAAACTCCACCATATGTATTGTTCTCTTCGTTTGCTAACCAATGTTTAGAAATAAGTCCTGGCAATGAAGCAAAATCGCCAGCCAGTTCCTCGCCAGCTTTTTCATACTCATCTCGACTGATGCCTTCAAGATTGAAATTGATTATTTGAATATGCATTTAATTTCCTTAATTTTAATTTGTTTTTTCTAGTTGTTGAGTGAGTTGATAAGTGAAACTTCTTAGTTTTATTTGTGATTGTATTATAAGCAGTAGTTTTATGCAACTTTTGAACGCATATAACGCCCAAGCAAAGAATACGCTGCGATTAACAGAACCCCCATGTATTGCTTCAGCATCTAGTTGGAGATTAGATGTAAGCTCAAAAAGGTTCTCATCTAACGTCTCTCTCTAGAACTGGGCATTGAGATAGAGCCTTCCACTAAGGACCTGGCTTATACGATGAGCCTTTACTTTGGGTACTATGCGCCCGATTTGCCGTGAGCAATTCCTGACAGCACCCACCGCTTTACCCCGAAACCGTAATCGTGATAGAATGCCTAAGCTAGTCCCTTGGGAGGCGAATGCGCGTAAGGGTACAGAGTTCGCTCAACGCCTGCACCATGAGTTGGAAGCCAGAGACCATAAGTCCTGTCAATCGGTAGAGGGAACCCGACCTAGGGATACCCCCGCTTTTTCAGCGATGGCAAACGGTCAGATCAAGGCTGCAGGAACCGCCGATCATAGAACGAGGATTGGCTGTAGCAAGCAGTTGGGCTTGGTGACAGGAGCCGGAAAAACTGAAATGATCGCACTGGTTGTCCATGATGGTAAGAAGGCTGACATGGTTGCCTTTGTTAAGAACCATGTCGATCAATTAAACCAATTCCAGTTGATAGGTACGGGGACAACGGCTAATCATGTTGAATCTGTTGGACTTAGCATTACAACGGTATTGTCTGGTCCTTTGGGAGGTGATGCCCAAATAGTAGCTGAGGTTGCTTGTCATAGGGTCAAGGCTGTCTTTTTCTTTCGCGATCCGTTAGGCAAGCATCCACACGATCCCGATATTTCAGTGTTAATGCGGATATGTGATGTCCATAATATCCCATTAACAACGAATGTGGCTACCGCCGAGTTGATTTTGACAGGGATTTCAGGTGAAAATTGAGTAATAATGGCAATTTTAAACCTAAAGACAGTACATAATTATGTGCACTCTAGAGTAAAAGAAAGACCCTGTAAACAAGGG
>JYMV01021727.1_pt1 | contig 15508 bp, 14 predicted proteins | sample 338911 | NCBI WGS metagenome assembly JYMV01 (sample SAMN03354496, study PRJNA234377) | hydrothermal vent metagenome | biome: Deep sea; feature: Hydrothermal plumes at the Eastern Lau Spreading Center, Western Pacific Ocean; material: Seawater | place: Tonga | collected 2009 | depth 2000 m m
CCTTGAAAGACGTGCAAAGTTTCCTTTTTTATTTTGGATTCGATGGTGCCTGCCCCAAGGAGGTGTGCAGGCGGTATTGGGCCTGGTTGAAGGCGGTGACGGTGTTCACGTAATATTGACGTGCATTGGCAAGGCTTTGGATGGCTTGCAGCATTTCGATGGGAAGTCCCTGTCTCTCGAAGATCCGGGAGCGATTCAAGGCGAAGGAGGATTGGGCGCTCTTGACGGCATCTTCGGCAATGGTGATCTGCCTTTGGCGACTGGCAACCTCGACGTAGGCTTGTTTGACCTCGGCGATGATGGCGTCGATCAATCCTTCCTGGGAGCGCTTTGACTGGGCAAGGATGGAGCGTCTTTCTTTTATACGCTCCTTTTCCCCAAGCCCAAAATTGTTGAGGCGCCAAAAGACAAGGGCGTTCAGGTCTGTGCGATCGTCCATGTTGGCAAAGGCACCACCAGTTCCACCACCAAACCGACCGGTGCTGGCACCCATGGCGATGTTGGGAAGCAATGGGCCATATTTTGATTGCTTGAGACGTTGTTCGGCGCGGTTGATCAAGGCTTGGCTTTGCCTGATTTCAGGACGGGACTTGAGTGCTGCTGCGACAAGTTCGTTCAGTGGCTTGGCCGGGTCGATGAGTGAGAGCGCAGCAACGTTTACGTCGACGGGCTGTAGTTCAACACCGGCTTCAAGGTGGAGCAACCGGGCCAGCTCTGCGCCCGTGATCGCGAGGTTTCCCCGGGCCGCTTCCAGTTTCCCCTGGCGGATGAGTCTCTCAACCTCCGCACGTTGGGCGTCGGATTGAAGACCTTCACCGCTAGCGGCAAAATCGCGAGTGTGCTGGGCCAGTTCGGAAGCGTTCTGAACGGCTTCTTCGGTCACCGCAACGTGGGCTTGGGCGCGAACCAAGTCCAAGTAGGCTTCGGCGACCTCCAGCAGGACGGTGTTGTGGACCGTGTCCCCGACCGCTACTACAGCAGCCTGGTTTTGGCGGGCGGCCAGCGGTTCAAAGTAGGCGTCGGCCAGATTCACGGTGAGACTCAAGCCGGGCACGGCCGTAGAACCCGCGCCCACGGCGCCCGCCCCGGCACCGAAGTACCCGGAACTCCGGTTTACGTTTTTGAGAATATTTCCGTCGGTTTCCTGCAAAGGTCCCTCGGTATGGTGATAGCTCGCCCCGAAGCTCAAGGTGGGAATTAGGAGATACTCCTTCTGTTTCAACTGGGCGCCGGACTGTTTCACGGCTTCCCTGGCGAGGGCGATATCGGAGTTGCGAGCCCGGGCCAGCTTCAAAGCCGTTGCCAAATCAATCCGCATGGAACCGAAAGTTGGCACCTGCAACTCGGTCGATTTTCCCTCTGCAACACCCACCATCGTCAGGCTCAGGGACACGCCAAGAAGAATCAATTTTTTCATGTTCAAAAATTCTGTGGGAAACGTTATGCCGCTGCCGGCTGCGGATTCGGCTTCACGATCGCGTAAACACACGGCACCAGGAACAGAGTCAAAAAAGTCGAGACCAACATGCCGCCGATAAGCGCGCGGGCCAGCGGAATCATGGCTTCACTGCCCGGCGCCAGGTTCATCGAAAGCGGCAGCATCGAAGCCACGAGTACGAACGCAGTCATCAAAATCGGACGCAGGCGAACACAGGCGGCCATCCATGCCGCTTTCGCCGAATCAATTCCCCGTTCGCGCAAATGGTTGGCAAAGTCCACCAGCAGGATCGAGTTGTTCACGACTACACCAATCATCATCAGCGTGCCCATCATCGACTGGATGTTGATGGTGGTGTCGGTCAGCCAGAGAATGCCGAGCACGCCCGCCAAGCCGAGCGGCACAGCCAGGATGATAATCAGCGGGTCCACCATCGAACGGAACTGCGCCATCATGATCAGGTAGACAAGAATCACCGCTGTCAACAATCCCCAACCCAGCGATCGGGCGTCGGTCTTCATCTTTGCGACGGGGCCGCGAAGAGTCGTGGCCACACCGGGTGCAAATTCCATTTCCGCCACAGCTTTTTCGACGTCACGAGCCACGGAACCAAGGTCGTGACCGACCACATTCACATAAACGTCATTCACACGGGAAAGATTGTAGTGCGCGATTTCACCGGGAATATTCACCCGCACAATGTCCGCCACTTCGGATAATGGAATCGTCGTGGGACCGCCTTCCGTCTCCATTGGCAATGGCAGGTTGCGCAATTCGTCGAGGCTCCGAACTTCGTTGTCCTTGTATTGCACGCCCATGTAAAAATCAACGCCGGTCTTCGGGTCCACCCAGATGTTCTCCGCGTGACCGATGCTGGAAGTGAGCGCGGTGGAAATATTCTCGGCGATAGTCTTCTGTGACAGTCCAAAGTAAGCGGCCCGAGTCCGGTCCACCCGCACGTCAAACTGCGGGTAATCCAGTGCCTGCGCAATTTGCACATCGGCCGTGTTGTCGATCTTGCGCACCCGCTCGACAACCCGCTCCGCCGCCTTACGAGTCGCCGCGGTCGTTCCCGCGGAGACTTGCACGTTGATCGGGGTGGCAACGCCTTCGTTCAAGGCGGCATTGATGATGCCGCCACTTACAAACAGGAATTGCTCTTGCGGAAACTTTTCAGCAAAGGCCTTGCGCAGGATCTTGACATACTCCCGTGTCGACGTCTTCCGGCCTTCCAGGTGCAGTGTTACCACTAGAAACGCCGTGTCCGGTCCGGAATTGGGGCTGAGCATGGTGGAAAACCCCGCGCCCTTGCCCGTCGGCAGTCCGATGTTGGCCATCAGCGTTTCGATTTCCTTTTCCGGGATAATCTCCTTGATGACGTCCTCGAGCTTCATCACCAGTTTTTCTGTTTCCTCGATGCGCGTGCCGGGTGTCGTCTTTACCCGCACTTCAAACACACCCGCATCCACGTCCGGGAAAAGCTCCGTACCGATGCCCAGATAGAGGAACAGGGACAGGGCGAACATGGCCAAGCTGCCCAGAACCACCGGAAGCCGCATTTGCATCGCCGCCTTCAGCAGGTCGGCGAACCGGCCGGTCGGTTCGGAAAGCTCATCCGGTCCCTGCTCGCGATCCGCGCTTCCCTTTAACAGCTTGGCACAAAACGCCGGGATAACCGTCATCGAAAGAAAATACGACGCGGCGATCGTGATCGCGGCAGCCAGGGTCAGCGGCTCGAACAAGTAACGAATCATCCCGCTGAGAAAGATCACCGGCACGAACACCACCAGTGTGGTCACCGTTCCGGCTAGAATCGGCGTGGCGACCTCCTCAACCGCATCACGCACAGCCTCCTTCTGTTGCTTGCCCAAGGCTAGGTGGCGCACGATGTTTTCCACCACCACGATACTGGCATTGACGACATTGCCGACCGCCAGGGCGACGCCACCCAGAGTCATCACATTGATGGTGTTCCCGGAGAAATAAAATCCCAGGAAGCCGATCAGGATGGACAACGGAATCACTATCAGCACCGCCACCGACGGCAGGAACCGACGCAGGAAAAACGCGGTCACCAGCAGGACAAGCAAGCCGCCCAGGCCCACTTGGTATTCGAGATTGCGAATGGCGTTGCGGATATAGATCGACTGGTCACTGACCAGTTTGATCTCAGCGGCTTCCGGGATCTCTCCGCGCTCCTTCATCAGTGGCACTTCCCGCGCCAGGCCCTCGCGAATCCGGTTCACCACTTCAATGGAGTTTTCGCCCGGTTCACGGTGCAGCGGACAGTAAACAGAACGCTTGCCGTTCACCCGGACGATATTGTTCTGGATTGCCGCATCGTCCTTGGCATAGCCGATGTCCCTGATGAAAATCGGTTTTCCGTCCCGAATCGCCACCGGGATGTTGCTGATGTCTTCGGCCGATGGCAGCGTATTGACGGTGTGCACCTGGTAATCGGTTTTACCCAGTTTCATGGTACCCCCGGCCATAACCAGGTTGGCTTCGGTCAACGCCTTGACCACATCCGACGGCGCCAGTTGATGTGCCCGCAGTTTGTCAGGGTCGACATACACCATCATTTGCCGGAACTTTCCTCCGAAAGGGTGAGGGATTTGAACGCCTTTGAGCCCGCCCATCTTGTTGCGCACGGCGTAGTAGCCGATATTGTAAAGTTCCGTCTCGCTCAGACCCTCACCCGAGATGGATGCAAGCACCACGGGCAGGTTGGCAGGCTCACTCCGCAACGTAAACGGCCAGTCAATGTCCGGCGGCAGGTGATGCATGTCATTGGCTTCTAGATTGATGATCTCATTGAGCGCGGCAGCAGGATCAGTACCCGGATGAAACGTCACCTTGATCACACAAGCGCCTGGCACACTGCGCGCCTCCTGGTGATCAATGTCACTGGCGAGCGTCAGGATACGCTCAACTCGGGAGGACACGGATTTCTCAATCTCCAGAGGAGGCATGCCCGGGTAGGAGAAATAACTCACCACCACCGGGGTCTTGAAATCGGGCAGGATATCCGCCGGAATCTTGGGAATCTGCGAGAGACCCAACAAGCTTAACCCAATAGCCACAGCCCAGACCGCGTAGGGATTGCGAAGTGCAAAGCGAACGAGAAACATGACTTTAATGATTGTCGATAAGCGTCAAGGGCTGGCCTCAGTTGCTTAACACGGAAACCACTTGTCCATCCTTTAAACGGCCCAGCATGCCCGTCACCACCTGTTCGCCACCACTGAGTCCCGAAAGAATTTCAATATTGTGTCCATCGTCGATTCCGGTTTTCACCGGCACAAGCAAAATCGAGTTATCGTCCTTCACGACATAGACGATACTCACGTCACCGGTCAGATTAAAGCGGACCGCTTCCGCCGGCACCACCAGCGCCAACTTCTCCTGCATGATGATTTCAACTTTGCAATACATGCCCGGAATCAAACGGCCGTTGGCATTCGGAATATCCACTTCAACCACCATGGTCCGCGTCTTCGGATCCAACCGGCCTGAGCGGCGGGCGACGACGTCTTTAAACGTTACGCCGGGAAGCGCCGTAAAACTCATCTCGGCAATGTCCCCCTTTTTCACCCAGACCGCATCACGCTCGGGAATCGGAACCGTCACGCGCAGTACATCGACCTTCGAAACAGTGAACAAAGGTTCGCGAGAACCGTCTGAACTAACCTTGTTGCGCACCAGATCACCCGGATCCACCGAGCGTTGAGTAACGATGCCTGCAAACGGCGCCTTGAGGGAGGCGTATTGCAGCATGACTTCGGTCTCTTCCAGGGTCTTGCGGCCGACCATAACTGAGCTTGCCGCGCTCTTAACTTCCGCTTCGGCCACCACCAGGCGGGCTTTGGCAGACTCATGGCGGCTTTTTGTTTCGTCCCCGATCCGTTGAGTGACAGCCTTGGTCTTGATCAGGGTCTGTACACGGTCATATTCCGATTGTAGCGCCTCCAACTCGGCCTGGGCAACACCCACCGACGCTTGGAACTGCTCTCGTTTATACTCCAGCAGACTGAGTTCGGCCTGTTGCCTTTCGTAGATTTTGGTCATTTCCGGAACATCGATCTGCATAAGGGTCTGCCCGGCTTTGACCACGTCTCCGATGTCGGCGGTGACTTTGCTGGCGTATCCAGCCACCTTGGCGAACAACTCGGCTTCATGCCAGGCTCGGACTGTCGCCGGTTGCGAACTCGTACGGCGTAACGTGATTTTTTGAGGTGAAACGGTTTTGACGGCGGGCCCTTCCGCAGCTTGGGCGACGTCCGCCAGTGCGGTCACAATCAACACAAGCGACAGAGAGAACAAAGCAGGATGGTTTTTTTGCATTATCATGAGGATTTGATTCTGTGTTGGAGATTAATTTTCTAAGCAAGGTCAGAAAGCGAACTGAAACCGTGCGGCAAAAGACCTCCACACTGTCACCGTGCATGTCATCGCACTTGGAGAGCCCACATCTGCCACTACCCATTCGGTTTGAACCGAAAGGTAACCTAACTTCAATGCTGCCTCAAGACCAATCAAACTGATGCCGTCAACATCCGACAGGGTGTGTTTCCAGCTTGGGTCCAGGGGGTGGTCACTGGCCAACTCGTAGGTTGCCGTGTCATCGGCGCGATAGCTGTAACCGATGCCAAGATGCATCAACAGTGAACCGCTCTCGTTTTGGTAAGGCGATGCGGCTTTCCCTCAGGACCCGTTCCACCACTTCCGAGACCTTGCCCCGTATCAGGCCGGTATCCACCTGCACCAACTGGTCGAGATGTTTTGTTTTGCTCATGTGACAACGCGTAGCGACCTAAAAGAGGATTTGCTACCGTGCCCAGAGGAGATTATTCACCAACTGATGCGGATTCCGGAGGTGAATCCCCATCCATCATATTTTTCGTTGGCAGATGCTCTATCCATTTCGGTGTATTGGATTCCGTTCTGCCACTTCAACTTATGCCCATAGAAGAAGTGATTGATGCCCAGAAAGATCTCGCTGGCTTCGTTGCCCTTGCTGCTAAACAAGTCTTTTTCGTATTTGCTTAACCTGATACCGTCCCCACCGGAACTTTTTAAGTAAGTGTATCGGAAAATCACCTGGGTTTTGTCCGTAATATCGTAGAAGGGCATAAGTTGCAGGCCAACAAGGTCATTTTGGGAACCATACCCATCTGAAAGACTGAGGTCGGTCCAGAGGTGAAGATTACCCTTCTCGAACTTGGTGACAAGGGAGGTTACGTTTTTGTGGTGAGGTGTTTTGTTGGTCGCGTCTTGCTCCTGATTCGCATAGTCAAAACGAACCAAGGCATTATCCATTTTTAAACTTTCCTTGAAGTTGTAGCCGACCGAGAAAAGCGCGAAACGACCATAGTCAAAGGCTTCGTCGAACTCCGGACCATGGTCACTCGAGAACAATCCTGCCAGGTATTCCCAGTTGTCCCGTTTGCCTGAAAAGGTAATTCCCGGAAAATATTCCTTGGGAAACCCGAGATTGCCAGCAACCTTACTCCTTTCAAGCGTGTAAAGTTTTTTCGATGAGGTCGATCCATCCAAGGTAAAGGGGGCGGATTGCCTGCCCACTTTAATTTTCACGCCACTTGGCGAGGTCCAGGCTAAGTTGGTGTCAGTAAGTTTTTTGTAGAGAGGCTCAGGATCGTTTAGATTCATATCCGCCTCCGAATGGAGGGTCAGGCCATTAAAAAGAGAAGCCTTGAAGCCAACTCGGAATCGCCTCCAGTTGAAATCACTCTTTGATTCCCCACCGGAGTCGTCGAAGTTGTAATAGTCCCCCTGCAGGCGCCCTGTGAATGCAAACTTCTGGAGGACATTGTGGTCAGGATCGTCGTAGAGTACCACTCGGTTCCAAATACTGTCGTAGGTGGACTCTTTGCCATCTTGCCCCATTGCGGATCCGGCGAAAATGATCGTGAGAAGAATGGCAATTGTCGTCCTGCTCTTGTAATTGAATGGTGCTTTTATCATAGGTGTTAACTCCCCTAAGCCCGGGACGATAAAATACCGTTTTCCGGGACGGGAAGGCTTTTAATGTTACGATTGCGTCACATCAATCAAGCGCTTGGCCAAGCGCCCCGACACCCACTGATGCATCACGTGTAACAAAAGGGTAACACGGCAAGGTTAGAGTGGACATCCTGCAAAAGTGCGGCATTTTCGCGCCGGGAGCCCGGTCGGGCCCCCAAATACACCTGATCAAGTATATCAACGAGCACGGCAAGATTATCACCCAGCCTCTCCATTCACCGCGCCAATGAATCGCGACCGACTTCTGACAATCGTAAAGATCCTCGGAGTTGCGGCCTGCCTCTACCTGTTCCTCGTCGGCATCGGAGGGATGAGTTATTCCTTCAAGTTGTTTGGCAAGGAGTTCTCGCAGAAAATCCTGGAGGCAACTTCTTCCCCGTTGATTGGACTGTTCATTGGCATTCTGGCCACGACCATCGTCCAGAGTTCATCCACCACCACGAGCATCATTATTGGTATGGTAGCCGCGGAGGCCATCGGAGTGCGCAGCGCCATCTTCATGGTCATGGGCGCCAACATCGGCACCACCGTCACCGCCAAGCTCGTCTCGCTTGGCCACATCACGCGCAAGGCCGAGTTCCGCCGCGCCTTTGCCGCCTCTTCCGTGCACGACACCTTCAACCTCATCACCGTGAGCCTGCTCTACCCACTCGAGTACTTCTTCCACATCCTCGAGCACGCAGCCACGTGGATGGGTCGTATTTTCGTCGACGTCACCGGCATCACGAAACCGGAGAACTACCTGAAGAAGATTACCCAGCCCACCATCGAAGGTCTCGCCGACCTACTCGACAAGGAGCCGAAGCTTGTGCTGCTCGTGTCCGTCGTCATCACCTTCTTCATGCTCTGGGCCATCGTGAAGCTCCTCCAGAGCCTCGTGCTGAAAAAGCTAGAGTCATTTTTTGATACCTACGTTTTTCGAAATTTAGCCATGTCCTTTGTTGTGGGTTTAATCCTGACCGTAATGGTTCAGAGCAGTTCCATCACCACATCATTGATTGTACCCCTCGCTGGAGCTGGTGTGCTCCGATTGCAACAGATATTCCCATTCACCATCGGCGCAAACATCGGAACCACCATCACCGGCCTGCTCGCCGCCCTCGCGGTGGCGGGCCAGCCGGACATTGATCCCAAGCTCGTGCTGGCAGGCGCCACTGTGGCCTTCGCCCATTTCCTCTTCAACGCATCCGGGGCGATAATTTTCCTGCCGTTCAAGAGGGTGCGCGAGCTTCCAATTCTTGTCGCAGAGTGGTTGGCGGAAGTGTGTATCAAGAACCGCATTATTCCCATCGTATTCATTATCCTGGTTTTTTATCTCATCCCCCTTGTGCTAACTTGGAGCTCTATTGCAAAGGCATTCGGAAAAGAGTAGCTTACGTGAGCAACAATAATAAACTGGCTTATGTGGAAAAAACTCATCGAATTATTTAAGAAAGATAACCTGTTTGAACAGGCCTACCAGGAAGCTTCCGAGATGCTCGACACCGACGCCGAGATGTACGACGCATCGGTTGAGGCTTTGCGACATTCAGACACAGCCGAGGTGAAATTTGATATTTACGATGCGGACAAGAAGGTCAACCGCAGTGAACGGGATGTCCGCAAGAAAGTGATGACACACCTTGTTGTTTCCGGCGGAACCAACCTTGCTTCAGGCCTGAGCCTGGTCAGCGTTGTGGTTGATATTGAGAGGATAGGAGACTACACAAAAAACATCTATGATCTCGCAGTTCACCACCCTCTGCGTCTGCAAGGCGGTCCTGTTGAGGAGAAACTGCAGAAGGTTGAGCAGTTGGTGACCACGGATTTCAAGGGCATGATTGAGGTGTTCAAGGATCGCGATGAAGACAAGGCCCGGGTTATCATGAACAACTACAAGGAGGGCTTGTCCGACGCCTGCGAGGAAATCTCCAACTCCATCCTGTCCGGGGATGTAACCGGCCTCGACAGCTCGGACGCCACAGCCGTGTCATTGTATGCGCGTTTTCTGAAACGCATTGCCAGCCATTCCAGGAACATCGTCACCAGTGTTGTCAACCCGTTCCACCGGATTGGTTATCGCGAAAAATAAAGCAATCCACTCCAGGACTTAACCCCTGCCCCGGTTGATTGCCATGCGCTTCCGGCATTTGAGTTGACTATGCGATTAAACAGCCAATACGCAGCCGAAGTCATCGGCACATTCATCCTGGTCTTCACCGGGACAGGGGCGGTGGTTTTTAACGATATTTCCGGCGGTCAAGTCACCCCTCTCGGCATTGGCCTGGTCTTCGGCCTTGTGGTCATGGCTCTGATTTACACCTTGGGCGATGTCTCCGGGGCGCACATCAACCCGGCTGTCACACTTGGCTTTTGGGCGTCCGGGCAGTTCAAGGCGAAGCAGGTTGCACCTTATATCCTCTCCCAATGCTCCGGTGCATTGTTGGCCAGCCTCCTGCTCCGCGCCCTGTTTGGCAATCATGCCAACATGGGCGCCACCATGCCGAGAGAGGGCCTGGTTTACCAATGCCTCATCCTTGAGATCGTCCTCACGTTCATCCTGATGTTCGTGATTTTGAATGTTGCAACAGGCGCCAAGGAAAAAGGGATTACAGCGGGCATAGCAATCGGTGGCGTCATTGCACTGGAGGCGACTTTTGCCGGCCCGATCTCCGGGGCGTCGATGAATCCTGCACGCTCCCTTGGCCCAGCAGTGGCGAGTTTGAACTTCACCGCATTCTGGATTTATCTGCTTGGTCCAGCGATTGGCGCTTTATTGGCGGTACCAGCTTGGCGTATTGTTCGCCCGGCCAATTACAACCAGCAACAGGACAAACGCAGGCCTCGGAGGCGACCAAACCAGAATCGCGACAGGAAACCGCAATGGAAAAACCGGCCAAGCCAGTCGTCCTGATCCTTTGCACCGGAAACTCCTGCCGCAGCCACATGGCCGAGGGCATCCTTCGGGAAGTTGCCGGGGATGTGCTGAATGTGCAGAGCGCCGGCTCCAATCCGGCCGGTCATGTTCACCCCCTGGCCATCAGGGCCATGGGGGAAATTGGCATCGATATTTCGAGCCACACTTCAAAGCACATGAACGAGTTTCTTTCGTGCGAAGTCGAGACGGTGATCACCGTTTGCGACAATGCCGACCAAGCCTGCCCCCCCTTCCCCGGCCAAGCCAACCGTTATCATTGGCCCTTCCCTGACCCCGCAAAAGCAGAAGGCACTCAGGAGGAAATCCGGAAAGTGTTCGAGCAGGTGCGGGATGACATCCGAGGTGTTTTCACCGATTACGGACTCAGCAGAAAGGACAGCATCAAAAAACTACAGCCCTGAATCAGCTTCGCTGTTTGAGACTCTAAAAAAACGGCCCTTGCTTGTCACAACTTGCTTGGGAGTAACGATGTCGATATAACTGCTGCTTCGTGTTTGATCTAGTTCCACGCCTGCGTAATAAAGTGCCGCAGCAATTACCGTCGAACAGGTATAACCGCCACCAATATCTGCCTGTGTCCTGGGTTTAAGGTTCGCATTTCGGAATCCCACTGCGCTTAAGTCATCATATGACTCCGCACCCTTCCCTTTGTTGATGCTTGTTCGCACAAATTCCAACAACCGTTCCCTGTCGACACGGCTCCAATCCTTCATTTGGTAAACATCCCAATCACGGTTTCCCAAATCACTCAAATGGTGCTTGGCGTTTACCCCATCCGTTCCGTTACAGGTAAACAAGACCAGCTCATCTCCACCACCCGGATCGCGTAGCACCAAGTCCAAATGTCCATATTTAAAGAACGTGTAGCCGGCAGCATAGGTTTTACCCATCAAAAACAGATCCGAACCTGCCTTTAGTTTCCCTAGGCGTGACGCAATCAGGTCCCCCTCCTGCAATAGATCAGTTTCCTTCCGCAAACCCGCTTCGCCGTTTCGACGCCGAAATCTCGCGACGCGCTCGAACTCCAGCCGATCCGCGGGCTCCGCCAAACGCGACGGCCTTGGCACGAATGCCCGCTGAATCCAACTTGGCTTCGGCATAATCGCTGAGTCATTGACCAGGCAACCGTTGTTACCAATCAAACAAATTGAACCTGCGAAAATGATAGTTATTTTTTGCATAACAGCGGTAAAACGATCGCTTAAAGATCGACTTTGCCAAGTGCCAATATAACACTGTGCCGCATGCCGGACATCTCGTGTAATGTTCTTTTGGTCGTGGGCAGCCTCCATGAAACCTCCATCACCCGGGTTGTTATCAATCACCTCGCAGACAACTTGTCGGCAGATGGATGCGAAGTCAACACATCCGGACACCGTTTGGGATCAGGATTACTATCCGATTCTAAAAGAGCAAATCGTCGCCGCGGATGTCATTGTGTTGGGCACCCCCGACTATCATGGCAGTATCAGCAGCACACTGAAGAATTTTCTCGACCACTTCTGGAAAGAGTTCACCGGCAAGCTCTTCGCAACCGTTGTCGCCTCACACGAAAAGGGCCTCACCGTTCACGACCAGCTTCGCACCGTCGCCCGCCAATGCTACGCCTGGGTGATGCCCTACGGCGTCTCGTTCATGGAAAAAGTTGACGTCAAGGACGGCCAAGTCGTTAGTGATGAGTTAAAAGACAGGCTCGAAATGCTACAAAAAGACATCCAAGTCTATGGCCGACTTCTCGCTGATCAACGGTCAGCCGACCTTGCCGGCAGCGCCCCCAGTTTCCTGGCTCAACTGCGCAAGTAGCCAATCAGCCGGTCCACTCGTCCCACTCCACTTCCTTGAAACCGACAAGGCCCCGGTTGCCAACGATGGCGAAGGGGCGTTTTACCAGGTTGCCGTTTTCGGAGAGAAGTTGGATGGCTTCCTCGGTGGTCATATTGGGGAGTTTTTCTTTCAGGTTGAGGGCCTTGTAGTCACCGCCGGAGGTGTTGAAGAGTTTACGGATGTTGCCATGATAGTTGGCGAGCATGGTTTTAAACTCAGCCTTGGTTGGCGGTTGCTCGCGGATGGGGATCAGTTCGTACTTGATTCCCTTCCCGTCCAGATATTTTCTAGCTCTGCGGCAGGTGTCGCAATTGTTGTATGCGTAAAACTTGAGTTTCACCTGAAGTTGGTTAAAAAAAAGGCGGCCGCGTGGCCGCCTCTTCAAAATGTTGACTCCGTTTATTGGCCCAGTTTTGCGTGGACGGAGCAAGTTGCGTCTGTCCCGACCGGGGCGATGGTGTATGACCCGCCGCCCGGGCAGGTTGGCATGCCGTCCTTGAAGTAAGCCCCCATCTGGCTGTCACTTGGGGTGTCGCCGTCAGCCCGTTTTTCCTGCGTGGCCCACATCTCCTTGCTGCCATCAATCTGTTTCAACTGGGCGTGGCAGGCGGTCTTTTGGGCGTCCTTTCGCATTTTGCTGAAGTTGGGCACGGCCACAGCGATCAGCAGGCCGATAATGGCCACCACGATCATGATTTCCACCAGCGTGAATCCGCTGGCTCGCATTTGTTTTATCTTCATTTTGTTCAAGGCTTTCATCCTGTCCCGCGCTACTGGTTGGTAACAAAACCACGGCGGCTGTCAACCAAGGAGTAAACTCCCCCTCGCTAAAAAAGTTGCACCGCTTGGCCAAGCGTTTGGGTGTCATTCAGCCCGCTTGGCCAAGCTGTAACAACGGATTTCGCGGTCGTTACGCAGGTAAACACTGCGATTGGCAAAAGCCGGATGGGACCAGACCAGCGTCCGGCCGCCAACCTGATGGGTGGGCTCGATCAGCTTGGCCCGGCTGATTTCCGTATAGCCAGCCGGACTCAGCCCAGCGATGATCAACTCGCCGTAGTCGTTGGCCAGAAAGTACCGATTGCCCTGCCTGACCGTGAACACGTTGGCCCAATCGGCCGGTCGTCCGCCCTCCGCAGGTGAGAATGTGGACCACAACTTTTCGCCGTTGGCCAAGCGCGCGCAGGAATATTTTCCGTTTGGCCCGCAGGCGTAAATCAGGCCATCATGGATGAAGGCGGTATTGTGCACCCCGGCAATGCCGCGACGGGTGTCGCCTTTCCAGAGCAACTTGGCCGTCTGCCCGTCTTTGGCCACCTCAATACAGGCAGAGACACGGTTGTAACCCATCACGTAGATCCGGTTTCCCTCCACCACCGGCTGGGCAATCGACATGGCGTAGGTCGGCTTGACCTCCACCGACCAGCGGACTCTGCCGTTTTCTGGATTGAGTGCTTCCAATGCATCACTGTGCCATACTAGCAACTGTCGCTTGCCCCCAATGCGCCGGATGACCGGGGGGCAGTAACCGGGTTGTTTTGCACTCAACGCACGCCACAACTCCCTGCCCGTCCCCTTTTCAAATGCGACGCAGGTGCTTCCCTCTCCCCCAACGATGCAAATCAACTTGTCCCCGTCCACAAGGGGATGGGCCGCAGTGCCCCACTCGGGAATTTCCAGTCGATAATCCTTCTTGAAATCACGCAACCAAATCACCGAGCCATTCAATGAGGACAGACAGAATAAGTTTCCCTCCGCCCCAAGGGCATACACACGGTCGCCGTCAACGGTCGGAGTCGCACGCGGGCCAATCGCATAAGCGGCCACAGTCGTGTATGGGCAATCCCATTCGTGTGTCCAAAGCAATTTTCCATCGGCTTCGTTCAGGCAGACAAGCCGCTCAATGCCCGGCAGGAGTTTGCGGACAAAGTTTTTATTGCGTGGCGGGGGGCCGTCGTGAAGCAACCTGGCCTTGGCGGGATCCACGTCCGCAGCCAGGCGGTCCATCACAAATACCCGTCCCTTGGCTACTGCAGGGCCAGAGTACCCCCCGCCCAGCTTGGTTTTCCAACGCAACTTGGGACCGCCCTCCGGAAACTGGTTAATAATCTCATTCTCACGCCAGACGGCATCCCGCTTGGTGCCAAGCCATTGCGGCCAGTCCTCCGCTTGGGCAAGCGAAAAAAAGCCAAGCCAGGCAAGCGCTCCCGTTATGGAACTTATTTGAAAGGCCCTTGAAACCGGCAACTTAGTTGTCCCCCAAAAGGTGCTTGTCGAACCAGTCGCCGAATTTCTTCAACTCTTCGGGTTCGGGCTCCCATCCATGATCCTTGCCGGGCATGACCAGCAGTTCAGCTTCGATGCCAGCCTCCTTGAACTTAGGCATGATCCAGTGCGCCTGCTGTATCGGCACCAACCTGTCTGCATCGCCGTGGATGATCAGCGTCGGAGGATCCCCCTTGGAGACATGAGTCGCAGGGGCCACCTCACGAAGTCTTTTTTGCACCTCCACTTTTTCCGTAACGCGCTCAAACCAATTCTGGTCACTATCGTAATGGTGAAAATCCAGCGCTGCTAAAAACGGATTCTTCCCATTTAAAATTTTGCGGATGTGCTTGTCGAAGTCCTGCCCTTCCTTCCCGTAGTTCAGAAAATCTGTTGGCGGGAAATAAGCGACGACAGCCTGCACTCTGCTCGATTGCCGCTCAACCGGATCGCCGGCACCGGGGTCGCCATCAATCCCATCGGTTCCCTGCATCAACGACAAATGTCCTCCTGCCGATCCGCCAAATATTCCAATCTGCTCCGGGTCAATGCTGTAATCCTTCGCATTGTGGCGGATGAAACGCACCGCCCGGTGCATGTCTTCCCGGATTTCCGGGATTGTGTACTTGGGTTGGCTCCCGTGAACCACGGCGAACAGCGTGTATCCCCGCTTGATAAGCTCCACCCAATTCAACCGCTTGGCTGCTCCGTCAATTTTGTTTTGCGCGCTGAACCATCCGCCACTCACGACAAACACGATCCCGCGACCATTGCGCTTGGCCAAGGGTTGAAAAACATCGAGCGTCATGGCCAAGCCATGCTTCCGCCCGTAGATGATTTCCTTCTCACGCTTAAAAGGACTTTCCTCCGCAAACGAACTTGCCACTTGCCACACGGCAGCGGCCGCAATCAAATAAGCCAATCTTTTCATGGACCGGGACAACTGATACAAGCTTGGCATAAAGAATGGCAAGCCAAGGAAACTGGGGGGTGACAAAAAATGACCCAGCGACGAATCG
>JYMV01024376.1_pt1 | contig 15508 bp, 8 predicted proteins | sample 338911 | NCBI WGS metagenome assembly JYMV01 (sample SAMN03354496, study PRJNA234377) | hydrothermal vent metagenome | biome: Deep sea; feature: Hydrothermal plumes at the Eastern Lau Spreading Center, Western Pacific Ocean; material: Seawater | place: Tonga | collected 2009 | depth 2000 m m
CTACCACTTCCCAAGGACACATCAAAAGCGGGTCGAACCACCTTCAAAGCACGGAGTCCAGTGAGAGGAAGTGTGTATAATTATTAAGTTTTTGCCTTTCACCAAAGGTAAGAAGCGGGCGGTATATAACACGCCTAAGTGCCCCTAGCAAGCACCAAAAAGAAGTCCCGTTATTCGATTTGATTTGTTCTTATACACCAAAGAAAGAGCGAATTCTGTCCAGGAGATTTTCAGCTTCCTCGCTGGACACCTGCATCAGTTCGTTGCTGGCAAATTCGAGGTGCTTTGATTCCATGCTGTTGGAACGCTCGTCCAGGATGGCAGCGATTTGGGTGCATATTTCTGGATGGTCGGCCAGAACCTCTCGAAACGCATTGTGGTCGATAACAAAGAAGCGGGCATCAGTCAGTGTTCTAACCGTTGCATTACTGCGCTCTCCGGTCATAAGCGACATTTCGCCAAAGAAGTCGCCTCGGCCGAGGAGCGCCATTCGACGAGGTCGCGTGCTGGTCGGTCCGCTGACGAGCACTTCCACTTCACCTTCTTGAATAAAGTAAAGACAATCGTCTCTCTCTCCTTGATTGACGATGGTTTCGCTTCCGCCATATTGGTCCTCTCGCATACGAGCTGCCAATTCCTCACGTTCGTACTCATCGAGAGGTGCCAGGAAGGGGATTTGAGTCAGTGCTGTCACCCGTGCGGCCAGAACTTCTTTTCTGCGCATCTCTTCCTTGTCTGCAGTTGCCTGATGAACCGTTACGTCGCGGATTGGGAAGGGAACACTGAGCCCGGCGCGCTTGAGTTGGTACCAGACATTGGTACGCACCTGGTCTTCAATTGTTTCATAACATTCAATCTAAATGATGTAGAAAAAGAGTTGATAGGTAATTGAATGGTCGTCAAATGCGAGCATCGTCGCAAAGGGGGCCGGATTACTGATGACCCCGCTGGTTCGTGCGGCAGACTCCAATATTTGTTTGCAGCGATTGGGTGCTGCTCCATAGGGCAGACCAATCGTGATAAAACGGCGATGCCATCGTTGTGGTCGGGACATATTGGTGACTTGAACAGAGGTCAACAACTTGTTTGGAACCACGATGATTTCGTTTTTCAGGGTGTGTAGCTGAGTTGAGCGCCAGTTGATTTCTAGAACACGTCCCATGCGACCTTCAAAATTGACCCAATCTCCCTCTTGGTAAGGGCGTTCAATTTGCAATGCCAGGCCGCTCGCAATACTCCCAAGCGTGTCTTGAAAGGCCAAACCAACGACAGCAGTCAAGACCACAGAACCGGTGAGTATACCTGTCAGATCAACACCATGTGCGCTCAAGGCAATGGTTGAAGCCACCACATAGAGTAAAATGATGCCGACGTCACGGACGATTTGCGGGATTTGAATCCGTCGTGTTCGTGCGAGGAAACCGTCGACCAACATGACGGCAAGACCCTGAACAATACCGAACAGTAATACGAACAGACTCAACAAGTGCAGAAGTCGGTGAATACTGGTCCAGTACATGCCCGAAAACACAACAAGAGTCGCTAGCCAAAAGTAGACGAGAAGTGCCCGCTGCGGCCTTTTTGCTAGTTTTTGAATTTCATTGTCGTTTGCATAAAAGAAACGGCAACCGGCCAATGCAAAGAAGAATATGAACGCGGGTGCCAGTTGAGACCAGAGGGTGTTGAGTTGATCGAGTATCCGCTCCAGTATGCTTGGTTCGACTGCAATCTTGGGTATGCGTCTGGGAGACCAGGTCACAAAAAAGTCGCGTTTGTCGATACTTCGGCGGCTAATTCGAACGGCGGTAGCCGGATCGCCTCGACGGGTGGTTTGAATCAACGTACGTCGACGTTGTTTGATTTCGGACTCGGCCTGTTGAAGTGCCGGTCCTGTATTGAATCGGTGTGTTACCACCGTGCGACCTTCTTCTTCTGGACCTCGGCGTTCTACTGCACCGGCGTTCGTGAGCATAAAAAACGCGAGTAGAACCAAGATGAGGGTAGAGAATCGCAGCATATTTCTAGAGCCATTAGCCCCCAGCCACGTCATTTTGGCAAAGAAATGACCTATACATGCCCCGGCACACTTAAATGCTCGGTTGACATGAACCTGTTTTAGCAAGTAGACACGCCCCGGTATGTCTGTAGCTAACGCCAGTGGACCGGATGCAACCGTTGTCATCCCTGTTTACAACGAAGAGGGCTTGTTGCGATCGGCAATACAAGGCTTATTAGAAGACTTGCAAGCAGCTGATTTTACTTCGGAAATCATCATTACAGAGAATGGATCCACGGATAAGACCAAGGAAATTGCCTTTGGTCTCGAGCGAAAATACGAGCAGGTTCGGGTGCTGGTGTCCGACGAACCCAACTACGGAAGCGCTCTTCGCCGCGGTATCCTGGATGCGCGTGGCACTTACATTCTGTGCGATGAAATCGATATTTGTGATTCGGATTTCCAACAACGGGCTATGGATATTTTGCGTAATGAGCCCTTCGACATGGTTGTTGGGTCTAAACGTCATCCAGATGCAAAGGACAGGCGACCGTTGTTTCGCCGTGCCGCCACCCTTGTTTTAAATGGAATGCTTCGTGTCTTACTTGATTTTCATGGGACGGATACACACGGACTCAAGGCGTTTCATCGAGAGCGAATGCTGGGTGTGGTCAAGCGGTGCATTGTCGACAAGGACATTTTTGCGAGCGAGTTTGTTATTCGGGCCGAGCGTGCGAGCTTTAGGATCACTGAAATTCCAGTCGAAATTATTGAGAAGCGCCCACCAACGATTCAATTGACGCGCCGCGTGCCTAATGTGCTCAAGAATATTGTACGTCTTGTCATAGCAATTCGAATTCGCGGATGAGCACATTCACCGGTTTTGCAGTTAATGTTGATGTCGATAGCCTTGGTCTCTACTACGGTATCCATGGACTGAATCAGGTTCCAGGTGAGGCTGCCTGGGAGTTGGGTGTACCGCGCTTCCTCGATCTCTTTTCTCATCTGGGCTTGCGAGCCACTTTCTTTGTCGTTGCTAAAGATTTGGAACGGGAAATTCCGCTGCGAGTGGCTCAGGAAGTGGTTGCTGCGGGCCATGAACTGGCGAGCCATAGCTATAGTCATCCCTATGATCTTATTCAGCAAAGTGACGCTGAAATAGAAGCACAGATTGCAAAGTCTGAAGAGATAATTGGTGGTGTCAGGGGGACTCGATTGGTTGGGTTTCGTGCGCCTGGCTACAATACAAATGAGAGCGTGGCACAAATCTTGGTTCGTCGCGGCTATCGCTATGATTCGAGCTTGTTTCCGTGTCCGCCCTACTATTTGACGCGTGCTGCCATCTTGGGCGCCATGAGTTTGATAGGTAAGCAGAGCGCTAGTATTGTCGGTGATGTGGGCGCCGCTTTTTCCAATCCATTGCCCCATATTCAAGAAGTGGGCGACGGCGCTCTCCTGGAGTTTCCTATTTCCGTGGTACCCGGAATCCGATTTCCGATTATCGGCACAGCGCTCACCTTGCTTGGTCAAACCGGTATTCGACTCCTAATTCCGGCATTGCGCCGCATGCCCTTTATTAACTTGGAGTTTCATGCACTCGATCTTCTCGATAACGATGATCCAATTCACCCGAGTTTAATTCGTCGCCAACGTGATTTGCGTACGAGGGTAGAGACTAAGCGTGAGATTTTTTCGAGGGTGCTCAAGGTGTGCAACGAGCAAAACAATAACGACACCCTTGAGGGGTTTTCAGCTGATAGAGGTTAGTTGACTGAGGTTATCTTAGTCGGGGAAGTTGCGAGCATTGACCGGCTGCGCCTGCAGCGGGTGTGTAGTCACCCCGGCAGTTGTCAGTGCAGTCGCATTGGCTGCCGTCCGGGCAGTAGAAACAGACATCACCACAACTTCCAGTGCAAGATTTACCGGGTTGGGCCGGACAGCCAGCACATCCCTCGCTACATTGACAACAACTGGTCGTTGCTGTGGTCGTGGCGCAGGCCGGTATGATGATACAGCTAAGTGTAATAACGAAGGCAACTAGAAGGCGTAGCGAGTACTTCCTTTGAATCACTTCTTGATTCCTGCCATCAGCAAGTTGAGAGCCGTTTCAATGGAGACGCGTGGTTGAATGTTGGCATCGATTGCGCACCGCAAATAGAAACCATCAAAAAGAGCGACAATGCTTTCAGCCACTGCTCTGCTGTTGTGTGCCTTGAGATCGCCATCTGATACACCACCTTCAAGTGAGGATTGGATAAAAGATACGAACCCATCATGGTGTGTACGCTTTATGTTCTTGAGTTCAGTGTCAACGACCGCTGCCCCGTTGAGAACCAGCGCCAGGCGAAAATAATCTGGATCAGTCTCAATCATTTCCACATTGATACGCGCCAATCCCATGATGACGCCTTCAGCACTGTTTCGTTGTTCCGGCTCAGCCTCCCATTTTCGAAGCACTGTGCCATAAGTTTCATTGCAAATGGCTCGGAAAATGTCCGCCTTAGATGCGTAATGAAAATAGATGCCGCCTAAGCTTAGGCGAGCTTCTTTGGCGACGTCTCGCATGGTCGTCGCATCAAGCCCTTTGGCGATGAAGCAGCGTTTTGCAGCATCCAAGATCTGTCTGCGGCGCACGTCTTCCGGTTGATGCTTTGCCATTCTCTTTTCCCTCTCTGAAATTAGTTCCGTGTAGGTAGAATAACCGATTGTCGCCTCAATGTGATGAGTCCGAGCATAAAGAGTATTGCCAGGATGAAACCGCCTCGCGTCGTGGTGCCTTTTGAAGACTGTCCCACACTGGTGCAAGTGCAGCCACCGTCGTCAGCAGTGGCTTCCAGTTCCGTATTACCGGTACTTTCGCCGCCGGTGCTTCCATCGCCGGTGCCCGAAACACACTGATTATCGACGACAATTTCTCCCTCTTTGCATTCAACAGCGTTATCCACGCACGCGCCTTGCGGATTACAACTCTGTTCTTCTTCACACTCACCACAGGTCCCGTCGCAACCATCAAAACCACAGACACGACCGTCGCATTGCGGCACACATGCGTTGCTCACACATTGGCCGTCCGTGTTGCAATTAAATTCCTTGGGGCAGCTGCCGCATGTGCCGCCGCAGCCATTGTCACCACAGAGTTTGCCTTCGCATTGAGGCGTGCAGGTACCCGAATTCAAACAGTCATAGCTGCCATCATTCTTCTGTCCGCATGTCTTGTTGAGCGACGCACAGTTGAATTCCGTAATCTTGCCCGTGGCGTCACAGGTTTTTAGTATGTTGCCTTCGCACATGCCAATGGGCGGAATATTGCCACATTTTGCATCGGGGTTATCGATGCATTGGTTGTTCTGGCATAGCTGAGCTTTGCCGCATACGCCACAAGGCTCGCCACATCCGTTGTCGCCACACATTTTGTTGTTGCAGTTCGGTATGCAGGTGGTTGGTTTCTCGACACACTCACCAAACTTGTTGCACTCCTGGTTTTCGTTACATGAGCCACACGAACCGCTGCAGCCGTCGTCACCACAGACCTTAGATTGGCACTTAGGTTGGCAGGCCGCTGGGACACAATTTCCGTCAACACAGGAAAGGCCGGATTCGCAGGCGCCACAGGTTCCGCCACAGCCGTCGTCACCACAACTCTTATTGGCACAACTCGGATTGCAATTGCTCACACATTGGCCACCAGCATTGCATGTTTCGGTTACTTTGCAGCTTCCACATGTTCCGTCACATCCGTCATCGCCACAGTTTTTGTCGGTACATTGTGGTGTACATGCAGGTCCGCCGTTGCAATCTTTGGGAAATCCTGCTGGGCCGTCCGCGCTGCTGTTGCAGTCGTACCAGCCGGTGCCACTGTTTCCGTTAGCATTCCATCCGCAGCCGGAATCGCCACAGTTCAGCTCTTTCTTGGTGCTGTTTTCACACCAATTGAGGACCTGTCCATCGCAGCACCCTTGAAAGGTCAATCCGTCGCAGGGATCAACGGGAGTCTCACAGTTGTCATTGATACAATTTTGGCCGTCGTCACATTGCCCACAAGCGCCTCCACATCCATCCGAACCGCAGCTTTTGCCGGTACAGTTGGGTGTACAGGGGCCGGTGACGGCCAAGCAGTCGTAGCTGGTTGGGTTGCTGTCCGGCTCAGCCTTACATTCAAAGTTGCCCAGACTGGCGCAATCAAATTCTGTGAGTGTTCCTTCTTTGCACCAAAGCAGTGTGTTTCCTTCGCACTTGCCGGCAAAGGTGACATCGCCGCAGCCTGCAGGTTCCTGGCATTGACCACTGACACAAGTGGCCTCTCCGGTGCAGGTGCCACAGTTGGCGCCACAGCCGTCGTCACCACATTGTTTTCCGTTGCAATTGGGCGTGCAAATCGCAATGCACTGACCGCTATTATTACAGTTCTGGTTTGCCTGACAGTTGCCACAGCTATCGCCACATCCATCCGAACCGCATTGTTTGCCGTCGCAACTGGGGGTGCACTGAGAAGGGCAATCTTTCGGATACGTTCCAGAGGGGTCTGAGCCGCTGTTACCGCAGTCGTACCAGCTCTTGCCGCCGTCCCAACCGCAACTGTTGCATTGTTGCGATACGATTTTGTTCTGGTCGCAATATTTCAGCGTCTTAGCTTCGCAACAGCCTTGATAAGTGATTCCGTCGCAGTCGCCACTTGTGCTGTCGTTTTGGCATTGGCCATTCAAGCAGCTTTGATTGTTGGCGCAGAGACCACAGTTGCCGCCGCATCCATCTGAACCACAGTTCTTTCCTGTGCAGTTGGGAGTGCATTCGGAGTTGCAAGCCAATGGTGCATTGGCGGGACCAGTACCGATTCCATTGCATCCATAGGCCTTCCATGTGTCGCTCCAGCCGCATCCCTGATTACCACAATCGACGGTGGTGACTTGGCCATTCTGACATTGTTGCAGGGTATTCAAGTTGCAACAGCCCTCAAAATTGAGGGTGCAGGTGCCGCCCTGGGTGTTCGTGGGAAAACAAGAAGAGGATTTGTTGCTGCACAAGAAGGATGGATCACTTTGTTCTTTTTCTAGTTTTCCAGTGGGGACCGTCATCGTGATGCAGTGTACGGCACCTGACCAGGCAATGAGGTCGGTGGAATCAACACTGACGTGGTTCCATGAAGGCATGACGCTCTTCCATACATTCAGTGCCTCGCTTTGGTACTGAGTCTCGTCGGTGTAGATGGGAACCAGATTAGTGCCATTTATATATAGTGAGTTTGCGTAGGTGCGCCAAACTTGTCGATTGGAGTTGGACGGCATGGGGATGCGTACAACATTGACCTTGCCCCCATCGTTCAGTGTAGCGGCTTCTACAATGGCCTCGTTGTCATCCAAGACACCTTTGTTTCCAGAGTCCTGCCATGACTTGTAACTGCCTAAAATCATGGTATTTTTTGAGGATAGCTTTGCAAACATGTCGGAGTGGGTTGTGCCCTCATCCTCGAGTGGTTTCATGACGATGTTTGTGTCACAGCCCAGGTACTCTTTTTGATATTGGTGAACTTTGTTTTGACTGACGCCGCCGTACCAGTAGACGCCCTGGCTGTAGTAGCAATTACCATAACCATCGGTAATATAGGTGCCGCCTTCCCATTTGAGAGGCTGGCGAAATACGTTGATTCCCCATTGTGTACCGATCTTGGTAGGGATAGCGTCATCGTAGACACGTTGGTGGTAGTAGCGGGCATCGACAAATGACACCGTGCCATCCGGCGAACGCACAGAAAACGGACCATAGTCACGCATCCAGATGGAATTGAGATTCATGTTGAAGTACTTGATACCCGAGCTGCTGACACCGTTTTGTGACAACGCGGATTGAAACTGCGATTTGGCATTGCTGCCCTCATGAACAACGTAAACATCAATGACCGGTTTGGCTGCTTTAACAATGGCTGCAATCGTTGCTGGAAAAGAACCCGTCCAACCAAGCAGGAGTGCTTGGTGGTCATCCCACTGAGCGACCGCTCGCATAGGACTCTTTGGCGCGCCTGTAATGCCATAGGTATTTCCATTGTTCGCTTTATAATCGGCATATTGATCGCCCTTGAGAGCGCCGTTTCGCTCTCCAGGTAGTGGGTGTGCCGGCAACATGGCCTTTGAACCCAACATGGCTTCGTTATTGGGGGCAGGAGCATCTAGAATGGTTTCAGACGAACATCCTGTGACAACAAGAGCGGAAAGTAGCGTTACAACGTAAAGGGCTCTAGACATGGGTAATTCCTCCCCCAGAGATAGGATGAGGCATGTTACTCAGGGGCGCTATTCAGTCAAGGAACAATTGTTCGGTAAGGTGCTTGCGTGGATGTAATTTGGGAGTTTTACAAGCGCTAGAATTCAGCGATTGCTTGCTCGATCAAGGCCAGGGCTCGAGCAGCATCTTCTTGACGAGTGACGATGGCACCCCAGCCACGAGTCGCCTGAAAGAGTCCGTCATAGGCCAAATCTCGATAGCATTCCACGTTATGGGGAATGTTATCGCTCTCTAAAAAACCGTGAATGACTTGTGCTTGAATTTCATTGTCCAGAACAAAGACTCGAGTCAGCGGACTGGTTGATGGCAACGGGTCAACGCGTGAGTTGTCCAAAAAGTCCAATGGGTCGGCGGTAGTAGACGAATCAGCCATTGATAAAAGTGTATCACAGTAAGGCGGTTTGGAGTGAAAAAACTGAATCTTTGAAGACTTGTCGAGTGGTCGTTAAAGAAGAAAAGGAGAACTGATTTCTTCAGTTCTCCTCTCCCAACCTCACGATGCCTGAGCATCGATATTTTGCAGACAATTCAGTTTCCGGGATTCTGTCGGAGTATTTGGCCTTAAACTTCAGGTCAGCTTCTACTTGATGCGCCATACTTAGCTAGAACTACGGATAGCAACTCAAATCAACTCCGATAAGCTCCCAGTAGATCAAACACATACAACCAACAACAGCGTCTACAGGAGAACGAGCAACAACTTCAACGAACTACCAACGGGAAATCGAATATTCAAAAGGAAAAGAACAAGAGGTCTTGATCATCTGAACTGCCTCTGCCCATTCTTTCAAAGCATGAAACGAGCCAACGCCACCTGAAAACATAAAAGTATAATAATAACAATCAATTGCATGTTTTCATATCGTTCGGTACTTCGAAAGTGCGTGCCAAGTTGGCATACAGCGTTGGGGACTTTCTTTCCCCAGTCGTTAAATAGTCATGTTTTCAACAGTGTTAGATCTCTTATTAAGTAAAATAAATACAGTGAGTTGTGCTCATATGTTTGGTTTTTCACCAGGCCTTGATCCATTGGGGGCCTGTTTGGCGTTATTTGGCGTACTTTTGATTCTTTTCGAGAGCGAGTGGGGTCTATTAACCCCTTTCCAAATTCGCGTGACGCGATGCTATTGAGGAGTTAGACTGCGGTAATATTATCTGTTCTTAGGAGTAACTGTGGATATTGAAGCGAGTTGGATCACTGATAATGACTCTGTTCCCCCTGAATTTACCGAAGTGGTTGATCGCCTGAGGGCGTTCTTGAGCAGCGACGATATTGTAGCTGAGGCCGCTGCGCTTTCTGACCAGTCTCCTTCGGTATTACTTCCGCTGATCGATGTGCTGTTGACTGCGAAGGACGCAACTCGTCTGACTGCAATCAAGACCGCCGGCCCAAGCAAGGTGGTTCGAAAAGCATGTGGCAAGGCGATTCATCGTCTCAAGGCCCAGGGTGTCAGTGTTTCCGAATCGGCGGCGCGAGTGGGTTCTCTGACCTATGTGAAAGAGGATTTGTCCTCCTATTTGGGTACACCGTTGGCCATGGGATTACGAATGGTGATTCTTTCAGGGCGATGTGATGGTGCCGTTACGAGCTGCTATGCGGTCCTTCACGAAAGCGAGGGCGTGGATCAGTTAATGGCTGTGAAAGATCCCAGTCGCAGTCGACTTCGAAAGATCATTCGTGAAATTGAATCTCAACCCAATGGAGAAATTCCTGTTCGTTTTGTTGAGTGTCCACCGGAGCTGGCGCGACAAAGAATTCAGCAGAGCATTGCAGTTCATCGTGCCAAAGGGCGTGCGCTGCCAACCGACTATTCCCATATTAAGCCGTTGATTGACGGTGATGGGCTGATTCACGGACACCCGGTTTTTGCAGAGTTGGGCGCATTGGATGAACAATTGATTGCTCGCAGCGCGGAACTTTTGGGTCATCGAACAAGTGATGGATATAAACACGGGCCGGCGGATCGTTCGCTGTTGACGAGAGATCTTCAGCTTGAGATTCATCAACGTCTAACAAATGCAGCGGAAAGTCCTGTGGTGCTCGACGATGTGCAGCGTCGCGAGCGGATTCAGTTAGAGTTGGAACACATTGTTCGAGATCTGTTTCACGTGGAACATAGAGCCCTGTGTGCCGAACGTTTGCTGGACACCGCCTTTGTGTTGGCCAAGACAGGTCAAGTTGAAGTGGCATCTATTGCTGCGGTGACCGCTCGCGCGTTGCATTCCGAGAATGCCAATCCGTTGGAAATACCGTGGGCCTGTCAGTCCATTTACGGGCTTGTGGATGTTGATCGTGTGGCACAGGGTCTTCCACCTGAAGAGCATGTTCACGGTCCGGATTTTAATCACGGTCAGGTTCATGCTCAGGAACATGGTCATGTTCATGGGCCGGGTTGTGATCATGGGTAGGGTGATAGTGGCCTGATTATTTCAGGCTAATTCCTAATCTCTTTTGCTCAGCGCAAGGCTGGTGTACAAAGCCTTATGTCCTTTTCAATCGATGAAATACCCGCTGGTGGATTTGAGAACGAGTCGCCTCAGGACTGTCTGAAGTGGGCATTCGAAAAATTTGGCCAGCGAATAGCTTTGGCGTCCAGCTTTGGAATTGAGGATGTGGTGCTCATTGACATGGCCATGTCGATTACCAGCAAGGTCCGTGTGTTTACCTTAGATACCGGACGCTTACATCAGGAAAGCTACGATCTAATGGACCGTATTCGAAATCGATACGGCATCAAGATTGAGACCATGTTTCCCGATGCTGCCGAGGTTGAGAATATGGTCACGAATCACGGCATCAACCTGTTCTACGATTCGGTCGAGAAACGTCGACTTTGTTGTGGGGTGCGCAAGATCAAGCCACTTCGCCGAATCCTGTCATCCCTGGATGCATGGGTGGTGGGACTTCGACGTGACCAAAATGTGACGCGTACCAGTATTCGCAAAGTGAGCATTGATCACGCCAACTATGGCATCGTCAAGATCAGTCCATTGGCTGATTGGACCAACGACCAGGTACGAGAATATCAGCAAGAGAACAAGGTGCCCTATAACAAGCTTCATGATCAGGGATTTCCGAGTATTGGATGTGAGCCTTGTACCCGCCCCATTGAATCCGGCGATGATCCACGTGCTGGACGCTGGTGGTGGGAGAATTCGGACATCAAGGAATGCGGTCTCCATCCCAAATCTTGATGGATTAATTCCGAGTTGTTACAGCCCTTCCAAAAAATGCAGGTCACTTTGTTGAAAATGGAGTCCTTGTTAATCTATATTGTGCATCTGCTGTGTTGACACCGACATGGCACTCAAGTTGATCGCTTGAAAATCCCGGAGAAAAAATATTTCTCCTATGTTTTCAATCGGTTGAAGAAACCTCCGTGGTTACTTACTTTCATGCGGGCCATTTGGTTCGTATAAATGGGTGGCTAGGGAGGACTCTTAATGCCTTTTCTTGCGACCGTCTGGAGGGGATGAGCGTAGGTAGGTATTGGGGGTTACTGCTTCAGGGTTGGAGAGCTCTGTTTAGGTCGAGCGTCGCACATAGTTCGATATTTTGACGATCGGTCGCCGAACCTAGGTTCGGTCATGCAGTCTTGTTACGGGTGTTCTTGCGACGCTCACACGTGGACGAGACGGCAGCGCTTTCTCCAGCCCCTGAAAACGTTACCTCCTTCTGATTTTGTTGCAGATGACAAGGGGTTGCTGTCTGTAACGTGAGGTGAAATAGGGGGGTCTATGAAAGCCCGATTATCCCGTCTTGTCCTTTTGGCGCTTTGCGCTCAAATAGGACTTAATTGTTCCGATGCTCCCATGGCGCCAGACGTCATGAGCGAGCTACCGTCGGAAATTCGTTTTAGAACCTATTCTTCAGCGGCGACGCTGCCCGAAGTGGTAATCAAGACACCGTTCAACTTTAAGAATGTCTTGCTGCCTGACGGTAAGTCAACGGTAGATGTGGAACTCACCTTTGAATCGAATTCATGTGCGGAAGTCGAATCGGACACCTATAGGGTGGCCTGGTACGACAACGGCTCCTTGATCGATAAGAAGAATGATTGCAACCCCATTATTTTAACCCTTGCCTATGGCGACCATAACATCACCCTCCAGATGTTGGACGCCAATGATAGTGAGCTTACGAACGCCGCCTCCCGTTCAAGCCGCCGAATTCAAATCAACAAGAAATGTGCTGGTACTCAAGATTCATCCAGTTGCGAGAACGATGGTTTCTTCTGCAACGGAATTGGTTGTATACCCCAACTTGATGCCGACAAAAACACAGTCTTTGTTTGTAAATTCGGTGCCCCTCCCTTCGGTAATTGCTGTCAGCATGAGTACGAATGTGCCTTTGGTCAGTACTGTAATGTTGCTGATAATAAGTGCGTAGCGTGTACCGCAGACCCCCATTGCGAAGACAGCAACCTCTGCACCACCGATAGTTGTTTCAATGGAGTGTGCTCCAACGTCAAACAGAACCCCCTCTGTTGTGATTGTTCGGTGACAAGCAACCCCAACTACACCATTGAAAAACAATGTACCGATGGTAAATTCTGCTCCCAGAAAGGCTGCAATTGTGGAACAAATACGTGCACTTACACAACTAAAACCTTCAAGCAAGGTCTCTGTTGTGAAACGGGTGATCATGCGTCCTGCGACGATACTGATGCCTGTAATGTTGATTTGTGCGTGGCTAACATTTGCCGACATTCTCCGCCGCTGGGTGGCACGACGGGATGTTGTAATGGCGACGCTGATTGTCTGGACGGTAATGTTTGTACAACCGATAGCTGCGACCTGGTAAACAACGCCTGTCTGCACACGCCGGTAAATAACGCGCTGTGTTGCAATACCAAGAGCGATTGCAATGACAACAAGTCCGATACTTTAGATAACTGCATTAATTTCCAGTGTGTCTTCACTGCTGATCCCAATTACTGTGAGCTGCCCCCAACCAGCAACATCGTGATCAACGAAATCATGATTGATCCCATGGCCAGTGGCGATGGTGTTGGCGAGTGGATTGAGCTGTACAACAGCACCAGCCAGGCGATTGACCTCAACTTCTGGGTGGTTGGCGATAAGAGTGGTCAGACTCATGACATCAATAACGGCGGTCCGCTCATTGTGGCTGCAGGTGGTTATGCGGTGTTGTGTCGCAGTAGTGACAAGAGCGTCAATGGCGGCGTTGATTGTGCGTATTCATATGGTTCGAGCTATTTGCTCAAGAATAATGGTGGTGAGTTGGTCATCAAGGACTCAACTTACAAACTAATCGATGAAGTTGGATTTGACGGTGGACCCAACTTCCCCAACCCGGAAGGCGCTTCTATTGCTCTCACCAACCCCTCCAACAATAACAAGGTCGGTGCCAACTGGAAGATATCGAACACTCAACTACCTGGAAATACCGATAAGGGTACTCCGGGCGCCAAGAACGAAGATGTCTTCAGCGTTATTGAGATTGCAAAGTGTCAGGAACAACCGACGGACAATATCTGCACCTTAGATACCTGTGTTGCCAATACCTGTACCAATGTTAAGAAGCCGGGTTGCTGCCTTACAACGGCGGATTGTATAGCCCCCACTCAGTGTCATACTGCAAGTTGTGGTGCAGATAAGAAATGTACATACAGTCAAATCCCGGCTCCCACGTGCTGTCTGACGGATGATGTATGTGATGATGGACTTACCTGTAACGTTGATAAGTGTATTGGTTTCAAGTGTCGTCACTCTCCAGACCAGACAAAGCTGGGTTCTTTCTGTTGCGACACGGACGTCGACTGCGGAAATGCGAATAATAGCTGTGTGACAGCCGTATGCGACACGGACAACAATGTCTGTAAACCCCCTGTCGTGTCGGGTGGCCCCAACTGTTGCACCGAGGTTTTTGCCAGTCCCTCCACAGAATGTGATGACGGCGATCCTTCTACGCTGAACACATGCAAGGACTTCCAGTGTAAGTTTGTTCCCGATCAGAACTATTGCGACACCCAGCCGGGTGGTGTGGGGATTAACAATTGTAGTTTAGACGCCAACAAGTGCACCAATGATGCGTGTGATGTTGCAAACAAGACGTGTCTGTACGAAGCGATTGTTGGCTGCTGTAAGAGCACAGCCGATTGTGGCGATAGTGACCCATGCACCCTGGATGTGTGTATTGAATTCACCAACACCTGTAGCAACGAAAAAGCGAAGAATTGTTGCGTCAAGAGCCAGGAAACAACGATTTGCAACGATAACGATCCCTGTACGAACGATAGCTGTATTGGGCTGGTTCCGGCGGAAGGTAAGCTGAAGGGAACCTGTCGTTCGGTCAAGAAGGACCTGTCCTGCTGCACGACCAATGCGTCGTGCAATGACAAGAACGCGTGCACAAACGACACCTGTTTGGGTGGAGCCGTTGGAACGGCGGGAGTTTGTCAGAGCACAGCGGTTGTGCCGGCCGCCAACAAGAAATGTTGTGACCCATTGCTGCAAGCCGGCGCAATTAAGGCGCAATGCGATGACCAGAATTTATGTACGATTGATAATTGTGGTGGTGACAACCTCTGTAGTTACACCAAGGTTCCAGACAATATCTTTGGTACTTGTTGCGACTTGTCGACCGGTGTGTCGGAAGCTGCACAGTGTGACGATGCCAATGCCTGTACTTTAGACAAGTGCATTTTTGGCCGTTGCCGTAATCTGGATGCCGGAACGGCGAGTTGTTGTATCAATGACTCGGATTGTCCCGATGACGGAAATTCGTGCACGGTTGAGTATTGCGACGTCAGTAATCCTGCAACGGGCGGCGTATGCAAGTCCAACCTGGCCAACCCCTGCACAGTCAAGTTGCCGTGGGTTGAGAAATGGACCGGTGTTTCCCAGCTCGATGACGGAATCCAGAATCACGGTTGGGAACTGTGGGACAACACCAACGCGACAAACTCTTCGCTGAGTAATTGGCAGCTCACCACTAAGGGGCAATTGGGTCCCGATGAGCATATGCGCTTCAATTGGGCACCCATTGCTAAGGGTTATGATTCCTGTTTGATTACACCGCGTATTGACTCCAATACCTGGACGGGTGCCTCAATCAATAAGATTGCGGACTATCTGACGGTTCAGTTTGAGGATGCGGGCGGCATTTTAGCGCCGGATACGGAAGTGAACGTCTTTGCTTATGAAGCGCCTGCAGCCGATACTTATCCTCCGCCGGTCTATGACGATATTGCGGCCAGTAGCTGGAAGTGG
>JYMV01045370.1_pt1 | contig 15505 bp, 18 predicted proteins | sample 338911 | NCBI WGS metagenome assembly JYMV01 (sample SAMN03354496, study PRJNA234377) | hydrothermal vent metagenome | biome: Deep sea; feature: Hydrothermal plumes at the Eastern Lau Spreading Center, Western Pacific Ocean; material: Seawater | place: Tonga | collected 2009 | depth 2000 m m
TGAGATTCTTTGCCCGTCGCCAAAGAAGTAAGAGTGTGTGTCAGGAGAATTCCTATACGGTGATGTTATTTCATCACCATACTTCTCAGCCGCGGCAGTTTTCTATTCGGAAAAAGACCGTCAGGGCTTTTGTTCTCGTCATGGTATGCCTGTTGGGCGGACAATGGATCTTTTTTTCGAATTTTTTTGAACAACGGCAGAAGCTTTATGAGCTCGATCATCTTCGGGTCGAACTTGAGGTAAGTCAAAAAGAGGCGTCAGCAGCGAACACAGCCATTGAGAAGCTGCGATTCCAGCTCGCGGATATGAAAACGCTTACGACGAAGGTGAGGGAAATGCTGGGTCTCCAGCAAGACTTTGACGGCGCTGTTTCTGGCCAAGGTGGGGAGGAGCTTTTACCAGCATTCCCAGGCAGAACGTTTTCGGCTGTGATGGAAGATACTGGGCGAGGCGGGATTCGGCCTGATATGCAACAGGAAATCGCATGGCTAGGAAGTGATGCCAAGGTAGATCATCGGGACCTTCGGGCACTGGTTGAGACGATTGAAAATCGGCGGGAACGATGGGAGGCGACTCCGGCAATCTGGCCCGTGAAGGGGTGGGTGACATCGGGGTTTGGTCTACGGATCTCACCGTTTACCGCTCGTCCTACCAATCATCACGGGATTGATATTCGCGCTTCGATTGGAACTCCGATTCTCGCACCCGCAGACGGCACCGTTGTCCGTCGGAAACATGACACTGGATTTGGCAAGATGATCACCATTGCACACGGCGACGGAATTTCAACACGTTATGGGCACCTACATACCATGGGCGTGAAGGTTGGCCAAAAACTCTCGCGAGGAGATGTGATCGGAACCGTGGGGAATACTGGGCTCTCAACGGGCCCACATCTCCACTATGAGGTTGTGGTGAACAAAGTCCGCATTGACCCGAGAAAGTATATCATTGAATAATAACAGGTTATGGTATTGAACCTCATTCTTCTGTAGAAGACTTTGTATGTGGAGCTTTGGGAGAAAGTCAGTGCTAGAAGGATCAGAAGACGAGGAGCTTTTGACGTTCCTGGGAAAGGGAGCGGAACTCAAGGGAAGTCTCCATGTCGATGGGCCAACCCGCGTTGATGGAATAATCGATGGTGCAGTGCATGTGAAGGGGACGTTGATTATCGGGAAACACGCCGTCATTAAGGGGGATGTTACTGCTCAAACCCTCGTGAGTGCTGGAAATATTACGGGAGATGTGATTGCTCGAGAGAGTGTAAAACTATTGGCTCCCTGTGCATTGATGGGAAGCGTTCAGACTCCGCTTCTATCTGTCGAGGAAGGGGTCATCATTAGCGGTACATGTGACATGATGCCCGCGTCAAACGGGCATGAAGACCTCCCCATCGAGGAGGAACTCCTACAACAACACGAACAGTTTCCTGCCACGGCTAGTCAGTAGCCTCCGGCTCGTTACATCCCTAATTCTCGTCGCAACGGTTCAACCATGTTTGTGTCCTCCCAGGTGAACCCCGCTTCGTTTCGTCCAAAGTGCCCGTACGCGGCCGTCTTTTTATAAATTGGCCGCCGCAACTTGAGATGGTCGATCATTTCATTTGGGGTGAGAGGGAACACGGTTCGAACAGCCTTGATCAGCTTGTCGACCGGGACCGTTTCTGTGTTGTGGGTGTTCGCGAGGACTGATACTGGTTCGGCGACCCCGATGGCATATGCGACTTGGATCTCACATCGCGACGCCAGGCCTGCAGCGACGATGTTCTTTGCGATATAGCGCACCATATATGACGCTGATCGATCGACCTTACTGGGGTCTTTTCCAGAAAACGCGCCACCGCCGTGGCTGCCAACCCCGCCGTACGTATCCACAATGATCTTGCGTCCGGTAAGCCCAGTGTCACCCATCGGGCCTCCGACGACAAAACGTCCGGTGGGATTAATGTGGTACGCGACGGTGTCTTCCTTGAGTAGCTCCTGAGGCATGACGGGATGAATCACTTGCTCGATGATATCCTCTTGAATTTCTTTGAGAGTGACCTCGGGGCTATGTTGGGTGGAGACAACAATGGTGGCAATTCTTATGGGTTTTCCCTCACGATACTCTACTGTCACTTGAGCTTTGCCATCTGGGCGCAGGTACGGTAGAAGGTTTTGTTTTCGGGCCTCGCTAAGCCTGCGAGTGATTCGATGGGCAAGAATGATCGGCATGGGCATGAGTTCTTCAGTCTCATCGGTGGCGTAGCCAAACATGAGTCCCTGATCCCCAGCCCCGCCAGTATCCACGCCCTGGGAGATATCTGGCGATTGACTATGGATTGAAGTCAACACCGCACAGGTTTCGTAGTCAAAGCCATACTCTGCTTTGGTGTAGCCGATGCCCTTGATCGTTTCTCGAACGATATCAGGTACTTCGACATAGCTGGCTGTGGTAATTTCACCTGCAACAAATGCGAGCCCGGTGGTGACAAGGGTCTCACAGGCAACCCGACACATTGGGTCCTGAGCTATGATCGCGTCAAGAATTGCGTCTGAAATCTGATCTGATACTTTATCAGGGTGCCCTTCGGTCACGGATTCAGACGTAAAAAGAAAGGATTCACCCATAGCAAATAGCTCCTTTGGGGAGAGTAAAAGGCGTTCGCGTGAATGCAATGATCATCGATAATGACAGCGCAAAAGGTATCGCAGATCAACAAGTTTCTGTCAAGGAATGTGTGAGTTGCTTCCTTGACACCCATCTTTCTCGTTCGGTAAGATCACTGATCATTTATGTAAGTGTTTTCTTGTCATAGTCCTCACTTTTACGCCTAATAACACATGGTTAGAGGAAGAAGGCCTTGGCGGATTCGATCGCTGAAGACCCCCTGAGTAAAAAATCTGCTGAACTGGTCGGGTGGAACCGGTTTGACTGGTCCGGACTGCCCGGCAAGGTTGTGGATGTGCTGAGTTCTCTCAAGCTCGCGATCTCTCTCTTCATCGCTCTTGCCATTCTTTCCGCGATCGGAACTGTGATCCAACAAGGTGAGTCCTCCGACTTCTATATCAAAGAATATGGTGAACCACTCTTTCAATGGTTTCAGACGTTCGGGTTTACAGATGTCTATAACCAGACGTGGTTTCGGGCCGTTCTTGGTCTATTAATCGTGAACTCGCTGACCTGCTTTTACAAACGATTTCCAGGAATTTGGCGGTCCATGCGACAGAGTCAAATTAATGTCTCTCCAACGTTCATTGCTGGGTTGAAGCAGCATGCGGAAATCCCACTCGATCGTGAGAGTGGGCACGTGGCCGAGCAGATGATTGATATTCTTGGCGGGAAAGGATATAGGGTTTCTGCTAAACGTACCGACAACGGCATTTCCGTCTTTGCTACAAAGGGCATTATGGGCCGTGTTGGTGCGCATGTTGCACATGTCAGTGCCGCCGTCATTGTGTTGGGCGGATTGATCGGAACCGTCACGGGTTTTCAGGACTTTGGAATTGGGCTTCCAGGCGAGACCTACTATATTCCTCAAGGAGATTTCAGCTTGAAGGTTGAGAAATTCTGGATGGATTATTATGAGAATGGTGCGGTAAAATCATATAATAGTACATTGACCGTGATTGATGATGGGCAAGAAAAATTGACAAAGACGATTTTCGTCAATAATCCTCTTGTGTATAACGGCATATGGTTGTACCAATCGTCGTATGGGGATCATTGGGATAGGATCGATAGCGCCAGGATATTAATTGCCGATAAAGGGTCTGATCAGGTTGTGAGTGATGTTATGCTGGAGTGGGGTACCCCAATGGAGGTTCCCGAGCTTGGATTGACGCTCAATGTGACTGGGTTTGCCGCTGACTTTTCCTTTGATTCGAAAACGAAACAGGTCTCTTCCAAGACGAGTGAACACAAGAACCCTGCGGTGCAACTTACCATTGCAGAGGGCGACCACAGGTTCAATCCTTGGCTATTTGTTGACTTCCCAGGGATTATCGATATTCCAGAATCAAAATATGCGTTCGAAATTGCCGGCTACTTACCATCAAAATATACCGGTCTTCAGATGGGCCGCAATCCCGGTATCACGATTGTCTGGACCGGGTGCCTGATGATTGTCGTTGGGATGGCACTTTCATCGTCTATCTTTCATCGGCGGCTATGGGTGAATATTCAGCCACAGGGAACGAAGACTGTCCTCCATTTTGGAGGCAACACCCATAAAGGGAACATTGATTTTACGCGAGAGTTTTCAGCATTCACTGAGCGGATAAAGGGCATGGCATGAGAAACGAGGATAATGTGTTCTTAGGAATGAGGAGGGCAGAATGTTTACGTCACTATTCCTTTTTGATTTGACCTTCTGGTTATATCTTGCTGCCGTTGCATTGTACATTGGGTTTGTTGCGCTCGGGCGTACTGGACTACAGCTAGCGGCTGCGGGACCGGGGCAGCTTTCGACGTCGGATTGGTCTGCGCCCGTTGGCCAACTTGCAACACTGATCACTGTCGTCGGCCTATTCGTGAATACGGCGGCTCTGAGCACACGAGCCTATGAACGCTATCAGCTCACGGGAGCATTCGCGCCATGGTCGAATCAATTCGAGGCGATGGCGTTTGTGGCATGGGCGATTATTGTGGGATACCTTCTGCTCGAGTTCACATATGGTATCAAGGCCATCGGGGCATTTGTCGTTTCTATCGCCTTTCTTGCGATCGGTGCAGCGTCTTTGCTGCCCTACCGCTATCAAACGGCGGAACCCCTTGTTCCCGCGTTGAACAGTTATTGGATTTATATTCATGTTTCGGTCACCCTTACTAGCTATGCGGCCTTTGCGATGGCCGGCGGTTTGGGGGTGATGTATCTCCTGAAGGAGCGTGCAGAGCGAAAGGGGCTACAGTCGTCTGTGACGACGGCGTTTCCAAGTCTCGAGACCATCGACGAACTTGGATACAAAGCGATTACGATTGGATTTCCCTTACTCGCCTTTGGGGTTATTTTGGGAGCGATGTGGGCCAACTACGCTTGGGGAGGGTATTGGAGTTGGGATCCGAAAGAGACGTGGTCCCTTATTGTTTGGTTTATTTATGGTGCCTACATTCATGCGCGCATGACGCGTGGATGGGGAGGGCACCGCGCGGCCATCTATGCGATTTTTGGATTCCTGATGGTCATCTTTTGTTTTTGGGGAGTGAACTTCCTACTTTCCGGTCTCCATGCCTACGCCTAACGCCAATGAGTTAGAAGTTGACGGTGATGGAACCAACTCTGTCGACGTCAGTGGTGACCCGACTCCACCGGTCACCATCGCTTCGCGCTTACCTGTCATCATAGGGTTTGTCGTCATCTGCGGTCTTGCGTTTGGTCTTGTGTTTATGCAAGGCGCAAAGTACGAACCTGTGCTGCTCGGGAAGCTGGCACCTGATTTTGTATTGAACGATTTGAATGGGGAGACAAGAAAACTTTCAGATTATCACGGGCAAGTCGTGTTTCTGAATTTCTGGGCAACCTGGTGTAAACCATGTCAGGAGGAAATGCCCTCGATGGAACAGCTCCACCAAGATTTAGAAGCTGAGTTTTCAGATGGCTTTGTCATGTTGGCGGTGAGCATCGACAAGTCGGCCGATGATATTCCAGCGTTTATGGCGAAACATAAGCTGACATTTCCCGTGCTGCATGATCGGTGGGGTAAGGTCGACCGAATTTACAAAATCATGGGGGTTCCAGAGACATATATTATCGATCAAACGGGTGTGTTGGTTGAAAAAATCATTGGACCGCGAGACTGGAATGTCGCGCAGAATGTTCAAGGCATGATTGATCTTTTGAAGAATACTCCTGCACCGTCTGTGGGTGGGGATTCGACGTACGACGGATGATGCATTGGTTCCTGCCTTTAAGTCTGCTGTTGTTTGGCCTCGCGGGCATGTCGTGTGATCAGATCACGAGCACGACTGTTGAAGCAAAAGAACAACGCTCAATTGCTGCATCAACACCGGAAAGCCCTCGTGTCGGTTTTCGTGCTCCGACATTCAGCCTGCCGGACTTACACGGCGATGCAGTCACCTTACCGGATTTCAGAGGTCAGGTCGTCCTCCTCAACTTTTGGGCCACATGGTGTGGACCATGTACCGTCGAGATGCCGTCGATGGAGCAACTCTATCGTGAATTTCACGATGAGGGATTTGAGATTCTCGCCGTGTCAATTGACCTCCAGGGGCAGCGGGTTACGAAGCCATACAAAGAGCAATTTGGGTTAAGCTTCCCCATCCTTCATGACCTTCGTCACGAGGTGAATGCCGCCTACCACATTCGCTCGATTCCAGCGTCAGTTTTGATTGGCAAAGATGGAGTGATTGCTAAGCGTGTCCCTGGTGCGAGAGATTGGTATAGTGAAAAAGCTCGTACGATGATTCGTCAGCTCCTCGATACAGCCTAGAGAGCAATTCACCCGATGTTTGAACCGGAAGTATCCTTCACCATTGCGTTTGTTGCAGGGTTTCTTTCCTTTATCTCGCCCTGCGTGTTGCCGTTAGTTCCTTCCTATTTGAGCTATATCACGGGTCTCTCTCTCGATCAGCTCACCAGTGAGGATGATCGCCGGAAGTTACGGGGTACGATCATGATGAATTCGCTTCTTTTTATTGGCGGATTTTCATTCGTTTTTATGGCCTTTGGTGCCTCGGCCAGTTTTGCCGGTCAGCTGTTGTTTTCCTATCATGATTACCTTCAAAAGATCGGGGGGGTTCTGATCATCATATTTGGTCTGTATGTGATGGGAGTATTTAAGCTGAAATTTCTCGCGATGGAAAAACGGATTCAGCTTCCCACACGGCCGGCCGGATATGTTGGGTCTGTCCTGATTGGGATGGTCTTCGGTGCTGCGTGGACGCCATGTGTTGGGCCAATTCTTGGTTCGATCTTGGCTCTTGCCGCGACATCCGACTCGATGATGGCTGGAGTTCAACTTCTTGGAGTGTATTCCTTAGGGTTAGGCATTCCTCTTTTTGTGACGGCATTAGGCGTAGATTCGTTCTTGAATTACTTCAAGAAAGTGCGGGCGTATATGTGGGCGGTTTCAGCCACCAGCGGCGTGTTTTTGGTGCTGGTAGGCGTGATGATTTATACAAATTCATTCTCACAAATGACTCGCATACTGACCGATTATGGTATTGGGTGGTATGTAGGACCAGATGCTGCCGCAGGGTCCTTCTAGATATCCTATCGAATTACTGCTCATCCCACTTCGTTCTACTTTCCCCTAATATCGCGGTAGAGTCCCCCCCCGGTTTAAGGATTGGAAACAGGATTGGCCATAGGTTGTCTACGATTATAGAGTAGCCTGTCGCTGTGGGATGTAACCCGTCAGGTTGGTTGAGTGCGGGTTTGGTTGCGACATCTTGTAGGAAAAATGGCATGAATGGTATGTGATACATTGTTGCAAGGGTAGGGAATATTTGAGCAAACGATCGTGTATATGAGGGTCCGTAATTGGGTGGAAGCCTCATTCCCGTTAACACAACCATGATGTCTCGTGCACGCAATCTCCCAATAATCTGTGCAAGGTTCGCCTGGGTTTGGTCAACGGCTAAGCCGCGAAGCCCATCGTTCGCTCCGAATTCAAGTATGACGATCGATGGCCGCAACTCCATGATATGGTCGAGTCGACGCAGAGCACCAGCGGTTGTCTCTCCATTCACCCCCATGTTGACAACACGATGACTGAAGCCCGCCTGACTAATTTTGTTTTGGAGCTGAGCGGGGTATGTTTGGGGAGAGGCCACTCCGAGGCCAGCTGTTAGGCTGTCACCAAACGCAACGATCACCGGGGCCGTTTCAGTTTCGACGACGGACCGTGTCGCATCAATGGGTGAATCTGTTGTGCTGCGATCCCCAATAAGACTGGCTTGCTGATCGCATGCCGCTAGAGATCCAATAATGCACGCCAGGCTGGCGAATGCAAACCAGGAAATGATGTTGAGGCGTCCTAAGTAACGTGCGAGCATCGATGGGCTGGTGATCTGTCAGAATGATTCACGTCAAAGAGCTTCATATGTCGCTACCGAGCGGTGGCCGCAACGTCTCAATTCTATCCGGTGTAACGTTCACAGTGCCAGAAAAACAACGGCTCGCAATTGTGGGACGATCGGGCAGCGGAAAATCTACATTGCTTGGTCTTTTAGCCGGACTTGATTCTCCCTCCTCTGGTGAGGTGCATATGAACGGTGTGTGCGTTACGGAGCTAGACGAAAAGCGCCTCGCACAGTTTCGACGACGGAACATCGGATATGTGTTTCAATCCTACCATTTAATTTCGACATTAACCGCCAAGGAAAATATTGCGGTTCCGCTCGACCTCCAACATGACCAGCGTGCTGATACTCGCGCGTTGGAACTTTTGGATGCTGTTGGGCTTGCTGATCGAGCCAAACATTATCCGGCCCAGCTATCAGGCGGAGAGCAGCAGCGCGTCGCGGTCGCCAGAGCATTTGCAAACCGTCCGCCCATTCTTCTTGCGGACGAACCTACAGGAAACCTCGATGCCGCTTCAAGTTCTCAAATCATAGATCTATTGCTTCGCCTCAATGATGAATATGATTCGACGCTCGTTTTCGTCACACACGATCCGTCCTTATCTCGGTGCGCAGATCGTGTCGTGACGCTTTCAGATGGTCATATCGTCGGTGATGAATTACAATGACGTGCCTAAGATATCCAACTAGGAAGATTCTAGCGTGATGACACGCATTGGCAGTATACTAGGGTATCTCCTCGCGCATTCCTTATCACCAGTCATGCAGAATGCGGCTTTTTCCTCTATAATCCATCGGTCACCCCGATTCTGAATGAGGCAAAACAGGTGGGCGCGGTGGCTATGAATGTTTTAGGCATGCTTGTGCATTAGGGAGTCTTGGCTTTTGAGCTTTGGACCGGTGAGTACGATCCGATGAATGTGATGCGCGAATCGCTTCTGAAGGCGGTTGAAGGTATAAATCACCACCTCTAGTGGATGTCATTGTATGGTGACGTTTACCTACACGGGAAAGACAGCAAGGGGACAAAGTACTAAAGGAGAGATTTCTGCCAACAGTCAGGCTGAGGCGGTGGCGCAATTACGGAAACGACGCATTCTTGGAGCCTCAGTAAAAGAGAAGAAAAAGAAGGCCAAGGGGCCAGCACCAACGGGTAAGGACCTTGTTATCTTTACGCGACAGTTTGCCGTCATGATTAATGCGGGTCTTCCTCTTGTCCAAGCGCTAGAGATTTTGGGTTCACAGTGCGAAAACAAACAACTTGGCCAGATCATAATTACCATTAAGGATGACGTCGAGGGAGGCTCAACATTTACCGACGCGCTGAAAAAGCATCCTGATATCTTCGATGAACTCTACGTGAATCTCGTTCTCGCTGGCGAAGCTGGAGGCATCCTCGATACTATTCTCGGGCGACTGTCCGGCTTTATGGAAAAGGCCATGAAATTGAAGGCCAAGCTCAAAGGTGCGATGACCTATCCGGCCATCATCGTCGTCGTTGCCGTGGTCGTCATTTCAGTCTTGATGGTATGGGTGATTCCGGTGTTCGCGAAAACGTTTGAAGATCTTGGGGGGGAACTTCCCGGTTTAACCAAGATGGTCATGGGCATCAGTGAATTCATGCAAGCATCATGGTATTGGGGAATTGTGGCGTATATTGTTTTTTCGCAAACGATGAAATTCCTTTATAAGAGGAAAAACTCGCGACGTGTTATGGATCGGGTGTTCCTCAGCCTTCCCCTTGCCGGGCCCTTGATTCAAAAAGCTGCGGTCGCCAAGTTTACTCGTACTCTTGGGACATTGCTCCAAAGTGGTGTGATGATCCTTGACGGACTTATTATCGTCTCAAAGACTTCTGGAAATTTGATTATTGAGGAAGCCATCATGCGAGCACGAACGAGCATTGCTGAAGGGAGGACCATTTCAGAACCACTGAGTGAGGAGGGAGTCTTTCCGCCCATGGTCATCCATATGATCGCCGTCGGTGAATCAACCGGGGCCGTGGATGCCATGATGATGAAGATAGCCGATTTCTACGATGACGAGGTGGATACGGCTGTTGATGCGATCACCGCAAGTCTCGAACCGATGCTTATGATGGTGCTAGGGGTTGTCATCGGAACGATCGTCATTGCCATGTACCTCCCAATTTTCGGCATGGCGGATGCTATCGGATAGATGCAATACCTCGAGGTTATTGCCCCCGCAAAAATCAATCTTATTCTTTCCGTCCTTGACCGTCGATCGGATGGGTACCATAACATCTGGTCCTTGATGCAGATGCTCGATCTGCATGATTCCATTCTATTGTCTTGCGATGTAACCGCTGATGCGCTTGAAACAGTGGGTGCTCACCAAGATTCGTTGCCCATCACACTAGAATGTTCCAGTGCTCAATTGCCGTGCAACGAGGAAAATCTGGTATATCGCGCGGCAAGCGCCGTCATGGAAAAATCACGTGTTCAGCCGAAACTCCATATTCAAATTATCAAGCGAATCCCGATCGGTGCCGGGCTTGGAGGAGGAAGCAGTGATGCCGCGGCAACCATACAAGCCATGAATCGTTTGTTCCGTCTTGGCTGGGGGAGTGACGAATGTGCGCAGCTTGGAGCTGGCATTGGGAGCGATGTCCCGTTCTTTTTTCATGGGCCTACATCGATTGTTCGTGGAGCAGGGAGCACCGTATTTCCCGTCACGATTACGACGTCGCAATGGGTTGTGCTGGTTAGGCCTCCATTTGATATTTCAACCACGTGGGCATACGAGCAGCTCGATGAATGGAGAGCGTTGCAGGACGGGAGAGGGCATTTCACTGAAGACGAAGCAGTGCAGACTTTTCTTCAATCGCCCCGATCGGCTAAGGATCTTTATCCATATTGCCAAAATGAATTTGAGCAGGTAATGGAAGAGCGATTCTCGGATCTTGGTGCGATTCGGCAAAAGCATCATGAGCTGGGGGCAGACCTTGCCATGCTGTCCGGCAGTGGGTCGACTGTCTTCGGTGTATACCCATCAGAAGGGAGCGCCGCTGCGGCCGAGAGAAAGTTTCTTGAGCATGGTAATTATCAAACCTGGGTGACAACGACGAAGGTTTCCCAAGCATCTCTTGAGCATAAAATGATTGGTTGACACGGGCTTTGATATCAGATAAATTGCATGGATTTTGCGATGCTGCACATACATGAGGAGATGGGCAGTTGGGCGACAATCTTAAGGTTTTTTCTGGGAATTCGAATCCCGAGCTGGCAAAGGAAGTTTGCCAGTATCTAGGTATTGGATTAGGTGATGCCGAGGTCTCGACATTCAGTGATGGCGAAATACAGGTTAGGATCGAGGAAAATATTCGTGGGGCGGATGTGTTCCTTATGCAATCCTGCTCCTCACCGGTTAACCGACACATTATGGAATTGCTCATTATGATGGATGCAGTGAAGCGCTCCTCTCCACGCCGCATCACCGCAGTGATTCCCTATTATGGTTATGCCAGGCAAGATCGGAAAATGCAATCTCGTGTCCCGATCTCAGCGAAACTGCTAGCAGATCTCATCACAACGGCAGGCGCGGACCGTGTGCTCACGATGGACCTTCATGTTGGCCAAATCCAAGGGTTTTTTAATATCCCGGTCGACCACTTGTATGGCACACCGGTTATTCTCGATTATATCGATGCAGTGGGATATGAAGACTTAGTCGTGGTGTCCCCCGATGCGGGTGGAGTCGAACGCGCTCGCGCTTTTGCCAAACGCCGAAAGTTTAACCTTGCCATTATTGATAAGCGGCGTGAGGGACCTAATCAGACTGAAGTGATGAACATTATCGGAAATGTAAAGGGACGCGATGTGTTATTGCTTGACGACATGATCGACACAGCCGGCACGATCGTTCAAGGGGCAAAGGCGTGCGCTCAACAAGGCGCAAAACGCGTGAGGGCGGCGTGTACTCACGCCACACTCTCAGGCGCAGCCCTTGACCGACTCAGCGCGAACGAGCTTGAGGAAGTGATCGTCACAAATACAATCCCTCTTCATGGCAAGGAACAGCAATGTTCTAAACTCAAAGTGCTTTCTGTTGCCGCCTTGTTGGGAGAAGCTGTGGCGCGCATTCATGCCGAGGAATCGGTGAGTTCATTGTTTGTGTAGAAATGATCGATCTAATCTTTATGAAGAGTAGAGTGAGACACTGAATCGATGAATTGTCATCTGACCCTAACCAAGAGAACTGAAACAGGCAAGGGCGCTGCACGTCAACTGCGAAGAGAGGGCAAGGTTCCTGCAGTGCTGTATGGGAAAGGGGAAACGATATCGCTCACCCTTGACCCCGTAGAGTTTAACAATGTGCTTCGCTCAAAGCAGCAAGGGTATGTGTTGATCACGTTGGGCGAGGCGAAAACAAAAGGCGCTGCACAACATAACGTAATACTCAAGGACCTCCAGTACGACCCAATCAGCGGACACGTTCTCCATGCAGATTTCTTTGAAGTTCAAATGGACCAACCCATTCAAGTTACGATCCCAATAGTGATAGCTGGATCAATTCCCCTTGGCGTGACACTCGGCGGAGTACTGCGGCAGAGGCAGCGGCGTCTGTCTGTCGAAGGGCTCCCCGCAGATATTCCTGATTCAGTCGTTATCGATGCGTCCAAGTTAGATATTGGGCAAACCGTCAAGATCAAGGATATTCCCATTGAGAAGGGCGTCAAGATGCAGGATGACCTTGAAAAGATCGTTGTCAGCATCAGTGCTAAGAAGCAAGTCGTAGAGGAAACAGAAGGTGAGAGCGAGGAAAAGGTTCAGGAAACTCCAGCGCCTGCAACGCCGAGTACTTGAGACTTGGGGAGATACGTTCAATTGCTACACACCTTGTCGTTGGACTTGGAAATCCAGGAATTCGCTACGAATGGACTCGGCATAACATAGGGTTTCTGGTCCTTGATAAGGTTGCCGAAGAATGTGGTGTGTTGTTTCAGCGTGGCGCAGGGTTTCTCGGCGGAGTTGGAATGGTCGCGGATGAGCATGTCATCCTGGTCAAACCGCAAACGTTTATGAATAACAGCGGAGATGTGGTGACTGCTTTGTACAAAGAATCTGTATCATCAACATCTGACTTGGTTGTGATTCATGATGATTTGGATCTTGATCGTGGAAGGCTCAAAATTCAACATGGTGGTGGTGATGGTGGGCACCGTGGTGTCGAGTCGATTATTGCGCAGCGTAAAGACAACCCATTTACTCGAATAAGAATTGGAGTTGGGCGTCCAACATACCCAATGACGACTACTGATTATGTGTTGTCTCCAATGACAGAGAAGGATCAATTAGAGTTTGAAACAATAACAGAGCGCGCCACAGCTGCGGTACAATGTCTCGTGTGTGATGGTCTTACAAGAGCGATGAATCAGTTTAATAGTCGCAAGAATGAACCGTCTGTGATACCCCACGAGGGATATCCGCAGTAGTCCACTGCGGAGGTGGGTAGGGGAGAAAATGAATCGAGAAGAAACGCGAATGTATGAATCCGTGGTAATTCTGAGGCCTTCGTTGGGCGATCCAGAAATTCAGCAGTTTAGCGACGCCTATACCGCCCGCCTTGAACAGGGCGGGAGCACAATTATAAAAGTCGACAAGTGGGGTAAGCGGAAACTTGCGTATGAAGTAAAAGGTGAGCGAAAAGGGGTCTATCTTTGCTTTAGTTTTCGTGGAAAAGGGGCCGTTATTCAACCGCTCCAAAGCGCAAATCGAATCCACGATATGATTCTGAAATCTATGACAATTCGGATTGAGAAGACCTCTCATGACACGGCGCCCAGCAGTGAAGTGGAGGAACCAACGAGTGTCGTCGTTTAACAAGGTCATTCTCATGGGGAATCTCACGAAAGACCCTGATCTTCGCTATACCCCTAAGGGGGTGTCGGTTACCGAATTTAGCCTAGCGGTGAGTCGGCGATTTCGTCAAGAGGAAGAGTTGAAAGATGAAGTCTGTTTCGTCGATATTGTCGTATTTGGAAAACAGGCAGAGAATTGTAAGCAATACCTTGCAAAAGGAAATGGGGTCATTGTCGACGGGCGACTGAACCAGCGTCGTTGGGAAACGGCTGACGGCCAAAAGCGCAGTAAGCACGAAGTGGTCGCTCTTAACGTGACCTTTATGCCAAAGCGCCAGGACACATCCTCTGAGAGGGATGACCGCGATGTTGATGAAGCGCCAGGTGAGGGGAACTAGCCGTCTCGATGAAAGATTCAGTCCACGACCTAGCTACGTAAGAAGGAGAAACAAGGTTGGAGCGCTCAAGGTTTAGTCGAAGTCGAGTTTGCAGATTTTGTCATGAGAACATGACAGTGGATTATAAGGACTCGTCCACGTTGCGCGTATTTTTAACGGAACGAGGGCGAATTATTCCGCGCCGAGTTTCCGGAAACTGTATGCGACATCAGCGAGCATTAACCACAGAAATCAAACGCGCGAGAAATATTGCACTTCTAGCGTTCGCAGAAGAACGGCGCTAATGTTCTCTGGCATTCGTCGTGAGATATCCTGTATCAGATGTCCCGCAGGGTTATACAGCAGGGCTTACCCAATCATTCTCGGAGTCTCCCGAGGGTCTTGGATTCACAGACGATGGAATTCAAATTGAAGGCAATGTTACGGGACAGCTCAAGCTCTGGAGGGATGGCGCCATTGTCACGATACAAGCAGAAATCTCAGCAAATATCGTGCTTCAGTGTTGTCGCTGCCTTGCGCTTGTCATGACGTCAGTGCATCCTGTCGTGACGTTACGATGCTTCCCCGAGACAGCGACGACCAGTGACATACATGAGACCGGTGAAGTGAGCCCTGTCGATGATATGTATACCTATGCCGGGATGCACTTAGATATCCGACCAATTATTCGTGAGCAGGTGGTCCTTGCTGTGCCACCGTATTCGTACTGTCGTCAGGATTGTCAGGGACTATGTGTTGTGTGTGGACAGAACTTGAACGGTACCCAATGTGGATGTTCGGCGATTCAACCTGACGCTCGCTTTATTGCACTACAACACGTGAAACAGACATTAGGATAACGAACATGGCTAATCCAAAGCATCGTCACACCAAAATGAGACGAGATAAGCGTCGTACACACGACAGACTACGTCTCCCATCCTTCTCGAACTGCCCGCAATGCCATGAACCAAAATTGCCCCATTATGCTTGTCTCGCCTGCGGAACGTATAAGGGGAACGAGGTTATTGCGACCAAGGAGTCCTAACCTCCTCGTTTTCTCCCGCGTCTAGCCACGTGAAAATTGCAGTCGATGCTATGGGGGGGGACCGGGCACCAGCCCAAGTGGTCAAAGGGGCGTGCCTCGCGGCGCGCGACCTCGACGTCGGCATCATTCTCGTCGGAGATGAATCCGTGCTTCGTGCATTTCAACTTGTTGGGTGTCATGCTGAATGGAAATGGCAGATGGCACATCGGCCACGGTGTCACGCAAATGGCCACGAAG
>JYMV01026484.1_pt1 | contig 15500 bp, 11 predicted proteins | sample 338911 | NCBI WGS metagenome assembly JYMV01 (sample SAMN03354496, study PRJNA234377) | hydrothermal vent metagenome | biome: Deep sea; feature: Hydrothermal plumes at the Eastern Lau Spreading Center, Western Pacific Ocean; material: Seawater | place: Tonga | collected 2009 | depth 2000 m m
CTTCTGTGGGTACTTTGGTTTCCATTTTCCGCTATAAGCCATGAGTTTATTTATAAATAAAGATATAAATAGAATTAAACTCAGGAGTATATAATGGCATTATTAGACAATATAGGAAATGCATTCAGTTCATTCGGAGCTCCGATCCTGGATGGAATAGCATCGTATGGTAATATATTTACACCATATGGAGTTGGTGGAGGAAACATTGGCCAAGGATCTTTATTAAGATATCCATCTAATTTATCGGCTTCTGCCGGCATGCAACAATTTGCTAATCAAGACAAACCTGTCGATAAAATTTTCGAATTTAATACTAGTTCGGCATTTGATACTATATTTAAGGGATCTGATAGTGGTTTAGATCCTTATATCATGTTTCAATTATATAAGCCAGAAATGTCATATGACAATGCAGATATGTCACTTGAAAAAAATAAGCAATATACTATACCTGAAGTTGCTGTAGAAGGTGTAAAGAATTTAGCGAAAGGTGCAGAAACACTGCAAACTGATGCAGCACATCGAAAAAGTGGTAAACTCACATATACACCTCAAGCAAATATTGCTTTGTATATGACACCAAATATTAATATTTCAGATGCAATGCATTATGAAACTGGTTCGAGAGCCGCTGCAGCATTTGCTCAAGATTATTATGGTAAAAATAAAGTATTTGATTCAGATACCGTAACTGATGTTAACATGTTGATTAATCAATCATTAAGTAGTGTCCTAGCAGCTGGTGGTGCTGCTGGATTTGGCGGTTTAGCAGGTGATGGTATGATAAGTAATGCGCTTAAATTTATGGCTACACCGGCAGCTGTAGCTGCAAAAGTTACTGGTGATGAAGGTAAAAGACTTTCTGGAAAAGTATATAATCCTAATGAATATTTACAATTTAAAAATTCACAATTAAGAACTTTTGATTTTAGCTTTAAATTTTTACCTAATAGTTTACATGAAAGTAATATGGCCGCTGCAATTATTAAAACATTTAGAGTTGCAATGAGACCTAAAAAATTAACTGCATTAACTATGGAAGCACCATTTCAAGTACAGACAACATTTTATGGTACTGAAATGCCTAATGTTGGTCCATCGTATATAACACAAGCATCTGTGACATATAATCCTAATTCAGCATCGTTTTTTAAACATGGTGGTGCACCGGTAGAAATTGATTTTAATTTACAAATTTCAGAAATCTACCCATTATATAGACAAGATATTGAAGGTACTGGACCTGCAGTATTGGGTAAATCAGGCGTCAATCCAGCATTTCCACAAGGCAATATGGCCACAGGTCATAAGTACAGCCGAGGCGGTTTATAATGGGATATTTTAGCAAATTTAATAGAATCGGATACGATATTAATGGTGACGGTAGTATACAAGCATTAGTTAATTTAACATCTTCAGTTGCAATTTCTACTGCGTTAATAGATAATGTAGCATTTTATAATTATGTAACAGTGAATGATGGTGAAAGGATGGAACAATTATCCCAAAGATTATACGGTACACCAGATTATTATTGGTCTTTTTTATTAATAAATCCAAACTTAAAAAATATTTGGAATGATTGGCCAAAAGGTAACCAACAATTATTAGAATATTGTGATAGAAAATTTCCTGATATTGCCGCAGTTATAAGTGACAGTAGTTTAAATTCTAGTAAATTTTCTATAGGCGATTGTGTTTATTTTGATGATAAAATTAACCCAAGCGGAATAGATCATGGTAGGCAAGGCAAAGTTGAATCTATATATACTAATAATGGTTATATAGTTCTAGAACCGGTCTATAGATGTAGTGATGAGACAAGCCAAGATAAAGATACATGCGAAGCTGCAGGAGCATCATGGTCAGCATCCGATCTAGTAACACAATTTAGCGGTAATGATAATATTGAAGTTATTGGTCAGATATGCCAAAACACTAGTACATTAGAAGAATTAACAGATGAGAATGGTGATATAATTAAATACCCATATATCGACCAAACAACATGTAATGCTAAAGCAGGTTATAATTGGGTTATAACTAAATTGGCATGTGATAAAATAGTTAATCATAAAGATGCACCTCATCATTATATTGAAGATGCTACTGGTAATGTAGTTTCTACTGCATCTGCAGGTGTTACACCGATATCACATTACGAATTTGAAGAATGGTTAAATGATAAAAATCGACAAATTAAAATTATTAAACCAGAATTTATACGTGATATTGTAAAAGAATTTGAAAAAGAAATAGGTAAATAAATAATGAGTGATTTTGTAGCAAGTGAAAATATAAATAAAGGTCCTTCTCTAGAGGACTTACATGTAAGTATTGATGGGTTACTACTTACTGAAAATACTGAAGCAATTATATTGACTGAAAGTATCGGTAGTCCATTTATGGAAGGTCGTATTGAAATTCGAGATGATAACGGTTATTTAGATCGTAATATCCTTGGTAATAATTATATTAATATATCATTTAAATACGGTGGAATATTTCAAACTATTATTAAATATGTTGACGGTGCACGTAATATTGATGTTAATAATATAGCACATGATAAAAAATATATACTTGATTTAGTATCATTAAATAATATTAGTAATAGCTTAACCACAATTTCAAAAGCTTATAATAGTAATGCCACTGATGTTATTAGTTCAATCTTTGAAGATTTTTTAGGTGATAATTTATATGTTCCTATAGAAGCTAAAAATTCAGGTAGGTATATAGCACCATTAAAAGCTCCATACGAATGCATATACGATATATTATTTAATTCATATGATATGAATGATAGTCCACTATTTTTATATGAACATTTATATAATGAATATATTAATGGCTTTGATGATAACGCTGAAAATAAATTAGCAAAAACTGAACAAGAGGCCATGACACTTGGCCAAGAATACGATGTATCATATACTAAATTAGTATCTTGGGATTGGTTGATTAAACAGCCGGCAAAAGATATTAATTTATCACCAGAATTCGGTGATGAAAAGAATGCAGCCACAAATCCGCCGGGCTTACCTAAGAAAATAATTATTGATCAAGATCATGCAGCGAATGTTGTTAAAATAAATAGTGGAGTTGAAGGCCGAAAAATAAAAACTGTTAATGCAAATACTTCATCATATTCAGATAGTGCATTTAATTTAGAAGAACAATATTATTCAAAAAATAAAGATGTTAAAAGAGCAAATAGGCCGGCCGGTGTGAGTGATACTGTAAATGATTCAAATGTAGCTACGGTTATGAACTTAGATGATATTGACCAAAAACAATTGTTAGGTCATACAGAAGAAGATAATATGTCACTTGCTAAGTGTGTAGCTATCAGAGCTAAAATCACTTCGATACAAATTTCGTTACAAGAATGTAATGCTGTCCCTGGTCTAAAAGCCGGTGATCGAGTTAAATTCGAGATTCCTATAGGATCTTTTCAATGTGGTGAAGAAGAACTTAGTCCTAAATTTAGTGGTGATAATTGGATTGTGTCTGAAATAAAGCATATTATTAGGCCTTCAGCCGATTTTGAATATATTCAAAATATTAAAATTATTCGCGATGGATTACCATTGGCACAACAGGAGAAAAACTAATGACTGGTGGTGAAATATTTAGTTTAAGTTCGAGTCTTTACACGGGATGGAAAGCTTATACTCATGATGGAGGTCATGCTGTAGGTCCTCATAAACACACAGATCCACACCTGTATTTAGGTGTAGTAGAGGATAATAATGATCCAAGATTAGAAGCTAGGGTGAAAGTTAGAATTTATGGTGTTCATTCCGGAAAAAACTATATTGCTGAAAAAGATCTTCCATGGATCCATGTTATGTCGCCGACAACATCAGCTGGAATTGATGGTTTAGGATGTAATCCATATATTTTAGCTGGATCACATGTGATGTTACACCCAATTGGCAAGAAATTGCAGCAATTTATTGTTGTTGGTACATTACCAACATATACGTATGGTGTAGGATTTGATCAATCGAAGGGGTTTTGTGATGCTACTCAAGAATTCCCTAGGATAAAAAGTAGTGAAAATCGTAATAATAGTGATTATAACGACAAATTTTTAGCCATGACAAATGCAAATTTTGATTCGGCAGAACTTAATAAATTCTTTCATGATCCTGGAAATGATTATCACCCTGAATATCCATATAATCAGGTATATGAAACTACTTCAGGACATATTAAAGAATTTGACGATACCTCTGGTCATGAAAGAATTAGAGAAAGACACAAAAGTGGTACAGAATACGAAATACAAAGTGCTGGTACAAAAGTAACTAGGGTTGTAGGTAATAATTATGAATTAATAGCGGGTGATGACTTCCTAGAAGTACATGGTACTGTTACTATTAAAGTTAGTAAAGATTGTAAATTAGATGTTACTGGAAAGATTGATATTAATTCTGCTTCGTATATTGCAATTAATGCTGAATCAAGTCTATTTATTAATTCATCAAATGAGATTGACATACGTGCAGTAGCTCCGGTTAACTTATATAGTTATGAAAAGATTAATATACAAGCTGAAGATCAAATTAATATCATTGCTAAACCAGGTGGGTATTGTAAAGCTTTAGATAATGGTAAAACAAATTATTTTTATTCATCAGAAGGTTCGTGTCTACGTGCCAATGATCCTAGTAAAGATCCGGAATTTGAATGGATAGAAAATAATGAAGCAGATATAACTTTGAGTGCTAATAACGATATTACATTAATGTCTAAAAACGGTCAGATCATCTTAGATGGTCCACAAATTCATCTTAATAAAGATAGAAGTTAATTATAAATAAGTAATATGGCATACATAACAACAGCACGCACGGCAGAAGGAGAATATTCAGATTTAGAATTTGCTTTTACAGCAAATCCGGTTATTGAATATGATGTAGCAGTCCTGAAAGAGTCTGCTGCAATTAGACAAAGTATTTTAAATATACTAAGGACTAACCATGGTGAAAAACCATTTGATCCATTGTTTGGTGCAAATCTGTCAGCTTATTTATTTGAAAATCTAGATCATATTACTGCAGTAGCTATTAGTAATGACATTGAAGCTGCTATAACTCGTGATGAACCTAGGGTTGAAATTATTAATATTAAAGTATATGCTAAACCAGATAATAACGCAGTGTATATTACGTTAACGGTAAAAATATTATCAGCACAACAATTATTAGATATCGAATCATCAATAGAGAGACTGAGGTAAACTATGGCAAATAGAAGAATTAATTTAGCAGAAATGGACTTCGAAGGAATTAAAGGTAATTTAATTGCCTTCATGAAAGCTCAGGATAGTGCAGTTAGTGATTATAATTATAAAGGATCTGCCGTTAATACTATCATGGATATGTTAGCATATATTACACATGCTAATGCAGTTAATGCTAATATGGCATTAAACGAAGCATTTTTAGATACAGCACAATTAAGAGCATCTGTGGTATCTCATGCAAAATTATTAGGATATACTCCTAGATCTACTAGATCTGCAGTGGCTATAGTTGATATTCAAGTTACTGGAATAGTAGAAGCTGGTGAGCCACAGTGGAATATAATTAATAATGGTACCATTAATATAGCGCAGGATTTAACATTAAAATTTGGTACTAATGTTACTACGCAATTTAATGGGATAACACATAATTTAATTGTTGGAGAAACTGTTACAGCAGCTCCAGTTGGGGATTCATGGTTTTTTTATAATGTTCCATTAGTACAGGGTAATATAGAAAATAAATCTTATATTTACGATGAAACAAACAAAGAAAGATATTTTTGTTATGATTCAAATATTGACACAAATTATTTAACAGTTGATGTACGTACTTCAAATACTTCAAATGAAAAAATAACATTTACAAAATCAACAAACATTGTAAATGTATTAGCTGATTCTAAAGTATTTTTCTTAGAAGAATCAAGAGAAGGTTTTTATGAAATTTTATTTGGCGATGATATTATTGGCGAAAAATTATCATTAGGAAATATTATAGAAGTTTCTTATATTGTAACTGGAACAGAAAACATTAATGGTGCTAAAACATTCTTAATAAATTCAATTAAAGATGGTGCGGGTAATAGTAATACTGCTGTATCAATCAGGACTGTAGAAGCTGCTCAAGGTGGTATTACACGTGAGGGATTAAACAGTATTAAGTACAATGCTCCTAGAGCATATATTGCACAAAATAGAGCTGTCACCCCTGATGATTATAAAGCTATAATTCAAAATGAGTATGGTAATATTCATACTATGGCAGTTTGGGGTGGTGAAGATAATAATCCACCTGATTTTGGTAAAGTATACATTTCAATTAAGCCTACTGGCAATGCTGCTAATTTAACTCTAGAGCAAAAAGCTGAAGTTATTAAATTAATTAAACCTAAAAATGTGGTTTCAATTCAACCAAAATTAATAGATCCTAACTACATAGATATTAACATAACGGTTTCGTTTAAATACGATCCAAACGTAACAAATTTATCTGGCATTGCAATTGCTGAAAAAATTAGGTCAGTAATAGATGCATATGATGCTAATTCATTACAATTATTTGGCGGTATATTTAGACACTCAAATGTATTAAGAGCTATAGATGACAGCGATGTTTCTATTATGTCCTCTGTTGCAAATGTTAGTATTAGCAAAGATTTTAGTGCTAGCTTTAATGAAGCTCTTAATTATAAAATTGATTTTAATCAACGGATTATAGATATAGATCCTGGCAGTAGAATCACATCAACTAAATTTTTATATAATGGAGTGGTGTGTAAACTAAAAGATTATTTAAATACGGCAGAAGGTAAATGTATTATACAAATAGTTAATACAGGCAACCAAGTAGTTAATCCTAATGTTGGTTATATCGATCTAGGTATTGGTTGTGTATATTTAGATCAATTTGCCCCAACAGGTTTATTAGCAAATATGCAGGGTAATACTATTACAATTTATACAAAAACAGAATCACCTGATATTAAACCATTACGAAATGATTTATTAAGAATTAATGTTAGTGGTTCTTCAATTACTCCTTATATCGATAATATTGTAACTGGTGGTGCTGCGGCTGGCGTTAATTATACAACTATACCTTCTGCGTCTACTACCGGTGGTAGTTATTAATTATGCATAAGCCATCATTTAATATATCATCATTTATTGATGATTTAATACCTGAACACATAGTTACTAGCTACCCTGAACTCATTGAGTTCATTAAGGTATATGCATTATTCTTAGAAAGAGAAAATTCATCTGGATTTTATCTTAATCAATTAGATCATCAAAGAGACATTGATCTAATTGAAGACATGTTATTAAATGAACTACAAAACGAAATTGGTATTGCAGTACCAAGAACATTTGCTGCAGACCCAAGATTATTTTATAAACATTTAGTTGAATTTTATCAAACACGTGGTACACCAGAATCAATTGAGGCATTTTTTAAATTTATTCATAACGAAGATGTAGAAATATATTTCCCGGTAACAGATATTTTAGCTGCGTCTGATGGTAGATGGGTTGATAATAGTGCTGCAATAATTGCCGATCCTTCATTATATACTCCAGTTAATATATGGACAGGTCTAACACCAACCGATCTAATTGATTTTACTGATAACAACGGATTTTTGCCGACAATAGATAGTAATATTATATATGTGAATGATCAATACGATCCAACTGCTGTTCAATTGGCAAATGGCAATCTTCAATTTACAGGAAATTTACCACTAAATTCAAAAGTAGAAATATATAAGCGTGGTGTATTTACTACAGTTGATGGTATGCCTGATGAATTAAAGTATTTACAAGATTCTTACTTTTATCAGAAGTTTTCTTATGTATTAAGAACTGGAGTAAAAATTGAAGATTGGAAAGATGCATTTAGTAGATTAGTGCATCCTGCAGGATTTATATTCTTTGGTGAGATATATGTATTTGTAACTATCCTTGATAAAGGCATGCCAAGCTTGCAGCCTGGAACGCAAGACGGTGGTTTACCATGGAAGATCTTTATTCCTATAGTCGACTATGGCACTATTATAGATACTACTAACACTCAAAAAGTTGAAAAAGAATTTGCATATGACGCAGATGTCTTAACTAGATTTGGAGCATACGACCATTTTGAAAATACCAAATTCTTTAACTGGCGATATATACGAGATTATCGTGATATTGTTATACAAGATGTTATAAATAGAAATGTAAATATTCACTTTGGTGCACAAATCACCATCACTTAATAAAAACGGAGCGAACATAAAATGTCAGCAATTATTACACAAAACTTTAGATTAGATACAACTGCACGTTTTGTTGATAGTCTAGCTACAGATACATATTATATGGGATTAGGTCGACCTAATGCATGGGCTTTAGATTCTACTTCAACAGAATTACCTCACCTACCTGGTGAAAATGATAGTACAAATAACCAAGTATGGCAAGAATTGTTTGCTATGAAAAAGGTAGCAGCAACAGATATTATTTTTGCATCGCCTAGAAATAACTGGGCTAACGGTACTACATATACTGGATATGATGATAAACACGTAAATATCGAGGGTACTCGATTTATGGTTGTTACCAATAACTTTAATGTGTTTTTATGTTTAAAAGCAGATGGTGCTTCTACTATCGATCCAGATACAATTGGTGTACAAACTTCAGGGGTATCGGAAACATCCGATGGGTATATTTGGAAATACATGTATACCGTTCCAACAGATATTGCAAATAAATTCTTAACTATTGAATTTGTTCCAGCACAAAAATTAGATTCAGATCCTGGTACCGGTTCTGCTCAAGCATTACAAGACCAATGGGCAGTACAACAGGGTGCAACTGCAGGTGCAATATATAATATTATTATCAATAGTTTTGGTGATAATAATTATAGTGCATCACCTACTGTTACTGTTGATGGTAATGGATCAGGCGCAGAAGCTGTAGCAGTAGTTGACAGTAATGGTGCAATTACTGATATTCTCATGCAAGATAGTAACGGCGCTCCAGCATATGGAAGCGGGTACGATTATGCTACAGTAACAATTACAGATACCTCTGGTAATAGCGCAACCGCTAGGGCAGTACTTTCACCTAAAGGTGGTTATGGTGCAGATCCAACGTATGACTTAAGAGCTCATTATATTGCATTTAATAAAGTATTCGATGGTAATGAAAATAATATTATACCTACAGCCAATGATTTCAGACAGCTTTCATTAATTAAAAATCCGATTGACAATGATACATCAGTGATTGGAAATAATGATGTATATAACACGTGCAAATCATTAACAGTTACAGCTAATTCAAGTGATTTTGTATCAGATGAAATTATTACAGCCTTAGGTGCTGGTGATTCTGGTGCGCAAGGACATGTAGTTCAATATGATCACGATGGAACCACGGCTACAATATATTATATTCAAAATGAAGATACTGGATTTGCACCATTTGCGGTAGGTGATACTATCGATAGTGTTAATGCTGCAGTAACGTCAGTTAACGATGCTGATATTGTATTTAATTCAGGCGAAATTATGTTTGTAGAAAATAGAGATGCGGTAAGCAGATCTTCATCACAGATTGAAACAATTCGATTAGTAATTGAATTTTAAAAAGGAATAAAGAACCATGGCAATCAATTTTAATACAGACCCTTATTGGGATGATTTCGAAACACCAACAGCAGTTGATGGATTAAGTCCTAGAGAAAAATATAATAGAATTTTATTTAGACCTGGTATACCTTTACAAGCTAGGGAGCTTACCCAACTTCAAACCACATTACAGCACCAGATATCATCGATAGGTGATCATGCATTTAAAAATGGTGCTATGGTTATTCCTGGTGGCGTAACAGTTCATAACCAAATTGGTTATATTAAATTAATTGATGGCTATAGCGGTAATATTACTGACTGGGTTGGATTAGCAATCAACGATGGCGGAACAACTGAAGCGCGGGTTGTTCACGGTATTGATGCAACTGCAACGGATCCAGCAACACTGTATATAAGATATATTGCAGGTGATATTAATACTGCCACTACTGTAGGCGGATTTACAAACGGGTCAGCTGTATCCGGCACTGATGACAATAATGTTACTTATGCAGCAACTATTGGTAATTTAATTAACTCAGGTGATCAACAAACAGTAGGTGAAGGTTCATTGGTTTCAGTCGATGACGGCATATACTATATTAATAAGAACTTTGTTGTGGTAAAAGCTGCAACGGTCGTAGTAGCTAAATATGATACTAATGTAACATCCGATATCGGGTTTTTTGTAACAGAATCAGTAATTGGTCCTGGCGAAGATGAATCCCTTAACGACAATGCTACAGGTAGTCCAAATGAAACAGCTCCAGGCGCACACAGATTACAAATTAAAACTGAATTAGGTATACAAACAGATCCAGCTGCTAGCAATTTTGTTATGTTGGTAAAATTAGAAGAAGGTAGAATTCTTTCACAAGTCTTAAGAACTGATTATGCCTTTATTGAAGAAACATTAGCAAGACGCACATTCGACGAATCTGGAAATTATTCTGTTAATCCAGTTAGAGCCAGTGTAAAAGATGGTGATACATCTTTTAGTGTTAATTTAGCGGTAGAACCTTGTAAAGCATATGTAAAAGGTTATGAGATTGATATTTTATCAAAAACAGATATATCTATTAATAAAGCACGAACCACAGAATTAGCAACATACCAATCAGTAAATACTAATGACGGAAGTTACGTAGATATAATGTCTAGTCTTTCAGGTGGTACACAATTACCTTCATATGGCGATACTATAGAATTAAAAGATAATGCAGGTACTTTATTAGGAAGTGCTTTAGTGTATTCAGTTAGACAAACAGTTATTGGTAATAATGCAGCGACAGATGTATATAGAATTAATATTAATAATGTTAATACTGTGGTTGTTGGATTGTATGGTTTAACAACAGCTGAGGCTAACGGCGCTGGCTGGACTATTGATGATTATATAATTGGAAATGATTCTTATATATTGCAATTGCCTTATAATAAAATTTTAACGCATGATACAGATATATCTGGTACAATTCCAGCATTTGATTATCGATATGAAATAACACGTACATTTGGTACTAAAATTGTTAATGGTACAGAAGTAGTATTTAATAGTGCTTCTAATGAAACATTTACAGATTACGAAGGTAATGATTGGGTTGCATATTGTACATTAGATGGTCAGACCCCTGCTGCTACTATTAATCAAGCATTTAGAAGAGGTGATTTTGACGTAGTGTTAAGTAATAATAACCAAACAGCAACATTAACAATTAATAGCCACTCGTGGCTTGGCCAATTGACTGGATCAGTGGTTGAATTAGTTGCGCCTGTTATTAAAACAACTAGTCATAAAACAAAAACATTAGAAGATGGTACCAATGGTTTAGGGATTGAAGATTCAATTCCATCATATCCGAATTCGGTAATTACTGATTTTACAGTATGGCAAGATCTTACTAATAGCGATATTGTAGAAATTATTAAAATTGAAGAATGGGATGTTAATAATAGTTTAGCATTAAAAGATATTACTGAACATTTTGAAATAGATAACGGCCAAAGGTCAACACATTATGGTTTAGGAAGAGTCAGGGTTAAACCTGGATCACACTATGCTGTACCTTATGCCACAAATACTGAAATTAAAATTACATATACGCATTATTCGCATTCTATTACAGGTGACTTCTTTACAGTTGACTCATATGTAGATGGTGGTATCGCATACGATGATATTAAAACTTTCGAAGATATTGATTTAAGAGATGTGGTAGATTTTAGATCTGTTAATGGTGTATTAGCAAATCCAATGAGAGCTAATACCACTTTTGAAACAAATCTTCAATATTATTTAGGTAGAATTGATAAAGTTGCTATGACGCGAGCAGGAGAATTTACAGTAGTAGAAGGTACTCCTGCATTAGTACCTCCTGTGCCAGACGATCCAACTAATGGCATGACAATTTTCTGGCTACTCATTCCACCGTATACTAAAAATGCAAAAGATGTACAAATTAAACATATTGATAATAAACGTTATACGATGCGCGATATTGGTGCAATTGAAAAACGTATTAATCAATTAGAGTATTATACATCATTAAATTCTTTAGAAAATGCAGCTAAAGAACAACAAATATATTCCGGTGGTATCGATAGATTTAAATCAGGATTTTTAGTAGATCCATTTATTAATGGTGCAGTTTCTAATGTATTTTCTAAAGATTTTAACTGTGCTATTGATGCAACTAACGGTGAATGTAGACCTACATTCGAAGAAGAAAATATTGATTTAGAAAGAATTCAACCACCTGCTCCATTAATTAGTGATAATACTGTACAAACTGAAGGCGGTCTTATAACATTAGCCTATAGCGAAACTCCTGTAATTACTCAATTACAGGCATCTGATACTATTAATGTTAACCCATATGATGTATTTAACTGGACCGGTTCATTAAAACTTGATCCAAGTACTGATGAATGGAAAGAAGTCGAGCGTTTGCCAGATGTAATGATTAATGATGAAAGTAAGTATGATTCGTTATTAGCTGATATGCAAAGAACTACTGCAGTTGGTACTGTTTGGAACGAATGGGAAACTAACTGGACCGGAACTCCTATAACCACGGTAACAGATAATGTTAGATGGAGTAGTGGCGGTAATGGTGGTACGCATACATTAACTACAGTTACCAATACTGGAATATCTACGCGAAGTGGAATTACCACATCCATAGTTCCTTCATCAGTAATTGAGCGTCAAGACGATCGAGTGGTTGATGTAACATTTATTCCGTATATGCGTTCTAGATTAGTTAATTGTAAACTAACTAGATGTCGACCTAGCACACAGTTATATGCATTCTTTGATGGTATAGATATTAGTGATTATGTATCACAGAATGCATCGCCGAGCAATATGGATATTGCTACGTCTGCATTATTATCACAAACATCACACCCGTCTGGAGCTACTACTTTAACTACTTCAATTGCAGGTGAACTTGATTTTACATTTTGGGTACCTAATAATGATGCACTGAATTTTACGTCTGGTGTTAAAGATTTAGTATTAACTGATAGTATATTAAATGACTCATCATTGACAACTACTTCGGCTGTGGCTGAATATGCTGCAAAGGGACTATTAGAGAAAAAAGAAAATGTTACTATTTCAACTCGAGTGCCTAAAATTGTTCGAACTGATGCTAGTCAAACTGTTGATACTAATAGTTCTTCATCTACATTCTCAAATAGAAGACAAACCACTTGGGCAGATCCATTAGCACAATCAATTAAAATAGATATTGCCGGTGGTGTATTTGCTACTTCTATAGATTTATATTTTGCAACTGTTGCGGCTACAGCCGAAGTTACAATTTCGATTAGAGAAATGCAAAATGGTATGCCTACTCAAATTGAACTTCCATTTAGTGAGGTTTCAATTGCTCCAAGTAGTATTAATACTACTGGTCCAACGGCCTTTACTTTTGATTCTCCTGTTTATTTAGAGGAATCTGTTGAATATTGTTTCGTTATTATGTCGAATTCAAATGAATATAATATTCATTATGGTACTGTTGGTGAAAGAGATAGCACGACTGATGAGATGATTCAAGGTCAAGCATATGCCGGAGTAATGTTTAAATCACAAAATGCTTCTACATGGACAGCTATGCAAGAAAGCGATATCAAATTTGAATTGAATATTGCTGATTTTGTTAATGCAGGTGAGATATATCTTGCACCTAAAGTTGTTCCACCTAGTAAGTTGGTTAATGATCCATTTAAAGCTACGTCAGGATCTTCTGTATTAAATGTTAAACATTCGAATCATGGATTGCAATCTGGCGATACTGTAGTATATACGAATTCTGGTGATGTTAGTACTGCTATTAGTGCAAACGTTATTAATATACCAACTGGACATACTATTAGCAACCCAACTGAGTTTGGTTATGATATTGATGTTGCTGTTAATGCTGGTGAAACAAATATCTTTGGTGGTACAGTAATTGCACAATCAAATGTGGTATACAATGTGCTCAATCCTATTATGGAGTCTATAGTATTAAATAATACTAGTATGGATTGGTTTATTAGATCAACAACTCATAATGGGTCACAATACGGTATGACTGATAGTGGTATATATGGTTATAATGTGCCGGCTAATTTATATAGTCCATTAACTGGTACTACTACAGCAAGAATTGATATCAATTCAAACTATACAACGCCGGAGCCACAATACGCATTAAGTGTGGAAAATGGTATTTTGGCCGGTATTGATGGTAATGGTCTAATGCTAGCTGGGTATTTCACTAGCGATTCCTCTGTATCTGTTAATGGTGTACATATTAATAATTTAAGTCCAGTTATTGATATGCATCGATGTTCATTAATTGCAATTGCAAATAATATTAATAATGACAGCACTGATGAAGGTTTACCTGAGGTTGGGTTAGCCATGGCTAAGTATGTTACCAAGTATGTTACATTAAATGAAGATTCAGATGAGCTTAAAGTTTGGCTGGATATTTCTAGACCGACCGGATCTGATATTAAAGTTTATGTTCAAGCTGGACACCAGGATATTACTAATAATGCGTGGATTGAAGCGGATGCAGTTAATATTCCATATACCGGCAATGAATTTTCTGAAGTTATGTTTGAAACCACCGGAATTACAGGATCATTTTCAACGTTTGCTGTAAAAGTTGTGATGTTAAGTGATAATACATCTAATGTTCCAAGAATTAGAAACTTTAGAGCTATAGCAATTATATAATGCAACAAGTAAAAGGACATAAAGATTTGTATCGCGATAGTAAGTCCGGGGCGATTATAAATAAGAATAGTAATGCAGCAACTGCTGCTCGAGCGGCAATGGTAAAATATAAGGAAAATCAATCTAGATTAACAAAATTAGAAGATGAAATTTCCGATATTAAATACATGTTAAAACAATTATTAGAGAAATAATATGGCAAATATAAACGTAAGTGTAACAAATACATTTGAAGATTGGAGAGTAAAGACTAATGAGCTAGCTGATGCTGTTGGTGATATTGCGTTACTTCCTATTACTATCGATGGAGCTGGGTATTATAATCTTATTGATGCTTTAACAGAAACAGTTGAAAATTCAATTGACATTTCTCTGTTAACAACGGCAATTGGAGATACTAACAGTGGTATTATACAGAGTCTAGCTGATAATTTGACACAAATAACTATTAATACAGCTGATACAGCTGCTAACACATTAGCTATATCTGCTAATACGTCAGCTATAGCCGCAATAGAACAGGTTGCAGTGTATAATCTATCAGGCACTAAACTAAATTAGTATAAATAAGTAATATGGCTATATATTCAAA
>JYMV01039375.1_pt1 | contig 15495 bp, 19 predicted proteins | sample 338911 | NCBI WGS metagenome assembly JYMV01 (sample SAMN03354496, study PRJNA234377) | hydrothermal vent metagenome | biome: Deep sea; feature: Hydrothermal plumes at the Eastern Lau Spreading Center, Western Pacific Ocean; material: Seawater | place: Tonga | collected 2009 | depth 2000 m m
TACAGGCTCACTTGGTGGTTCAAATGCTATTATCATGGGTGCGTTTAAGCAGGCTGGAATTATTTCTGTTGATAGTTATCAAGAACTTGCTGGTGTCGCAAAGGCTTTGGCTTGGCAGCCACCTGCAAAGGGTAACAAAGTTGCCATGTGCAGTAATGGTGCTGGTCCTATGATTGGTGGAATTGATCATTTAGACAGATTCGGTCTTACGATAGGAAAGATGGACCCACGACTTACCAAAAAAATGAAGGAACGCTTTCCTCCAACTGTTCCTATTCATAATGGCAATCCAGCGGATGTAGGTGGTGGCGCGACTGCAGATGACTATAGGTTTGTTATTCAGCAATTTTATGATGAAAAGAATGTGGATATTGCCATGCCATGGTTTGTTTTTCAGGATGACCCACTTGAAGAAGTAATCGTTGATTATCTTTCTAACTTTTCTAAGAAAAGAACAAAGCCATTGTTAGTTGGAGCCAATGGTGGTCCATATACACAAAAAATGTCTAAATTGGTTGAAAAAAGAGGTATACCAGTTTATGATGATTTAAGAACATGGGTGGCTGCTGCATCTGCATTAGCTCAATGGGGTTCTGCCCGAGGTTGACAACATTTAATTTTGTCAGAGGAGAATTTTCTATATGACTAATATCACTACACAAACTGATGATGGAATTTGCATTGTTAAGATTAGTCGCCCAGAAAAACTAAACGCCATGAATATTGATGTTGCCAAGGAGATAATTTCTACATTTCAGCAATTAGAGAAGGACGACAGTGTAAAAGTAATTATTTTAACTGGAGAAGGCGATAAGGCATTTTCTGCTGGCGCTGACATTGAATACATGTCAAAAATATCTCCAGAAGAATCTGAACGTTATGCAAAATTAGGTTGTTGAAAATATAACAAAACCAACTATTGCAGCTATTAACGGTTACGCACTAGGTGGTGGCTGCGAGCTTGCAATGTCTTGTGACATTAGAATTGCATCTGATAATGCAAAAATTGGTCAACCAGAAGTGTCGATTGGAATTCCACCTGGCTGGGGGGGAACACAAAGGTTGATGAGAATAGTAGGAATTGCTAAAGCAAAAGAACTTGTCTTCACTGGAAAACCGATCAACGCAAATGTTGCTAAAGAGATTGGTCTTGTTAACCATGTTTTCGAGCAATCTGCTTTAATGGATGAAGCTGTAAAGATGGCAAAAACAATTGCTGCAAATTCTTCTCTCGCTGTGCATATGTCAAAAACTGCTATTAACAAAGGACGAAATGCAGATCTTGATACCGGTCTAGGTGTAGAATTACTTGCATGGCGTAACTGTTTCTCAGATCCAGAACGAGAAAAAAGAATGTCAGATTTTGTAAACAAATCTAAAAAATAGCTTCGCCTAACCAATTTTATCATTTACTAGGTTGCTAAATATGAAAAGGTTATTATAATTTAAAAAAACATGTTGATTAATGGCTACTGAACAAAGTCAAAAACTAATTACGATTACTTCAAAGGCTGCTGAAAAAATTAAGGAATTCATGGCTGAAGAAAAAGATCAACCAGAGTTTCTAAGAATTTATGTTCAAGGCGGTGGTTGTTCAGGACTTTCTTACGGCATGGGTTTTGAGAAAACTGCAGAGGAAGATGACCTAACCATTGAAGAGAACGGTGTCAAAGTAATAGTGGACTCGTCAAGTCAGGATCACCTAAAGGGTGCAAATGTTGATTATATTGAAAGTTTGATGGGTTCTGGTTTTAAAATTAATAATCCAAACGTAACAAAAAGTTGTTCATGTGGTTCTTCATTTACCACCGAGTAACATTTTTTTCTTATTTATTAATTAAAAATCCGCTTTCAGTCACAAGCACTTATAACTATCATTTGAAAATTTATGATCAATTGAATATTAAGGAGATGAGAATAATTTGCCATACACAGGTATCGTCAAATATCACGTTAAGTTATCATTTGAAGTCGATGGTCTTGTTGAACGCGCAGACATCATAGGGGCGGTATTCGGACAGACTGAGGGTCTCTTAGGCCCTGAGATGAATCTGAATGAGCTTCAGCGTGTTTCTAAAATAGGCAGAATCGAAGTGGACATTAACACTACTGAAAATACTTCTAATGGTAGTGTGTTACTTCCAATGAGTACTGATATTGATACATGTGCCTTAATTGCTGCCGCGATAGAAAGCATTGACAAGGTAGGTCCATTTGACTGTAAGTTTAAACTTAATTCGATTGATGACGTTAGAGCATCGAAAAAGGAGGATATTGTAAAAAGAGCAAAGGAGATCAAGCAAAAATGGTCTACTAAATCTGTTAGTGAGGGTGACAACATGCTGAAAGATGTTCATGAGGGTCATTCAGGTAAAATTACTACATATGGACCAAACAAGCTTCCATGCAGTACAGGAGTTTTTGACGCACCATGGATAATTCTTGTTGAAGGCAGAGCGGATATTTTGAATTTATTGAGAGCAGGTTATGATAATGCTTTAGCTATTCAGGGAGCAAAAATTGATGAATCAATTAAGGATTTATGTGCAACTAAAAAGAAAGTGGTGGCATTTTTAGACGGTGATAGGGCTGGAGGATTTATTCTCAAAGAGCTAAAGTCTGTTGTTAATATTGATGTTGAGCTTCAAGCAGATCCAGGAGTTGAAGTGGAAGAACTTACTCCGCAGCGTATTGCAGATATCCTAAAAGACACTTCTGATAATATGAAAAAAGAAACTATGGAACCTGTAGAAGTGAATGAAGACGATAAACCATTAGCAATAGTAGCAGGCAAAATTTATCCAGATCTTAATGAAACGCTAGAAGCTGTAGCACTTGATGCTGATAATAATCAATTATTCAAAGTACCAATAAGTGAACTTGTAGGCAAGTTATCTACACAAACTGGAATAAAGTATTTACTTCTGGATGGAATAATAACTCAGCGACTGTTAGATGGTGCAAAGCAGGCTGGAATTGAATGTGTTATGGGTCATAGAATTACAAATCTGTCAAACCGTGATGGCATTACACTAAAAACATTTACAGAACTTGGCGTTAACTAATCTTTAATGTCTGATCTGAAAATTCAACAGATTCTAACTTTAACCCAGTTATTATCTAAAGGAGCAAGATACAACTTTGTTCATATCACAACATCCTCTCTTGGGAAAAGCATAAAAAAATCTCAACAGGCTGCTTCGATATATCTTTTGGAATTAGAAAACAATGGTTTTATTGAAAGATTAATGGAAGGTAGAAAAATTTCTGTTAAAATCACCCATAAGGGTTATTCTGAACTTGTTAAACTCAATTCAATTTTAAGTTCTAGCTTAGGAGCAACCACCTATAATATGGAATTGAAGGGTTCAGTGGTTTCTGGATTTGGTGAAGGAGCTTACTATATGTCATTGAAAGGCTACACCAAGCAATTTAAATCAAAAATTAATTACATTCCTTTTCCAGGTACGTTAAATATTAAATTAAATCAGCAGCGTGATTCACAGGTAGTTCAACAACTTGCTGATCTTGAAGGTATCATGATAGATCCATTTTCTGACGGGAAAAGAACATATGGTTGGGCAAAATGTTTTCATGCTAAACTAAACAATTCTATCAATTGTGAATTAATCCGTCTTGAAAGAACACATCATGACAATTCGGTAATAGAATTAATATCAAAAATGAATTTACGCAAAACTGCTGGTCTGAAAACTGGCTCCAAAGTCAGGATTAAAATTTTAATCCCTACCTCATAGTGAACTACAGATCATGAATATCCTTTCCATATTTTCGTTCGATATCTGAGCTTGATAGTTCAGGCACCGGAGATTGCAGTCTTACTATCTCAACATCAAGGTTAATCCGTTTACATCCGTCAGCAATGAATTTATCCTGATGGACTTGATCATACCCTAATACAATGATATTGGGTTTTACCTCCTTCACTGTTTCAAAAATATCCTCTTCATGACCAATCATGGCAATATCAACCATGGATAAGCAGCTAACTAGCTCACGTCTTAATTCTTGATTATGTAACGGCGGTCTTTTTTTCATCTTTTGGGCAGTTTTGTCAGTAGCAATTGCTACCACCAAGACATCGCCTAAAGCTTTTGCAGCATTAAGCGTATGTATATGTCCAGGATGAATTATGTCAAAAACTCCTCCAGCTAACACAATTTTTTTTGATGCTGATAATTTTTTTCGATCCATTGTTAGTCACTCAGTATTTTTCTACTTTTTAACGCATCGTTCAATTACATTTTAGGGTCTATGCCTTTTGCCATTCTTAATGCATCAACTAGACCGTCAGCATAACCAATACTCAAAACTGCATTTTCATCCTTTCCCTGTTTGAGAAAATCTTCTGCATCATTAATGTATAGCTCGGCGTTTTGCAATATTTCACAAAACTCTTTTGAATCATTATAAAATGGCTTAATCTCTTCTAATGCTTCTCTAACCAGCGGAACATATTTTTCAATCATTTGGATTGAAACACTCTTAATTCTACTTGAATTATCTAATGGTTTGTCTAAACATTCTGTTAATACACTGATCGCATCTGATTCTGTAAAATGTAGTTTTCCTGTAATGATTATGCTATGTGGTGGTTCGCCAAAGTTAGTTTTAAGTAGATTAGTGAATTTTCCAGATGTGATTTTTTGTGTTTTTAATCCAATCCTAGATACAACAACCGCAAATGTGTTCTCATTTACAACATTTCGTTTTTGTTCCTTTTCAGCATCCAGCAGGCTCAAGATGGCATCCTTGGGATCAAGAAAAAAATTTTCATCCTGATTATATTCTAATAATATTACTGAATGTATTCCCTCTATCAAATTCTTGAAAATTATTTTATATGGTGTTGTTATAGATTTTTTTTCGCTCATTATAGTTACAATTCTTCCAACTTTGTAAAATTGCAACCCTACCTCTCCTATCATTGATGTTATCACAGAGGCAGCATGAGCAGTTTTTGTTTCTATGTTTTCTAGTTTAGCTCTAGTTCTAAGTTCTATGTGTGTTGTAGCTATGTATGGATCCCCGTAAGATAATAAGATTACAGTGGAATTTTTGGCTGCCTTAAGAATTTCTTGTCCATCTTCCACCAACCATCTTTTTGCAATTTTGAAATTCCCATTAACCAGATTTTTAATATCTTCTTCATGCTCTTTGTAAATTGGGCTCGTAAATGATTCTAGATATACCAAATCTGCTTTTTGAATAATTTTTCCAACTTCTTTTGGAATCGAGTCAGGTCCAGATACGCCTAGTCCAACAAACCATAACATTACTTGGTTTTATCGTGTAGTCGCTTTAAATGCTCTATGGTTCTTTTCAGTATTTCTATTCCATGCAGGTACTCATTAATTGAAATTTTTTCGTCAATAGTATGTGCGGCATGTGGATCACCAGGACCAAAAGTTACAACTGGAATTTTTAGCTGATTGCCTATTACATTCATGTCACCGGTTCCAGTTTTTCTTATCAGCATAGGTCTTTTCTTCTCTATATCTAAAATACCTAGAGTAAGTGCTCTTACAAGTGAAGAATTATGGTCCGCTTCAAAAGGCTCGGTTTCATCTATAATAGAATAAAATGCCTCAACTTTTTGTTTTTCTGCAACTTCGTTAACTGCCTTGGAAATTTTTTCTTCGACCATCTGGCAATTCATATCTACTGGTATTCTGACATCTAACGTTGAATTACATTCTTGAGGAGTAACATTATGGCTTAGACCACCTTTTATTTCTGTGACAGTGGCAGTCAATTGCATTCCCTTCTTTTTATGCCCTTGCTCAGATTCTAATGATCTTTTAATTTCACGAGTAAATAATGTTGATTCTTCTATTGCGTTTTTTGCTAGCCAAGGAGCACTTGCATGAGCACTGCTTTTAACATTAATTTTTAGATTAATAGCAATACGTCCCTTGTAAGCAATTGTAACATGGTTTATACCACTTGGTTCACCGAAAATCGCATAATCTACTTTAGGTTTGTTTTTAACCAAACTCTTAATTCCTGTAGCATTCCCTTCTTCATCAACAGCTCCAACAAACATAACTGTACCACTTTTTTCTTGTGCACTCGCAGCAGCAAATAGCATGGCAATAAGAGGACCCTTAGCATCAGATGAACCTCTACCAAAGAGATAATCACCTTCTTTTCTAACCCTAATTCTACCAGGTACTGTATCCATATGCCCACAGAAAAGAATTCGGGGTGAACCAGAACCTTTTGTGGCAATTATATTTCCCACTTCGTCCGTATGTACGTCATTGAAACCCAGATCATCGCATTTGTCTGCAAGAAATTCAGCTAAACCTTTTTCACGAAGTGATGGTGTGTAAATTTTCAAAGCCTTCTCTAAAGTCTTTACTGCAAATCGTTCTGTGAGAGTGAAATGAGATTCCATTTTTACTTTACCAAATTTTTTACATAATTCAACATTTGAGTTGGAATGTCAACACCAGTCACTCTTACGACATTTCTAAATTCAGTTGTATTGTTAATCTCATGAACTACTAATCCCTTGTCGTCACTTTCCATTAGATCAACACCAACAATTTCTCCTTTAACCGTATTTTTAGCTTTTATGCAAACATCCTCCAACTCGTTTGAAACTTCACATGTTTCCGCCGAGCCACCTAAGTGAGTATTTGTTTTCCAATTAACACCATCTGTATTTCTGTAAATTGCAGCAGCTACATTATCACCTATTACTATAGCACGAATGTCTCTTGGCGGTCTTGGTACAAACTCTTCTAGGAAATACATTCGGTATATTGGATGCATAGATTCTCTTGATTCGATAACACCCTCAGCTGAATCTTTGTCGTTCAATTTTGATACCATTCTGCCCCAACTGCCAACAGTCGGCTTGATAATCTTTGGATATCCGTTTTTTTCTAGTGATTCAATAGCTGCCTCTTTTGAAAAGGCAATCACTGCGTCAGGTGTAGGAATTCCCGCTTTCTGTAATAACATATGTGTGAAAAGCTTGTTACCAGCTAGAATTCCCGTGTTTAGACTATTTACTACTCTGGCTCCAAGACCCTCCAGCGCTGCGGTTGAGTGTATATTCCGATAATAACTCACACAACGTTGCAAAACATTCTGAAAGTTCTGTGAATTTTCATTCAAATTGATAAACAGTTTTTTACAATCAACCATCTCTATAGAAATATCGTTCTTTTTTGCAGCTTCAATCAGCAGTTTTTCTTCGAGACGGATTGTATCATAAAGAACAGTGATCGTAGAGGTCACTGCCCCCAGTCCTCTCCGACGGTTTGAGCTGGTTTTAACTCAAATCCACCAGAAGTTTTTGTCAGCTCAAAGCTAGCTCCACATTCTGCACATGTTACAATCTCGCCTTCAACAGCATCCTCAGGGACAGTAATGTTCGCATCACATTCAGGGCAATTGGTCATTTTCTAGATTTCCTCACTTTTTCATCATTAATTATCTTTCTTTCTGTTTTGTCCTCGAGTGGAATCTCGAGAAGGTCACCCATTCTAAGGTTTTTCAAACCTTTAGCAATACTTTTTGCACTCGCAGCATCTTTTTTCAGGCCTAAGACAGTCATAAGGTGTCCTGCACCAGTCTTACCAGCTAGTTCGCCGAATACAATCCTTCGTCTATTCCCAACGTCTCTAGGTGTAATTGGTTCATATGCAGCTGGATTTTTCAAAACCGCAGCAAGATGTGTTCCAGCCTTATGCTTGTAGGCTGAGGAGCCAACAATTGGCTTTGAGTCATATGGTTTTATGTTTGTGTATTGTTCAATCACTCTTGAAAGATCAGCCAACATGTCAAGCCTGAAATCATTTGGTGATTTGTACAAATAGTGAAGTGCCACCGCAGTTTCTGCAAGAGATGGAATTCCTGTTCTTTCACCAATTCCATCAATAGTTGTATGTATTTGATCAACACCAGCATCACATGCAGCAAATGCATTTGCCAATGCAAATCCAATGTCATTATGAACATGTGCATCAAGTGGGACACTAACTTCAGAACGAACCATTTTAACAAAATTATACATACCTAAAGGTCTTAAAATTCCCACAGTATCAGTAAGACTGATTCTGTCCACACCTGCCTCCTCTATTGCCTTGCACACACTGATTAAGAACTGTGGATCTGCCCTGCTTCCATCTTCTACAGTGAATCTAATTTTCAAACCATGTGATTTTGCATACTCGACAGTTTTTATCGCCCTATTCAGCGCTTCATCTCTGGAAATTCTTAACTTATCTTTGAGATGAATATCAGATATTCCAAGATATGCGGCAACCCAAGATGCATCACATTTTAACGAAACGTCAATGTCCTCCTTTAATGCTCTTCCGTGTGCTACAATGTCAGCCTTTAATCCTTGTTTGATGATCGTTTTGGTTGCTTCAGCATGATCAGGAGAAATGATAGGTGATATCTCAATCTGATCAACACCAAAGTAATCAAGCTCCCAAGCAATCTGAATTCTTTGCTTAACCGTGAATGAAACACCTGGATGTTGTTCACCTTCCCTTAGTGTAGAATCTAGGATTCGTATTCTCTTAGGCTCCTTTCCAACGGAGTTGTATTCCATTGCATAATAATTCGGATCATTCATCGCTATATTCGTTAGAATTATAGATTAATATAAAGATAATCGTACTAGAATCGTCTTAATTAGATATTTTTGATACTAAATTAGGCGATGTTTGTTAAAATGATACGATTTTCGATTATGCTATAGTTTTAAGAATTATTACAGTATTTGTGTCAATCACACCGGGAATTTTTCGCAAATCGTCAATACACTTGTTGATCTCGGTAATGTTCTGTGCCCTGACAATTACACTAATGTCGTACTGACCAGTGATTTCATAAACTGTCTTAACATCAGAAAGTTTTGTAAGTTTTGTAGAAACCTTTGCTGTGTCAACTGATGAGTCAACTGATATTAAGACAATTGCGCTAGTACTATTTGCCTCACCAACTTGAACAGTGAATTTCTCAATAGTACCATTATCAACCATATTTTTCACTCTTCTTCTTACCGCAGATTCAGACATCTTTAGTTTTTTACCAATCTCTACAAATGATTCTCTAGAATCTTTTTGTAGGAACTCTAAAATTTTTTCATCAGTTTTGTCTCTATACATTTCTTCTATTCTCCTCGTTTGTTAGTAGCTCGTCTAGTATTTTTAGTATTTTTGTAACATCTTCCTCTGATATAACTAGTGGGGGAAGAAATCTTAGGATATTTCTACCCGAGTATAATAATAAAATTCCATTTTTAATTCCCTCCATTAAGATATCTTTTACTTCAAATCTCAATTCAACACCAATCATTAGGCCCTTGCCTCTAACTTCCCGAATTATTTTATGTTTAGATTTGAGTTCTTCTAATCCATGTTGAAGTTTTTGACCCAAATTTTTTGCATTTTCAATCAAACCATCTTGGGTTAGAGCTTGAATTGTAGCAGTTCCAGCTGCACATGACAGAGGATTTCCTCCAAATGTTGATGAATGTTCACCCTTTTTCATCGCAGATAGAATATCCGGTCTTACTAATGTAACACCCATTGGAACTCCTCCAGCAATTCCCTTTGCAACACACATTATATCTGGAACAGTCTTCCAGTGATCTGCTGCCCACATACTTCCTGTTCTACCCAGTCCAGATTGAATTTCATCAAATATAAGCAGAATTTTGTTTTCGTCACATAGTTTTCTAACATCTTGTAAGAAGCTATCAGGTGGAACATGAATGCCACTCTCTCCTTGGATAGGTTCTAAGATTACAAATGCTGTGTCCTTATCAACAGTATCACGTAATTCATCTATGTCACCGTATGATGAAAAGGAAACTTTCTCAACTAAAGGTTGGAATGATTTTCTATATTTTGGATTAAATGTTAGAGACAAAGCTCCCATTGATTTTCCATGATAAGATCCCTTCATTGCAACCATTCCTTTTTTCCCTGAAAATTTCCTTGCAAATTTTATCGCAGCTTCTACAGATTCAGACCCACTGTTGTTTAGATGAACTTGGGAAAGTCCTTTTGGAGCAACCTTAATCAAATTTTCTAAAAATTCTTCCCTTGTCTTGTTGTAAAACGAACTGTGAACCGTCAATATCCTGCCGATTTGTGCTTTGATTGCGTTTACAACACGCTCATTTCTGTGTCCCACAAGCGCAACTCCGTATCCACCCATACAATCAATGTATTCCTTATTATCGATATCCCAAACATGCGAACCCTGTCCTTTTTCAATCGTAACAGGAAACCTCTGGTAAAGATTTCCTAAATATTGATCCTCAGTCATTTTTTATTACCGTGCAATGCTTGTATGCAATTGCAGATGATATGGGGTTTTCCCTTTGCCCATTAGCAATTAACGCTTCTCCTACACCCATCTCAAGTGCTTCAGTTGCAGCGAGTATCTTTTTTTCCATACCAAATCCAATTTGCGGCAAAATTTCCTTTGCTTTCGCTAGCGTTAGAGTATCAACCAATTTTTCATCTATTAACAATCCGTCAACGTTAGTCAGAAATAAGACCTTGTCAGCTTTTACTTGCCCTGCAATATTAGCAGCTGCTCTATCACCATCTACATTAAGTAAATCAAATTCTTCACTAATTGCTATTGGAGAAATTACAGGCGTATAACCTTGATCAAGAATAGATTTTATCAATGACACATTAATTTGTGTTATTTTACCTGTATATCCCCCATCAATTACCTGCTTTCGTTTTTTTTCATTCATAATTATGAGTTTTTTCTTTCTGTTAGCCTGAATTATTTTTCCATCTATTCCAGATAAACCAACTGCATTGATTCCATTTTTTTGCAACATCTTTACAATTGTTTTATTAACTCTTCCGGACATTACCATGGTGAAAATTTCTGCAGTTTCCAAGTCTGTATATCTGCTCTTTACGCCACTAGGAGAAACAACGAACTTTGGTTTTTTACCTAACTGTTCTGTGACTTTGGTGACCTCTTTTCCTCCACCATGAACTATGATTACTCCTTCTTGCTCTACTACTTTTTTTATATCTGCCATGACAGATGGGTGCAGATCGTCAACTACGCTACCCCCAATTTTGATTGTAATCATTTGCTATACTGGTGTTAGTGGGGAATACATAATTCCTTGCTTCTCATCAAAACCTGACATCACATTCATGTTCTGGATAGCAGATCCGGCTGCACCTTTCATCAAATTGTCAGACGCAGAAAGTGCAATCAACCTATTATTGTCGTAGTCAAGATCAAAGCCAATGTCACAAAAGTTTGAACCAACTACAAACTTTGGGTCAGGGAATTTATACAAGCCATTTTTATCGCGAATAAGCCTGATGAATATTTCCTCGCCATATTCAGCTCGATAAATTTTCCAAAGCTCCTTTTCATCAATCTTCTTTTTCATGAATGTGTGATTCGTGCAAAGAATTCCCCGAACTATATCTACTGCATGAGGACTCATTGAAACCTTGATTTTTTTTCCAGCGACTTCACTAAGCTCCTGTTCGATTTCGCCTGTATGACGGTGCTTTGCAGGTTTGTAAGGTCGAATTACTCCAGCTCTCATTGCATGTTGTGTACCAGATGTGCCTCCAGCACCAGCACCAGACGAACCAATTTTTGAATCAACAACTATGTGGTCCGTGTCAATAAGATCATTTTTGATCAGTGGGTATAACGCAAGCGTAGATGTTACTGCCATACATCCAGGACAAGAAACTAACTGTGCATTTTTAATTTTATCCCTATGAAGTTCCGGAATACCAAATACTGATTTTGACAAGTAATCAGGATGTGGATGTTCCCAACCATACCATTTTGTATAGTCTTCAGGATTGTGTAATCTGTAATCTGCACTAAGATCAATAATTTTCATTCCCCTATCGTAAAATGTTTTTACAATCTCGGTTGCGGTTCCGTGTGGTACTGCAGTAAAAACCAAATCACATTTGTCTGACATTTTGTCATAATCAAGTTCTGAAAATGTTAGTTCGGTGAAGCTCTTTAGGCTCGGGTGTATTCGATGCAGATATTCTCCAATATGCGTAGTTGATGTAACCATCGAAATTTCAGCTTCAGGATGACCTAACAGTAAACGGACTACTTCTCCGCCAACATATCCAGATGCACCTACTATTCCAACTTTCATTGTAACACTCTTCGCATTTAGTATAATTTATGTTATTAATCGGTTTACTTTCTGATTGAGTTTAGTGCGAACTCAATCATTTCTTTTGGGATGTTTATGTTTGCAACTTTGACTAGCCCCTTAAACTCAACAGTGTTATTCACTTCATGAACAACTAGTCCTTTTTCTTTATCTTCCATCAAGTCAACTCCCAGAATTCCTCCCCCAACGGCTTTTGAGGCTTTTACACACAGGTCTTCTATCTCATTTGTTACGTCGCAAATTTCAGGTTCTGCACCAAGTGCAATGTTTGTTTTGAAATTACCCGAAGATTTTCTATACATTGCAGTAATTGCCTTGTCCCCAATTGTAATTACTCTAATGTCTCTTGGAGGTCGGTCTATCATCTCCTGAAGATAGAAAATTCTATCTAAAGGACCATCTGTAATTTCCCTTTGTTCAATGATTGCATCTGATGTATCTTTGTCCTTAAGTGGTATGACGCCTCTTCCCCAACTACCAATAACTGGTTTTATTACCATTGGATAACCAACTTTCTCAAGATTTTCTCGTGCAGCATCGGCAGAGAAAGAAAAGTATGTCTTTGGGGTTGGAATGTTGTTCTTTTTTAACAACATTGTCGTTAATAGCTTATTACCGCAAATTGTTGAAACATTAAACTTGTTGATTACTGAAACATCTAAAAATTCTAGACATGCAGTAAAATACAATCCTCTATAGTAACTAACGCAGCGTTCTAAGACTATATTCCCAAAGTCAAAATCTTGTATTTGATTAGATGTGTTGATTTGTGTGGTTTTTGCATCAATAAGTGAGGTTTCATGCCCAAGTTCTACCGCCTCTTTTTGAAGCATTTTTTCTTCTGTTCTTAGCCGGTCAAATACTATACAAATTTTTGACAATTACTCTCCCCAGTCTTCGCCTACTGTTTCGGCTTTCTTGATTTCAATTGCAGGACCATCTTTCTTTGAAATTTCATAGTCGGCTCCGCAATCGACACAGGAAACAATCTCTCCAACAGCAGCGTCGTCGGGTATATTTAGATCCGCGTCACATTCTGGGCATTTCATATTTTTCTTCACCTTTTCTTTTGTAATTTATTAGCTTCTGTTGATTGCATTCCCCATAATTCTACAAAGCCTTTTGCCAACTTTTGATCAAATTTTGAACCCTTTCCATACGTTGCAATTTTATGATTATACAGTGAATACTTTGATTCGCGACCAACGACCCTAAGACTTCCTTTGAACAGTTTTAATCTTACAGTTCCAGATACTCGTTTTTGTGTCTGTTCTATGAACATGTCAAGAGCATTTTTTAATGGATCCTTCCAGAGACCAGAATACGACTAATGACTTGAATTTTGTTTCATGCTTAGTGTGAACCATCTTTTCCAAATCTGAGTGGGCCTCAATTAAGCAAGATGCGGCGGGAGTTTCATACACTTCACGTGATTTTATACCAACAACTCGGTCTTCAATATGATCTATAATACCAACCCCACATGAGCCTGCCTTTTTGTTGATGTAATCGATTAATTTTATAGGATTCATAGATTTACCATCCACTGCAACAGGAATTCCTTTTTCAAACTTGATCTTTAAATACACAGGTTTGTTCGGAAGATTTTTTGTTTTTACCCAAATAAACGCATCATCTGGAGGTTCATTGTTAGGATTTTCTAAAACTCCACCCTCAATTGCACGTCCCCATAGGTTTTGATCAATACTGAATTTTTTTGCAACATTTTCAATCTTTATCCCATGTTTTTTTGCAAATTTCAATTCCTCTGTCCTATCTAAATTAAGATCCCTTATTGGCGCAATTATTGGTAGATTAGAACCTGCATGCATAGTTAAGTCAAACCTTACTTGATCATTGCCCTTGCCTGAACACCCATGTGCAAGCGAAGTTACTTTTTCTTTTTTTGCAATTTGTAAAACTTTTTGAGCGATTAATGGACGAGCAAGTGCAGTAGCTAAACAGTATTTTTTTTGGTATAGTGCATTTGCTTTGATAGCTGGAAAAATATAATCAACGACAAATTCTTTTTTGGCATCAATGTTATAATGCTTTTTCACACCAAGTTTTTTAGCCTTGGCAGAAATTTTTTTGTAGTCATCATTCTGTCCAACATCAACTGTAACTGTTACAACATCCATGTTGTACTTTTCCTGAAGATACTTTACCACAACAGAAGTATCAAGTCCTCCTGAAAATGCAAGTATTGCTTTTTGTTTCATAAGGCAAATGAGTTACTTATTTTCCATTTATCTCTTTGTTCTGAACATTTTCAATTATTTTGTAATAGCTGGAGCTAAAATACGATCAATATTTAACCCTGATTTATAACGCTGTTTTATGAAAATCACAGTCACAGTATTTAGTCTAACTATAATGATCATAGCTGTTGCTGTAATTGTTGTATTAACTGGTAATTATTCTGAAACCAGCCAGGACAAACTAAGAGTAGCTTTTTTTCCTAGCATAGGACATGCAGTGCCCATTGTCGGATTGGAAAATGGAATTTTTCAAGAGGAAATTGGCGAGCAAATTAAAATAGAGACTAAGATCTTTGACAGTGGTCCACAGGTTATAGAATCAATTTTTGCGGGTTCAATTGATATTGCTTATGTTGGACCAGGACCAATCATTAATGGTTTTTTGAAGTCAGATGGAATGGATATCAAGATTTTATCTGGTGCTGCTAGCGGTGGCGCAAGTTTTATTATACAGCCAAACTCCGGATTAGATTCGTTTGAAAACTTTGATGGAAAGCGTATTGCATCTCCACAAATCAGCAACAGTCAAGATGTGTCCCTGCGACATTATCTGGCATCAAACGGTCTAAAGCCAGTTGAAAAAGGTGGAACAGTATTTGTACTAAATATTTCCAATCCTGACATCTATACTTTATTTGCAAAAGGTGACATTGACGGGGCATGGGTGCCAGAGCCTTGGGCAACAATGCTAGTAGAAGAACTTGGCGGTGTTAGATTATTCAATGAAGAAAAATTATGGCCAGATGAACAATTTGCCTCTGTATTACTCATATCTAGGACAAACTATCTAGAAAATAATCCAGAGATCATTCGAAATTGGATAAAGTCACATGAGGAAACCGTTTCGTGGATTAATTCTAATCCAGATAAATCAAAAACAATCTTTAGTAACTTTTTGAAAAAATATATGGGAAAATCGTTACCAACAAAAATAATTGATGAATCTTTTTCAAATTTAGAAATTACATCTGACCCAATTAAAAATTCAGTATTAATATTTGCAGAACGTGCAGATTCATTGGGATACCTTGGAAGAAC
>JYMV01035470.1_pt1 | contig 15493 bp, 12 predicted proteins | sample 338911 | NCBI WGS metagenome assembly JYMV01 (sample SAMN03354496, study PRJNA234377) | hydrothermal vent metagenome | biome: Deep sea; feature: Hydrothermal plumes at the Eastern Lau Spreading Center, Western Pacific Ocean; material: Seawater | place: Tonga | collected 2009 | depth 2000 m m
GTACAATATCTAAAGCAAGTATAGAAGAATTAAGCAAAGCTGTTAGCGCAAGCGTAGCTAGCATCTTTGAAAGGAACCTTATAGACCCTGCGGCTACCATAGGTGCAGTAAATAGTAGTAATTTATCTATGACTAGAGCTGATATAGCTGAGCCTACGGACGATACGGACAATCCGGGCATGCTTGACTGGGCGGGGCATATTGCTAAAGGAATGAAACCTTCAGTAACTAGGATACTTACCGCTGTTAATACACATGTGGTTAATGCTTTTAAGCTTCTAGATGCGATGGCAATAAAAACTTTAGATGAGTTAGATACTTTGATATCTTTTGAGGTAGGAGCACCTTTACAGTTCGCAGCAGAGGATATTAGTCACTTTGTAGATGTACTTGATAATAAAATTGTACCTGTACTGACTAAACTAGACCCGGCATTAGATAAACTGCCAGAGTTAATGAAAGAAATGACTACTACTTTGAAAGCTGTTAATGACTGGATAGGTCCAGATGATGACACACCTGATAGTAGCTATCTTGATAATATCGGAGATTTCTTTAGTACTAAACCAGATATTTCAGAGGATACAGCCTATCGCCTAAGCGGTTCTGGGCGCTATGAGGATTTAAGTGATAAAAAGAAAGCAGCTCTAGAGAATATATCTTCAAGAAATTGGAAATTGCAAACTGATGCGGATTTAGGGGCTGAGGGATGGACAGCAATACCTGGTTTAAAAAATTCTTTTATGGATGGATTTAAGACAATGGAAGGTGCTCAGTTAACTTTTGCCCATGCTCTACTAAATTCTATTGAGATGTTACCAGAAAACTCTGCTTTCTTGGATGATCCGGACTTCTTTCTAGGAAAGAACAGAGGTCAGGAGATTAAGTTTCTTAAAGAAGCAAAGAACTCTAAGAATAATCTGAATGGGTTTAATGAAGGCGCTACAGGTACAGTATACATTTCAGCTTTGGCAGAGATGATAAAGACTCTAATTCATGAGAAGAACCATTCTGATACCACAGGACAGCACTTCGGAGAAGAGAATCACTCTAGTTACAGTGACAATACTCAGTGGGATAAATGGTTTACTGAAAACAAGAATATGTATAAGGGGCTGGCAGAAAAGGTACCTACTATAAGGACTAATAGTTCAGGGGAGCTTGAAGAAACTAAAAATATACACCATAAAAGAAATGTTAATACTGCAAGACTGTACCCAATGGGTCAGATAGTTGAGGAAATATTGGTAAGAACCAAAACTGCCCTAGCATCACTACCTTCAGGTACTAAAGCAGAAGACGTAATATCTAAAGACGTATGGGGCATACTTACTGATAAATTTAAAGAAGTACTTTCGTCTTTAGAGACTAAGATAAATTTGGTAGAGGGAGGCCTTCAACAGAGGTTTGCCGTACTAATGAATGTATCAGAACCAGGGCCAGGGATGGGTCATCTTAAAAATAAAACCTTATACCACGACCCGAAGTCTTCAGATCGTGGCACTTACTTTAAGCCCGGTGAAAAAATTCCAAAAGATTGGGAAAAAGGAATAAATAAGAGCGAGGGATATCTAAAGAAACAGGCTGAGAGTCAACTGAAAGCACAGCAAAAAATAGCAGAAGATGAAGCAAATTGGAACAAATGGCATCAAGAGAAAAAGCAAAAAATTCTCGACAAAGAGATAAGAATACAAGAATACAAGGCACAGCAAGATGCTGAATATGAAAAGAATAGAGCGATAGCAAAGGCTAACGAAGCAGCAGATGAAAAAGCTAGGAAGGCTCAGTTAAGGGTGAAGATGGGGAAAGGTGTTGGAGGAGTTGCACTAGCTTATATTGCTCTACAGTACGTTATAAATAAGCTAACGAAGTATTATGAAGACATATTCGCTACTCAGGCAATGAAAGACGCCTATAGAGAGGGCGATATAGAACACATTAGGCTTTACAATAGGATGCCAAATGAGGGATTCGGGAGACAAGAGGGAGAGTACGAAGCACTACAGAAAGAGTTTGATAGTGGGGCATTTTCAGATGACCTAAGTATTATTAAACAAGATATAATGGCTACTAAAGGTGAACTTGAGTCTTTGTCTGCTCCAGAAATATACTGGAATATGGGACTAGAAATTGGTAGAAGTATATTAGAATTTTTTGATCTAAATACCCCCTCTACTAGTAATACTATAGATGATATGAAAGCGGATCCTACTCATCAGTATATTAACATGCTTGAAGCGAGTCTCAATAATCAATATCTAACCTTAGCAGACATAGCAGAGAATACTAGAAAGACTGAAACAGACATATTAGCAACACAAGCTTTAGCAAGCGCTGGGTCGACAGACGGTGTACTAGACATTAATATGACAAATGTTAATGAGATACGTCCGACTGTTGTAACTCTAGACCAGAAGGGCCAACCTATAATTACAGAAAACCCTACAGGTGACTATACGACTGAAAATATGAGTTTGGATATTAGAACTTCTCTAAAGAATAATCTACATTCTCAGATAATGAATGATAACCTTAATGTTAAGTCTCTAATAGTAAGTTCTTTGAGTACTGTAAGTTCTAACTTAATGTCTTCGGCTTTAGGTAGTATATTTGGTCTAGCAAATGGTGGTGTTCTTTCAGGAGGCTTTAAAGCTTTCGCAAGCGGGGGCACCGTTACTAAACCTACACTAGGTTTAGTTGGAGAAGGTAAATACAACGAAGCGATAGTACCGCTACCTGATGGAAAGTCAATCCCAGTAATAGGAGCAACAGGTAGTACAGAAAATAATATTACAGTTAATGTTACAATTGACAGTGATGGAAATGCTAAATCTAATACTAGTTCTGGAATGGATGGAGATACCGCTAAACAACTTGGTTACATGGTTTCACAAGCAGTACAAGCGGAACTAGTAGATCAGAAACGACCTGGAGGACTACTTAGTAGATACTAATTATGGCAAATTTTAATATAGATGTAAACATAACCCCAGATAGGGGGCTCAAAGCGGACCAACAGCCTAGAGTTTTGGTAGCTGCTTACGGTGACGGATACGAGCAGCGAGTAGCTGCTGGTATAAATAACTTACCGGAGTCATGGAGCTTAACTTGGAAAAATAGAACATCTGCAGAAGCTAACAAGATTGTAGACTTTCTTGAAACTCAAGGAGGAGTAACTGCATTTGATTGGTACCCTACTGGGTATGAAGTAAGTAGTACTACAACATATGTATCAGCTTCTGAGTTGGTTGATGATACTCAATTTTTCACTGCTAGATACTTAAATACTACAATTACGAATCACGATGCCAGCCCGGCAGTAACTAGTACTGTAACGGAGGTACTTAATCCTACTACTCTAACATTAGCAGCGAGTATATTTTCGGCGATTGGTCAAGCTTATACTATTTATCCGTATAAGAAGTATACTTGCGCAAAGTGGAGTTCTCAAGAAACTTTGTCAGGTATTAGAACCGTAACAGCAACATTTACAAGGGTATTTGAACCATGAGTGATAAAATTACAGCAGATATACACGGCTTTGAGCCGGGGGCAATTATTGAGTTATTTGAACTTGATTTATCTGCAGGTATTGCACCTTTAACCGAGCCAATCCTTAGATGGCACTCTGGTATAAATGAGAATATGCAAGAAGTCGTATGGCAGGGTAATAGATATTCAGCTATGCCCATTGAAGCCGAAGGTTTTGAGTTTTCTGGTATGGGATCGATACCTAGACCTACAGTTACTGTAGCTAATATTACTTCTATTTTATCTAGCGTTATTAATAGTTATGATGATTTAGTTGGTGCAAAGATTACAAGAAAGAAAACTTTCGCAAAGTATTTAGACTCTTATTGTTATACTAGTGGTTATCCAACCGCGGGGGCATGTACCGGAGAATCAGGGTCGGATCCAAGTCTGAGTAAATCAGACTGTTTAGACTGTAATAAAAACGGTTCTGTGGGTACTTGGACAGTATACAATAAAACTACTTGTGAAGCTGCAGCTGGACCAGGTATATGGTACACTTCTGCTATAGCCGATGATACTGCACATTTTCCAGAAGAGATTTGGTATGTAGATAGAAAAGCTGTAGAAACTAGGACTCATATTCAATTTGAATTAACTGCGGCACATGATATACACGGAGTTAAGCTACCTTCTAGAACGGTGGTAGCTAACTCATGCCCTTGGTTATACAAAGGAGTAGAGTGTGGGTATACTGGTAACGTTATAATACACGCAGATGGAGGTGCTGGAACAGCTACAGTTACCGCGGAAGCAGTTTCTTCAATTATATTATCCGCGACCGGGGCTGCGTATATAGAAGTTCCTACCGTACTTATAACTAGTGATACTGGTACGGGGGCTACAGCAACTGTTTCTATTAATGGTGGGGGAATTTCTACATTTACAGTAACAGCGGGAGGTTCTGGATATACTAATGTAGATGATATCGACGTAATAATAAGTGGGGGAGGTACTAGTAGTACCCCAGGGTCTTGGGATATTAATAATGCTGCGACTTCTGCCGCTAACGATATATGCTCCAAAACTTTTACAGCTTGTGAATTGAGGTTCCCTGAGCCTGCAGAGAGCCCTTTTGGAGGGTTTCCAGGAGCCGGTATTAATATGGGCTCTATTAGATGAATGAAAAAACCTTAGATGATTTTAGAAAACATGTAGAATCGGAGTACCCTAAAGAAGCCTGTGGGTTTATTATAGGGGTAGGCAAGAAAGAGAAGTACTTCCCCGCAAAAAATATAGCAGAATTTGCGGAAGAGTACTTTATAATAGATCCAGTAAGTTATGCGGATGCAGAAGATACAGGAGTTATTATAGGGATTTGCCATTCTCACCCTAACGAAACTTGCAAGCCCTCCGAAGCAGATAAAGTTTCCTGTGAAACCTCTAATAAGCCTTGGCATATTCTAAGCTGGCCAGGTAACAGATTACATAGTTGGGAGCCCTCAGGGTACGAAGCGCCAATAGTAGGCAGACAATTTAGTTATGGAACTTTAGATTGTTGTACATTAATTAGAGATTATTACAAAAAAGAGCTAAATATCGATTTTGAATGTTTCAGTGGTCAAGACGGCTGGTGGGATAAAGGTGAGAACCGATATTTAGAAAACTATGAAGAGCAGGGTTTTGTTAAGATACTTGATGAAAATAACATTAGAAAATATGATGTCTTTTTAATAAAATTAGTTTCATCTGTACCAAACCATGCCGCAGTTTTTATTGGAAACGATAAAATTTTACATCATGTACACGGTAGACTATCTAATAGAGAACTATATGGGGGATATTGGAGAAAACATACCACGCACCATTTAAGGCACAAATCATTATGTTGAAGAAAGTAACACTTTACGGAGAATTAGCAGAGAAATATGGTAAGGAGTGGTCCTTAGATATAGACTCGCCTGCAGAGGCTTTCAAAGCACTTGACGTTAATAATGTAGGGTTTAGACAATTTATTACTTCTTCGGGGGAACGAGGTGTTGGGTATAAAGTAATAGTAGGAAATTCTTATGTTGAGGACTATTCTGAGCTAGGGCATCCTTCGGGACGCCAAGAAATCAAAATAATACCTGTAGTAATAGGAGCAGGTAGAGATGGTAAAGCTATAGGTATGATATTGTTAGGGGCTTTACTCATATGGCAGCCTTGGGCAGTTGCCACACCAGCTACGTTAGCGGAACAGCAAGCTGTATCAGGTATGATTAACCATACCGCTCCTGTATACTCTCAAATGGCGATGCAGTTGGGAGCATCACTTCTACTAGGAGGAATAGCTGCTTTACTAGCACCAACCCCTGAACTTCCAGACGGGGATAAGCCTACGAACTATGGGTTTGACGGAGCTACTAATACAGCTAGACAAGGTTATGCCATTCCAGTATGTTATGGTCAATTATTAATAGGGGGAACTGTTATAAGTGCAGGACTTTCACCAGAGGATTATGATCCAGAGGAAACAGCATGAGTAATACATATTGGATTAGAGGTGCTGGCGGTGGTGGTTCAACTGCACCGGTAGAGGATGACGATACATTATTTTCAGACTCTAAAGCAAGCGTTATTGACCTACTATCAGAAGGTGAGATAGTAGGGTTATTAAGTGCTCAAAAGTCTATTTACCTAAATGAAACTCCCTTACAAGACTCTGCAGGTAATAGTAATTTTGATGATGTATCCTACCAAACTAGACCGGGTACCAACTCTCAGGATAGTATACCAGGGTTTGTAGGAACAGAAAATTCAGTTGGTGTTAATGTTAAAGTAACTAAAACTGCCGGAGCCGTAGAGAAGACCTTCTCATCTACTACAGTAGATGCAGTAAGAGTTATACTAAATACCCCAGCTCTTTTAGATGGAGATAACGATAATGGAGACTTGCATGGTTCTACTGTATCCTTCAAAATATACAGAGATAAAAATAACGAAGGTAATTGGGTAGAGCATATAGCAGATTCTTTTACAGGGAAGACATCATCAAAATATGAAAGAGCATATAGACTAGACATACCCCAATCTTGGAAGGATGCTGGGTTTACTTCTATATCTATTAAAGTAGAAAGGACTAGCGATGACGCTGATGATACTGCAAAAATACAAAATGAGTTGTATTTTAATTCTTATACTAAAATTATAGATAATAAATTAAGGTACCCTAATAGCGCTATAATAGCTTCGCAGTTTGATGCTAGACAGTTTACCTCTATACCTAACAGAGCATACGAAATAAAAGGAGTAAAGATAAAAGTTCCTAGTAACTATACTCCTTACGATCCGGGGCATTGCACTTTATCGGGCTATAGACGCAAAGATAGATGTGAGCTAGCGGGAGGCACCTGGTCAGGTACCTCGCCTGGAGATAATCTATATTCAGGGTCTTGGGATGGTACATTTGATATTGCATGGACTTGTAATCCTGCCTGGATTTTATACGACTTATGTACTGATGAAAGATACGGATTAGGTAAGTGGCTTTCTGCTAGTCAAATGGATAAGTGGTCTTTGTATGAAATTGGAAAGTATTGTGATGCCGTAGACAGCTCCGGAAATTTTGTCGGAGTGGACGATGGATGGACTAATAAAGAAGCACGGTTTGCTTGTAATTTATACTTACAAGGAAGGGAAGAAGCTTTCAAAGTACTAAATGATATATCCTCAATTTTCCGAGGTATGATATACTGGCAACAAGGACAAATTAGCGCTGTACAAGATGCACCTAAAGATCCGGTTATGAATTTTTCTGATGCTAATGTTATTAATGGTACCTTTACTTATGAAGGAACTTCTAGGAAACAAAGACATAACGTAGCGCATGTTACTTGGAATAACCCAGAGGATTTTTATAGACAAAATGTTGAGTATGTAGAGGATGCTCCAGGTATACTTGTTGCCAATAACCAGATTTTTTCTACAGATGTAATTGCTGTAGGCTGTACTTCGCAAGGACAGGCTCGTAGGGTAGGCAAGTGGATTTTATATACTGAAAGATACGAAACTGAAGTTATATCCTTTTCAACAGGTATGGAAGGCGCAGCAATTAGGCCTGGAGACCTTATTAAGGTAGCCGATTCTCATAAAGCGGGTGTTCGTTATGGAGGTAGAATTGCTTCAGGTAGTACAACTACTACTATTAAATTAGATTCTCCTACTACTGTTACTGGACATAAAGATTATATGTTATCTGTAATTAATACAGAAGCGGCGTGTATACGTGCAGGGGTTAAACAGTCCATTAGTGCTTTATCATGTAGTAATGCTTCATATAGTACAGAAGACACTTGTTTACAATCCTCAGGAACTTGTTCCGGAGGTACTGCTACAGGATCGGAAGACTATGATGCCTGTATATGTATAATAGATGCTATTTGGACCCCTACTAATACTTGGACTAGTCCACAATCTATATGTTTAAATGCACACATAGATAATGAGTGGAAGCCTTATGTGTGGGTAGAGACAAAAGATGTTAGCTACGTATCCTCAGACGCTCTAGTAACAGAACTTACAGTAACCTCTGCATTCGAGAATACTCCTACCGTTAATCATATGTGGATATTAGAGGAGATAGGGACTGTAGAGGCCCAAGACTTTAGAGTATTAATGACTAGGGAGAGCGGGCCTAATATAGTTGAAGTTTCCGCATTGAGGTATCATGGGGCTAAATATGGTCTGATAGAGGAGAATATAACATTTTCTACTAAGTCTACTAGTAGTTTACCTAATCCTAGTGATCCAATACCGGCCCCTTCTAATTTATCTATTAAGGAGGAATTATACGTTGATTCAATGAGTAATGTTAAAAATAGAGCAGAATTTTCTTGGGAGGCTCCAAAAACTACAGGTACCTCAACTACTTACCCATATGTTGCATCGTACTATGTTGAATGGAGAAGAACATCTCCTATTACAAACTGGATTTCTATGGGTGAAACTTCGGCACAAAGTGTTATTATTGATGATGCTCCAGCAGGTACGCTAGAGTTTCGAGTTAAGACAAGGAGGATTTTCTAATGCTATACTCACCTTTTATCAGCTTAACCGCTGAGGTATACGGTAAATTAACTCCACCTTCAGATGTACTTAACTTTAATATGACAGCGCGTATAGATTTAGCAGAGTTAAAATGGGATAGAGTAGCAGATCTAGATGTAGTTACTGGAGGTACTTATTGGATACGTCATACTAGTAATACAACAGGTGTTACATGGGCAGGCTCTTCCGATATTACAAAAACTGTACCCGGTACTTTAGATTCTTATTCAGTACCTCTATTATCGGGTTCCTACCTCATTAAAGCTCTAGATTCCTCCGGTAATGAGTCGAGTACAGCTGCTATAGTAACTTCTAATGTTGCAGATTTATTAGCGTTAAATGCAGTAAGGCTGGTTACACAAGATCCTAGCTTTGGTTATGGTACATCAGGTACAGGTATTAACGACACCAGAACTAGCAATATTACCTATCTTACCGCCGATGCTGCAATAAAAATTACAGACACTAGTATAGGGGTTGGATACTACTACTTTACAGATAAAAAAATTGATTTAGGAGCGGTATATACTAGTAGAGTTACTAGTGCTTATGCAAGTACTGGATACGCGGAAGCTAATCTATTTGATGATGCTTCAGGTAACTTTGATGCTAGATCTGGGACGTTCGATGGTACTGATATATCAGGAACTAACGCCTCCTTGGAAATAAGAACTAATCTATTAGACCCTACTATTCCATTCGTTAATTGCTCAAATAGTATTTATACTGATAAAACAGCTTGTGAACTTCCTGCTAATGGTTCTAATACTTGGACTGAAAACCCTGACTGGTCATCTTGGGGTACTTTCTTTGTAGGAGATTATATTGCGTGGGGTATGGAATTCCGTGCTAAATTAATAACAGAAGATGCTTCCAATAATGTACAGATAAATAAATTAGCCGTAACAATAGATATGCCAGATACAACTAAGAGAGATATTGGACTGACTACTGATTCTGGTACTAATAATGGTACTAAAGAAATTGTGTACCCTACCCCTTTTCAGGCCCCTCCTAATGTGGCTATAACTTTACAAGGAGCATTTTCTGGGGATTATTATACTATAGTAGATGATGATAGCGCAGGATTTACTATAACTTTTTTTAACAGTAGCGATATTGCTACACAAAAAACATTTAATTGGACTAGCATAGGATACTAATATGGCAATACATGACTACAACATTTCTAATCAAACTTTCCCACTAACTAGGACTGATATTAACAGCGTACTAGGAGCAATTTTATCTAGTAATAGTAATTCTGCCGCACCGGTTTTACCGGGTTTCACGACAGTGGCAGGAATGCTTTGGTATGATACTTCTACTAACCTACTTAAAGTATACAATGGCACATCGTATACAGACATTAAAGCAGGTCAAGTAGCAACCACAGATTTAGGCCCCCTATGTGTCACTACAGCTAAAATTGCTTCTAATGCTGTTAATGCTGATAAATTAAATGTATCAGGTAACGGTACGGCTACTCAATTTTTAAGATCTGATGCAGACGGTTCATTTACTTGGGCTACCCCTACTGATAATGATACTACTTATAGTGCAGGAACTGGTATTAAAGCTGCAGCTTTGACTGGAGGCACTCCTATCATTTCATTATTATCAGATTTAAGAGTTGGAATTTCCCATATAGGTATTGACAATAATGACCATGTAGCAATTAATGCCACAACAATAGATATGGTACTAGACGGCGCAACTCAAGCTCAAGTTAAAAGTGATGGGGATCTACACGTACTCGGTAGTATAGTTGCGTATTATACTGCACCTTCAGATGAGCGATTAAAGACAGCTATCTCCACAGTAGAAGATGCACTAACTAAAGTTTCACAACTTAACGGAGTGGAGTTCACACGTAAGAATAGTGGTGAAAGGTCCGCAGGTGTAATTGCACAGGACGTTGAAAAAGTACTACCACAAGCTGTAACGGATAGAGCATTACCACTACATACAGGAACTGAGGAAGTTTTTAAAACTGTAGAATATGATGCTCTGCATTCACTATACATCGAAGCTATTAAAGAGCTTAAAGATATGGTGGAAAAACAAGCAGTACAGATAAAAGAGTTACAAGGTACATAAAAAATTTAACCCTTGACTTTTTTGTTGGATTTTGATATAATAACATATAAAGGAAGATCATTAAAATAATCTGGTGTATCCTTCCTAATCAGTTTGAAGCGCATGCGGCTATGAGCCGTACGTGCAAGGTTTTTTAATAAGGAATTTATTATGGCAGCAGGTACATACAATTTAAGTATTGAGCAGGGTTCTACCTGGGAGCTGACTTTAGAGGTAGATGCCACTGCTGGCACTGACTTAAATTTAGATGGATACTCTTTTGATGCAAAAATAGCAAAATCCCACTATGATGAGAACCCTGTTAGTATCACTGCCAGCATAATTAATGCAGCGGAAGGTAAATTTAGATTATCGCTTTCTGCATCTGAAACCACGTTACTAGATTCTAGTTTTGAGTATTTATACACTGTGAATCTTGTAAAAACCAGTAATGGTAAAGTAACTCGTCTAATACAGGGAAGAGCAACTATTAGTGCGGGGTTATAGATATGGCAGTTATAGTAACAGTAACAGAAACTACAGGTAATGAAATAACGATTACTACTGATGAAGTAGTAATAACAACGAATTCGATAGCAGTAGGGGACGCAGGAGATATTATCTTTACTCCAGTGGGAACCATTACAGCTACAAATATACAGGATGCATTGCATCAAGTAGCGGACCAAAAGTTCGTACAATCCGCAGCACCAGCTGCAACCGATACAAATCTCCAAGAAGGAGATTTGTGGTATAACACAACCGATAATAAACTTATGGTTTATAGGAATACAACTTGGGAAGAAATAACCTTAGATGCACAACTATCGGAAAGCTCAGATACTTCAGAGTATACTGACGTAACTTTAAACGGAGGTTACTTTTAAATGGCAAATACAATAAAAATTAAACGCGCTCTGAACTCCAGTTCAGGTGCTCCTACACTATCGGAAGGCGAATTAGCCTATAACGAATATAAGAAAGAATTATATATCGGAGCATCTGGTACGACTATAGATACTATCGGTGGTGCAGAGGGCATTTCAGATGTAGTTAGTGCTATGTTCAGTGCTGGTACCCAAAGTGGTATATCAGTCACTTATGACGATGCAGATAATTCATTAGACCTAAATGTTAGTGATCCTACGGTAACTGTTACTGGTGGAATGACAGGTAGCTTTACTCTAACTAATTTAGCTAATGCTGCTATGACGTTAAGCCCCAATATTAGTCCAGCACTCACTCTTAGTGGGGACCTAGGGGGCACGGCTACATTTACTAATTTAGCAAATGCAACTCTTAATGCTACTATTCAGAATGAAGCAGTACAGAAGGCAATGGTACATACAGATGTTATTACAGGACAAACTGCACTAGCTGCAAACCCTGATGGTGATAATGACTATGTACTAATTTATGATGCTTCAGCTTCTTCTTACAAGAAGATTGCTGCTAAGTATTTAGGCTCTAACTCTTTAGCAGAATTAGATAACGTTGATACGGATACAGCTACATCGGGCAATCTATTAATTGCTGACGGATCTAACTGGCAAACTATCGCTATGTCTGGGGATGTACTTATTAGTTCTACTGGTGTTGCAACTATTCAAGCAAATTCAGTAGCCTTAGCCACAGATACAACAGGTAATTTTGTTGGTGCAGGTGCTGTATCTGGTATAGGTCTTTCAGGTTCTTTAGCCGCAGAAGGAGGAACGTTTACAGTAACTTCAAATGCTACAGCAACTGCTGGAAATAGTACTATTGTTTCAAGAGACGGTTCAGGTAACTTTGCAGCAGGAACTATAACAGCAGCTTTAACTGGTAATGTAGCTGGCGATGTAACTGGTGACTTAACTGGTGATGTAACTGGTGATGTAACCGGAGATTTGACAGGTTCAGTATTAACAGCTGCTCAAACAGCTATTACTTCAGTAGGCACGCTAACAAGTTTAGCCGTAACAGGAGCTACCACAGTAGGTGGTAACTTAAGTGTAACGGGAAATTTACAAGTAGACGGTACTCTTACTTCTATTAACTCTACTACAGTAACTGTAGATGATAAAAATATTGAACTAGGCTCAACGGCTTCCCCTACAGATGCAACTGCAGATGGTGGTGGTATCACTCTTAAAGGCGCGTCAGATAAGTCAATTATTTGGGATAATGCTGCTGATAACTGGACTTTAAACCAAGACGTTAATGTTCCTACAGGTAAAGTATTCAAAATTAATAATACTTCGGTACTATCAGCAACTTCATTAGGTTCTGCAGTAGTAGGTTCAAGCCTTACTTCTGTAGGTACAATTGGTACTGGTGTATGGCAAGGTACTACAGTAGGTGTAGGCTATGGTGGAACAGGCATTGCTAGCTTTACTGCTGGTGATACTATGTACGCTTCTGGTGGTACAACTATCTCTAAGCTTGCTAAAGGTACTGCTGGTCAGATGTTACAGATGAACTCTGGAGCTACAGCTCCTGTTTGGACAAACACAATTGATGGCGGAACTTACTAAATCAAACCACAGGGCTCTATATAGAGCCCTAGTCTTTGCTTACATAGCAATTTTATAAGGCGGAACTATGTCAGACCATAAAATTAAACCTAAACGTACCACCACGTCTGGTGCAGCAGGTGTCCCAACTACTTCTAATCTAGAAGCGGGCGAAATCGCTATTAACTTAGCCGATAAAAAACTATTTGTTAGGGATACCTCTAGCAATATTCTAGAGCTAACAACTCGAACTATAAACTCATTAGATGATGCTACCATTTCTTCTCCAACTACTGGAGAAGTCTTGACGTATAATGCCGGCCTAGTTGGCTGGGAGAATACTGCAGCCACTTCTGCGGAGTGGGTAACTACAGAGCATGTTGTAACTACTGCAGGTGAACGGTCTTTTTCGGCTGCCTATACTTCAGGCAGCTTAGATGTCTTCCTAAACGGTATTCGATTAGACTCTTCGGACTACGTAGCAGTATCTGGTGTTCTTATAATATTGGACACCGGCGCAGCAGTAGGAGATACGGTCTATATTTCCTCTTACACCCTAACATCTGGGGCCTTACCGTCTCAATCAGGTAATAGTGGTAAGTACCTTACAACTGATGGTACTACCGCTACTTGGGCTTCTGTAGCAGCAGATACTAATAATTATGTGGATTCCTTAGCCTTTAGTACCTCTACTGGGGTACTAACTGTAGGTCGTTCAGGTTCTTTAGGCGATTTAACTGTTGACTTAGATGGGGCGTATCTTTCTGCTTCTTCTACTTCATCTCAGAACGTTTATATTAGAAATACCTCTCCTACTGTGCACTTAAGAGATACGGATCACAATACTTCGTTTCTTCATTGTAATAGCAGCCGTTTCTATGTATTAGGAGGGGCTACTGATGCTGCTTCTTGGACTGCTGTCAATGGAGAATGGCCAGTATATTGGGATCTGACTAATAATAACATGCGATCAGGTGGGTCTATTACCGCAGCCGGGGCTATTACCGCGTACTCGGATGAAAGACTAAAAGATAATATTAAAGTTATAGATAATGCTTTAGATAAAGTAACACAACTTAGAGGTATTACTTACAATAGAAATGATATAGATACCGATAGAAGATTCACTGGTGTTATTGCTCAAGAGGTAGAGAAAGTACTGCCAGAGGCTATAGAAGTAACTACGGATAATGGAGCATTAAATGGCGAAGGTGGTGCAACTTATGCTGATATTAAGTCTGTTGCGTATGGAAATATGGTAGGTCTACTAATCGAAGCTATTAAAGAACTAAAAGAAGAGGTAGACTCTTTAAAAGGAGCAAGAGATGAGCAGTAGAGCAAGAAAGATGGCAGAGTTGCTAGATAGTACAGGAGATGTTAAATTAGAAAATCTAGGGTATATCTACAACAACACTACCGGGGACTACGACGAGGACGAAGCGGCTGAAGGGTACGAAAGTAAAAGGAAAGCAAAAAAGAAGTCAAGAAAAAAGGCTAAGAGAAATAAGGATAACGCATACGTAGGTAACTCTATGGATCTGGATGTGGACGAAGATCTAAACTTTATTATATCTTTAACAAAACCATCTACTACTATTACTATGGAGAATATGGATGAAGCCATAGGCTCGAGTGGTACTATTGTACTACAGCAAGACTCTTCAGGTGGAAGAAACTTTTCTCTAGCCACCTACTTCAAAACCCCATTAGGTGGCGCAAGTATTGTACAGTATACCGCCCCTAATAGTGTGTCAACTTTAAACTATATTATACTGTCGGAAACCGAGGTATTGGTTAATTATATTGGTAACTTTGCATAATGTTTGGATTTTTAGCGGGAATTTTAAGTTGGAATACGTCAGTATCCACTAATAGAAGTACTAATACTAGTCGTTCTACTAGTAAAAGTACTACTACGTCTTGGAATACCTCTAAAAATACAACAACTACTTGGAATACAAGTAAGGCTACAACAACTACATTTAATACTAGTAGAAGTACTAGTAAGTCTACTACAACGACTTGGGCTACTAGTAAGGCTACAACAACTACGTATAATACTAGTAGGGCTACAACAACTACATTTAATACTAGTAGAAGTACTAGTCAGTCTACTACAACTACGTGGGCTACTTCAAAGAGTACGACTACTACATATAATACCAGTAGGGCTACCACAACTACATTTAATACTAGTAGAAGTACTAGTCAGTCTACTACAACTACCTGGGCTACCTCAAAGAGTACGACTACTACATATAATACCAGTAGGGCTACAACGACTACATTTAATACCAGTAAGTCTACTGTAACTACATATACTACCACTTGGTCTACTAGTAAGTCTACTACAACTACTTTTA
>JYMV01012392.1_pt1 | contig 15492 bp, 10 predicted proteins | sample 338911 | NCBI WGS metagenome assembly JYMV01 (sample SAMN03354496, study PRJNA234377) | hydrothermal vent metagenome | biome: Deep sea; feature: Hydrothermal plumes at the Eastern Lau Spreading Center, Western Pacific Ocean; material: Seawater | place: Tonga | collected 2009 | depth 2000 m m
ATCCAAACACAAAAGTTACTTTAATCTATATGGCTGTTGAGAATCTCATACAACCAGATTATTATCATTTTAGATGGGTTAAAATTAAAGTGGCTGATAAGGAAGGGTGGATAGAAAACGACGAGGATTTATGGAAAATCGGTTGTCAAGCCGCAGGATGAAAACCATAGCCAACTGTCTACTTTGTTTAGTTCAATATTAATATTGTAGCGCCTTCAAATCCCCCTCAAACTTACCAGATTTCCCGCCCCGCTTCTCCTGAAGGATCCTTTAAGTTTTTAAAGTTGAGTTGACCTGGCTTCGAATACAATGATGAAGAAAAGGATTATATTTTTTCTCAACTGTACAATTATGCTTCTCAAGGACCCCGTCTTTATGTCTGGTTTGAAGGGTATTACGGATTGCCCTTTAATCTCACACCCCATTTGTGTGAATCTCTCTTCATATTTGGCATCATATGTATTCAACACCCACATGAAAAAGGAATACTAGGGAATTGCATGAATTTGAGTTTTTCTCAGACATTGATTACCTTACCTTACTTAACTACAATTTATACCATAAACCGTTTTATATTACAGAATATTACTGCACACCTTATTATAAGCTTGTTGCCGGAAATTAAATAGACTACTATGGAGACTAAAGAGAAACTGAGTGAGGTGAAAAACTTCATCAACGGAAAATTTGAGCGAAATGGCCAGAAATCAATGAACGTGGAAAGTCCAATTGACGGAGCGATAATATCAACCATTCCACTTTCAACTTACGCTGATGTAGATAAAGCCGTTAAGGCGGCATCCGAAGCGTATAAAACCTGGTCAGCTACAACAATGAAAGAGCGTGCCCAAATATTTTTTAACTATAGGTATTTGCTTGAAAAAAACATACAAGAGCTAACCGAGCTAATTGTCCTTGAAAATGGAAAAAGCTATGGGGAATCAAAAGCTGAAGTTGAAAAAAGCATGGAATTATGTGAGTTTGCGGTTTCGTTACCCCAAATTGTGAGTAATGAAGTTCAAGAAGTAAGCTCGGGTGTTGAATGTCGTACCGAACGTCGGCCAATTGGAGTTGTCGCGTCGATTGCACCTTTCAATTTTCCAAACATGGTTCCTCACTGGACGATGCCGAACGCATTAATGCTTGGAAACACGATGATCATGAAACCGTCGGAACTTGTTCCGTTAAGTGTGGTTCGTATGTCTGAACTATTAAAAGAAGCCGGACTTCCTGATGGTGTTTTTAATGTTGTGAACGGTGGAAAAGAAGTTGTAGAATCAATTTGCGATCACCCAGGAATCGAAGCTGTTTCGTTTGTTGGATCTACGAGGGTTGCAAAAATCGTTTACAAACGCGCTACTTCAAACCTTAAACGCTGTGTAGCTTTAGGTGGAGCAAAAAATCACCTCATCGTATTGCCAGATGCACATTTAGATATGACTGCTTCAAATGTGGTTGCATCTATGTCGGGATGCGCTGGACAGCGATGCATGGCAGCTTCAGTAATGGTTGGTGTTGATAAAGTGCAGCACATTATAGATAAGATGGTTGAAGACGCAAAAAAAATAGTGCCCGGTGAGAATCTTGGTTCTGTTATTAGTGCTGCAGCAAAAGAACGAATTGAGGGTTATATAACTGCTGCTGAAAGAGCCGGGGCGACTATTCTACTTGATGGACGTGGAGCTACTGTTGCAGGAAAAGAAGGTGGATATTACGTCGGACCAACAATTATTGATCACGTTACTCCAGAAATGAGTGTTGCGTCTGAAGAAATATTCGGTCCAGTGATCTCTATAATTCGCGCAAAAGATTTAGATGAAGCAATCGAAATTGAAAATAGTTCAAACTATGGAAATGCAGCTGCCGTCTTTACACAAAGCGGTGGACTCGCAAAGCAGGTTATGGAACGCGCAAGTGCTGGAATGATTGGAGTTAATATTGGTGTCCCAGTACCTAGAGAGCCGTTCTCATTTGGAGGCTGGAATGAATCCAAATTTGGTGTCTGTGACATTACAGGTAGAAGTTCTATCGAATTCTGGACGCAAAATAAAAAAACCACAATCAAATGGAATCCAGAGTCAAAAACTAACTGGATGAGCTAATTACTAATATTATTTTTGAAAAGCATGAGTGAATTGAACACAACTTCAAATGAGGTGATTCAAAATAATTTGGATTACACTCTATTTTCATGGTCTAAACAAGCTGGTCTGAACCCCATTCAAGCTGAACGAGCGGAAGGAGTTTATGTCTACACCGCCGATGGGTCTAGAATTATAGATTTTTCATCGCAGTTGATGAATGTGAATATTGGTCACGGAAATCAACGCATAACAAAAGCCGTTTCAGATCAAATGGAGAAACTCTCGTTTGTATATCCAGGAATGGCAACTGAAATACGAGGTAAACTTGGAAAAAAACTAAAGGAAATTACGCCTGGAAACCTAACCAAGGCATTTTTTACCGTTTCAGGTGCTGAAGGAATAGAAAATTCAATAAAACTGGCCAGAATGTATACGGGTCGGCATAAGATCATATCACATTATCGTTCATATCACGGCGCTACCTATGGTGCATTATCTGTGGGAGGAGATCCTCGCAGGTTTCCAATGGATGATCAAGCTGCACCTAATTTTGTGCATGTTGAAAATCCATACGCTTATCGTTGTCCTTGGGGAAGTGGATCAATTGAAGAGTGTGGGGAAATGGCGCTGGCTCATCTTGAGCGAGTCATCAAGTTTGAAAATCCAAATAGTGTTGCTGCAATTTTGTTTGAAGGTGAGTCTGGATCTTCTGGATGTATAAAATATCCACCGAATTATTGGAAAAAATTGCGTGTTCTTGCCGATAAATATGGAATTCTTATTATTGATGATGAGGTAATGAGCGGTTTTGGAAGAACAGGTAAAATGTTTGGTATTGATCATCATGATACTACTCCAGACATTATGGTTCTGGCAAAAGGACTCACTTCAGCCTACATTCCATTTGGAGCCATGATGGTGAGCGATAAGATTGCCAATCATTTCGATGATATCCCATTTGTACTTGGTCTTACATGCTCAGCGCACCCGGTCGCTTGTGCTGCCGCGCTCGAAAATATTAGTGTAATCCAAGAAAATAACCTAGTCGAAAATGCCGCGGAAATGGGCAAATACCTAGAAGTAGAAGTCGAAAAATTAATGCAAAAACACCCATCTATTGGAGATTTTAGAAATACAGGATTACTTGGTTGCATAGAGCTAGTTAAAGATCGTGAAACAAAAGAACCTGTTACGCCTTGGAACGCTTCACATGGTGAAATGGAGCCAACATTGCGTATGGCTGCAAAAATGAAAGAACTCGGCATGTTCACATTTGTCCGCTGGAATTGGATTTTTATTGCGCCACCATTAATTATTACGAAAGAGCAGATTGACGAAGGATTGGAAATTATTTCGAAAGTAATTGAAATCGCTGACGAATATTACACAGGATCATGAACGAAGAAGAGATTGTTGAACTAACTGAAGACTTGTCAGGATCGTCACTTTACAGTGAAGATTTAGCTCCTGTACCCAAGAGTAAACGCACTTGGACTAAATGGAGTTTAGCGGCACTTTGGGTTGGAATGGCAGTCTGTATTCCCACGTACCTGCTAGCATCATACATGATGAAAGATGGGATGGGATGGCTTGAGTCGCTAATTATAATAGGTCTTGCCAACCTCATTATCACGATTCCAATGGTTTTAAACGGTCATGCCGGCGTAAAGTACGGGGTGCCATTTCCGGTACTTGGAAGAGCTTCATTTGGAACTAAAGGGGTTCATATTGCTTCTGTAACTCGTGGTATTGTTGCTTGCGGTTGGTTCGGAATTCAAACATGGATTGGCGGAATGGCCATTTACGAAATAATCTATGCCTTTAGTGATGGTTCAACACCAATGGATTTAAACTGGCTCATGTTTGTATGCTTTGGAACCTTTTGGTTCATGAATATGTACTTTATATGGAAGGGTACAGACAGCATTAAGTGGTTAGAAGAATATTCTGCACCAATCCTCATACTAATGGGTGTTATACTTATTGGTTGGGGTGCATATAACGCTGGTGGGTTTGGGGTTGTACTTAGTCAAAGTGTTCAATTGCAGAAATCCACGTTAGAGGTCTCCGAAGCTGAGGATTCCTATGATATAACACTGAATGGTATTACTGATAAAAATGGTAAAACCAAAGCAAATATGTACGCCTATAGAAGGGTAACAGAGACGGGTTCTGATATGACAGAATATTATCCCTTTCCAAAAAATGGTACCATTACTATTCCAAAACTCGTCGCAAATAATGAAACGGGGAGCATTCAATTAATTTACAAAACAGAAACTGAGTATATCGAGTCCAGTTGGACTCCAATAATTCTAAATGCTACACCTGTAGAAGCTCCAAACAAACTATGGCAGTATGTCAAGTGGTTAACTGTCATGCTTGGATTTTGGGCAACAATGTCTTTGAGCATTTCTGATATCACGCGTTATTCCTCTTCTCAGAAAGCACAGAAACAAGGTCAATTTATAGGGCTACCTGGAACGATGATGCTTTATTCCTTCGTCGCTATTTTCGTAACCTGTGCATCTATTCTTATTTTCAAGGATGTCCTCATCGCGGCCGATGCCCCTTGGGACCCAACCGCACTTTTAGGTAAATTCAACAACCCATTTGTGGTAATCATAGCCCAAATATTCATGATAATTGCTACTTTGAGCACAAATATTGCCGCGAATGTTATAGCTCCTTCCAATGCATTCTCAAACTTATATCCGAAGAAAATTAGCTTCAAAATGGGTGGAACTATTACTGGTATTTTGGGAATACTAATTTGTCCATGGTGGGTGATGAATGATATCGCAGGTATTCTAATTATTGTCAGCGGATTTCTTGGACCTGTTCTAGCAATCATGCTTTGCGATTATTTCTTTATCCGCCGCAAGCATCTGAAATTAGCACAATTATACAAGTCCGATGGAGAATATAGCTACTCAGGAGGATTCAATATGAGCGCACTTATGAGCCTCCTAATAGGTGTTGGAGGAGCATTGATCTGGTATTTAGTTCCATCATTGACTTATTTATCTGACCTAGCATGGTTCACAGGATTTATCATCTCATTTTTAGTATATTATATGCTCATGCGGAAACGCATAGAGCCAGAAATACGATTACCACACTAATATGTCAATACTCATTAAAAACGGTCGAGTTGTCACCGCTGCTGAAGATTTTATCGCAGATATTTATGTCGAAGGAGAAGAAATTGTTGCAATTGGTAAGAACTTAGACTACGCAGCAGATAGAATAATTGACGCATCTGACAAACTTGTTTTACCTGGCGGGATTGATCCTCACGTGCATTTAGACATGCCTTTTATGGGAACCTATTCCAGCGATGATTACGAAACCGGAACAAGAGCAGCACTCCATGGTGGTACAACATCCGTGATCGAGTTTATTATCCAGACACAAGGAGATACATTACATAATGCTCTAAAAGAATGGCAAGATAAGTCCTTGCACAAAGCAGTTGGTGATTTCTCTTATCACATGGCCGTAACTGACTTCAACGATGAGGTCGCAAAAGAGGTTGTGCAAATGATTGAGGAAGAAGGAATAACCTCATTCAAGACATTTATGGCATACAAAGGGGCTTTAATGATTGACGATGGCCAGATGGTGCAATTGATGAAGGTCGTAAAGAAGCATGGCGGACTCGTGACTGTACATGCAACAAATGGTGACATGATTGACTCACTGATTAGTAAAAATCTAGCTGAAGGAAACACCAAACCCATTTACCATTACTTGTCACAGCCAGAAGTAACCGAAGCAGAAGCATCTGCTAGATTTACCGACATGCTATATTACACTGGCTGCCCAGGGTACATTGTTCATATGACCTGTGAAGGAGCTCTTAACGCTGTCCGAAAAGCAACAATGCGGAACCAGAAAGTCTTTGTTGAGACCTGTACACAATACCTAATGCTAGATGCATCTCTTTATAAGTTAGAGGATGGTGCAAAATGGGTGATGAGCCCTCCGCTTCGTGAGAAAAAAGACCAAGACGCCCTTTGGTCAGGAATTAATCAAGGTTTAGTACAAGTAGTCGGAACTGATCACTGCCCCTTCAAGCTTGAACAAAAAGCCATGGGAAAAGACAACTTTGCAAAAATCCCAAATGGTCATCCCGCAATTGAACACAGAATGGAATTCATGTATTCTGAAGGTGTAAAAAAAGGTAAAATTTCATTGAATAAATTTGTAGAAGTGACATCAACGAATGCTGCTAAAATATTTGGAATGTACCCTAGAAAGGGAACAATAGCTATTGGGTCAGACGCCGATTTGGTAATTTTCGACCCATCAAAAGAGCACACTATTTCCGCAGACACACATCATATGAATTGTGATTACTCTGGGTATGAGGGATGGAAAGTAATCGGAAAGACAGAAATAGTAATATTAAGGGGAATGGTCGCTATTGAAGATGAAAAATGTCATTTAAAAGCAGGCGACGGGAAGTTTATTCCTAGAGGTAAAACATCACTAATTATTTAAATTAAACTAATTTTAGATATGGCAAGAAAAATAAAATCAGGATTAATCCAAATGAGTCTTCCAATGACTGAAGGCGAAGGAACGATACAAGAGATATGTAGCGCGATGTACGATAAACACATTCCTTACATTGAAGAAGCTGGAAAAAAAGGAGTTCAGATACTTTGTCTGCAAGAAATATTCAACACCCCATATTTCTGCCCAGGACAAGATAGTAAATGGTATGAATCTGCTGAAGCAGTTCCTGGACCAACGACTGAAAAACTACAGTTGATTGCTAAGAAATACGACATGGTGATCATTGCTTCCTTGTACGAGAAAGAGCAAGCTGGAGTTTTATATAACACAGCAGCAGTAATTGACGCAGATGGTACTTATTTAGGAAAATACCGCAAGAATCACATCCCTCACACGAATGGGTTTTGGGAGAAGTTTTTCTTTAAACCTGGAAACTTGGGATATCCAGTTTTTCAAACCAAATACGCGAAAGTTGGTGTATACATATGTTATGATCGTCACTTCCCTGAAGGTGCTCGTGCACTTGGCTTGAATGGCGCTGAAATTGTTTACAACCCTTCTGCAACTGCAGCTGGATTAAGTGAATATCTTTGGAAACTTGAACAACCGGCACATGCTGCAGCAAATGGATATTTCATGGGTTGTATCAATCGAGTTGGTGAAGAAAAACCATGGAATATAGGGAAATTCTACGGACAATCTTACTTTGTAGATCCTCGCGGACAAATCTTTGCAGAAGCATCGCGAGATAACGATGAATTACTCATCGCAGAATTTGATTTGGACCTTATCGACGAGGTGAGATCTACATGGCAATTCTTCAGGGATCGTCGTCCTGAAACTTACGGTGATTTGACAAAACTGTAATCAAGACGACATTAATCTACTAGAATAATTCCGGTGACAGACCGCTTTCACCCTAAAAACAAACGAATGGCTGAATACAAACGACCTGATAATGAACAGGACTTCATGGAGAATTTCAAACAGAAAAAACCCTTGATGAATGATACTCAAGCATACATCGAGAGTTCTAGGTGCCTGTTTTGCTATGATGCTCCTTGCATGAATGCTTGTCCTGCCGACATAGACATACCGCTGTTCATTAAGCAAATTAATACCGGTAATAAACAAGGTGCCGCGAAAACAATTTACGATTCAAATTGGATGGGAAATGCTTGCGGAACAATTTGTCCAACTGAAGTTCTATGTGAAGGAGCGTGTGTCTATACTAATCAAGATTCCCCCCCGATACTCATTGGTCGGCTGCAAAATCATGCAACAATTTCCGTCATTAAATCGGGGAAACAACTTTATTTTCCCGGTGAAGATAACGGTATAAGTGTAGCCATTATTGGCGCAGGACCTGCAGGGATTTCATGTGCCTGTGAATTGAGAACTTTGGGATATACTGTTGACATCTACGAAGCAAAGTCTCAGCCATCTGGACTAACAATCCATGGTGTCGCGCCTTATAAGATTTCAAATGAAGAAGTAATGGCTGAGATGGATTACTTACAAAATCAACTCGGGTATAACATTATTTACAATCATCCCATTTCAACGAAAGAAGAACTGAAAAAATTGGAGTCTGATTACTCGGCAATATTTATCGGAGTTGGGCTTGGTGCAACTGCATCACTTAAGATGATAGGAGAAAATCTGAAAGGGGTCCATGGAGCGGTTGAATTTATTGAAGAACTACGCATGAAGCATTCTGAAGTGAAAATCGCACAAAGAGTTGTCGTAATTGGTGGTGGAAATACAGCCATAGATGCCGCCTCAGGTTCAGCTAGACTAGGTGCTGAAGAAATAACTTTGGTATATCGAGGGAGAAAAGAAAGCATGGGCGCTTATGATTTTGAATACGATTTAGCTATTAGCTCTGGTGTAAAAGGATTGTTTAACGCCTCACCTGTTGAGATAATAGGAGGTGAGCATGTGGAAGGAGTTCGCTTTGTAAAAACAAAACTGGTTAACGGAAGACTCACGAACATTGCAGGGTCAGAGTTTACTGTTGCATGTGATATGGTGATTAAGGCAACTGGCCAAGCCAAGCAAGGCACACTCCTAAGTTTAATTGACATGTTAACGCTCGATGAAAAGACACGGATTGTGGTCAACTCAGACACTAATCAAACTACTAATCCAATGTATTTTGCTGGTGGCGATGCTATTAATGGAGGAGCTGAAGTTGTAAACGGTGCCTACGATGGAAAACTTGCCGCGAATGGAATTCACCAATGGATCACAGAACAATAAAGACATGAACAAAAAAGATAAGATTGATTTATCCGTAAATTTTGCGGGAATTAAGGCTCCAAATCCTTTTTGGTTAGCTTCTGCACCTCCTACTAACTCAGGGTATCAAATTATGAAAGCATTCGATGCTGGATGGGGTGGTGCTGTATGGAAAACACTGGGAATGCCCACTATAAATGTTTCAAGCCGCTATGGCTCAACAAACTATGGAGACACCCGAATGGCTGGGTTTAGTAACATTGAGTTAATTACTGATAGACCTTTGGAAGACAACCTTCGCGAAATGGCAGAGGTGAAAAAATATTTCCCGGATCACGCGGTTATTGCCTCTCTCATGGTTGACACACGCCAAGAATGGGAAGATATTATCAAGCAAGTAGAAGATGCTGGTGCGGATGGTATAGAGCTGAATTTTGGATGTCCTCATGGGATGTGCGAGCGAGGAATGGGGTCAGCCGTTGGACAAGAGCCCGAAGTATTAAAAACAATTGTTGAATGGGTAATGGAAGCGGCAAATATTCCCGTGATTACAAAATTATCACCGAACATCACGCACATTACGGATCCAGGACTGGCTGCCGTACATGGAAAAACAGATGCGATTTCATTAATCAATACGGTAAAAAGTATTGTTGGAATTGATTTAGATTCATACGCTCCATATCCTGTTGTCGATGGAAAAGGAACTAACGGTGGCTATTGTGGTCCTGCTGTGAAACCCATCGCTTTGCACATGTTAAAAGACTTGATGCAGCATCCCGAAATTAAAAACACGCCTATTAGTGGAATTGGAGGAATTGAAACTTGGCGTGACGTTGTTGAGTTTATTCTTCTTGGCGCAACTTCCGTTCAAGTTTGTACGGCAGTTATGCACTACGGATTCGGAATTGTTCGTGAAATGGAAGCGGGATTGATCAATTTCATGGAAGATAAAGGCTATACCACGATTTATGATTTTGCAGGGAAAGCGCTTCCAAACGTAACAGATTGGAAACATTTGAACCTTAAAAGTGAAGTGAAAGCCATAATAAATGAGGATAAATGCATTGGATGTGGCCTCTGTTATATCGCATGTGATGATGGCGCGCATCAGGCAATTGCCCTACCAACAGATGGAGGACGTATCCCTATAATAATTGAAGAAAACTGCGTGGGTTGTAATTTATGCTCACTAGTTTGCCCTGTGGAAGAGTGTATTACTATGGAAAAGTTTGACGATGGGACAGAACACGAAACTTGGCACGAATTAACGGAGCAAAATCGGATTCCCAATACTTGGAATGATGATCGCGCAGGAGGTAAAGGACATTATGTTCCCGAACCAGCCGATGCCTTGAAGAATAAACGAAAAGATAAATCAGGGACTAAATAATATGGAGATCTCAAACCATTAATGCAAATGAATTAATGGTTAATGGCATTCCAGCTGGAATTTATTCGATTATGTTTTACCATAAAAACTCTCAAACTCAAAAGACCTTTGTAGTTAACTAAGCATACTTTTTACTTATAAATTTGTTTTCGTCAAGTTGCTTAAGAAAAAGATTTAACATTTTGTAAATTTTCCAAATCCTCCTCAAACTTATCGGATTTCCCGCCCCGCTTCTCCACCAAAATGAATCCACTCAAATGAATGGATTTTTGTTTATACCTTACTCTTAATAAATGCATTAGCACATTACTTGACATAAAGTTCATATCTTAGTAGAAGCGTTAAACTTTTTTTTAAAAGCCATCGTCATAGTAACAAATCTAATAAAGTGAAAAACCATTACATCATTCTTGTAGTTCTGGCAATATTCTCCTTTAAATGCTATTCTCAGCAGACTTTAGGTTTATTTACGAACTCTTCAGAATCACTAGATGGTTATACATTGTTTAGTCCGCAATTCAGTACAGAAAGTTATTTGATTAATAATTGTGGAGAAAAAATACATAGCTGGTCAAGCCAATATTTACCAGGTTTATCATCGTATTTGCTAGAAGATGGGGTATTGCTTAGAACAGGACGCCAATTTGGCATGGGAGGTGGAATTGGCATTGTTGAAATGCTAGATTGGAACAGCAATGTTATTTGGAGCCATTCTGTTTCTTCTACCCACGGAAGACAACATCACGACATTGAACTATTACCCAACGGAAATATACTTTTAATTGTTCATGACAATCGTACAGCAGCAGAAGTAACACAAGCAGGAAGTTCAACTATTAATGCCTCAATTGATTCGGAACAAATTGTGGAAATTCAACCAGACCTTGTAAATGGTGGTGCAACCATAGTATGGGAATGGAAAGCTTGGGACCACCTGATACAAGAGGCTGATATTACAAAAGACGACTATGGTATTGTAGCAAACCACCCTGGTAGAATTGATATTAATTTTTTAAATCATAACTCCTCAGACTGGTTGCATTTTAACGGAGTAGATTACAATGAAGAGTTTGACCAAATAATTATTAGCGTACACAACTTCAGCGAATTTTGGATTATTGACCATTCTACAACTCTTGCCGAGTCATCAGATTCTATAGGAGGTACATATGGAAATGGGGGAGATATCCTGTACCGTTGGGGAAACCCACAGGCATATAACCAAGGGGATCCATCAGATCAAAAACTATTTTTACAGCATAATACTCACTGGATTCCTGAAAATTATCTTGACGCCGGTAAAATAATAATGTTCAACAATCAAGTAGGATCACAACCAAATCCGTACTCTACGGTTAACATTGTAGAACTTCCTGTTGATGCTAATGGATTTTACACCTACAATGGTGGAGCCTTCGGTCCAGAAAATTTTGATTGGACGTATCAAGCTCCTAATCCCACCGATTTGTATTCCAATATTATTTCAGGGGTTCAACGCTTGGAAAATGGAAATACTCTTATATGTGAAGGTGTTTCTGGAAGGTATTTTGAAATAGACGCCAATCAGAACATTGTATGGGAATATGTAAACCCAGTAAATGATTTAGGACCTCAAGCACAAGGCACAAGTATTTCGGACAACAATACATTTAGATGCACTCGTTATTCTTCTAATTACCCAGGGTTGAGTGGGCAAATACTTACTCCACAAGGATATATTGAAACTGGATCTACTTTTACTTGCAATCTTTATCCTGTTGAGGACCCAGTTGTAACGGTAATCGACATCCTAAATCTGTTGAGCGAGTTTGGATGTTTGGTTTCTTGTCAATATGATGCAACGGGAGACGGAATAGTTAATGTGAGCGACCTGTTGTACTTACTGTCGATGTTTGGGACAGTTTCCTCACAATGCGATTCAGCCACTATTTTTGCAAATGAAAGTACCAATGCTGTATGTTTTGAGACAACAGCAAATACTAGACACATTTTCACAAATGATATTCCAGACCATACTTATGGTCCATTTGGAGGAGCAAACAATATCCAGGGGCAAGACTTAGAATACAGCATGTGTTTATTCCCCACATTAAATACAACTACAACTCCCTTGACACAGGACCCTAATTCACAAGGTTGTGGTGGAGGCATTGTGTTTGGCCTATCTCTTCAAGGTATTCTTTATTCTCCTTTTGCTAGGCTTTATTGGATAAATCCAAACACACAAGAAGAAAATATGGATTTTGTAATAGAAGCAGAATTCACTTTAAACATGGATTTAAATGGAGGCCATGTTAACAATGTAAGTCGTTATCATTATCACAATGTCCCGATAGATTACTTTACAAATGATCTAGGCATATCTGGCACTGATCACTCACCTTTATTAGGTTATGCTGCGGATGGTTTCCCTATTTATTACAAATACCTATACACAAACCCTATGAACTCCATGGGTGGTATATCTGAATTTCAAAGCGATTATCAATTAAAAACTGGAACCCGACCAGGTGATGGAATTACCGCTCCCGATGGTGTTTATGATGGAACTTATATTCAGGATTACGAACAAATTCCATCACAATCTGAATTAGATGAATGTGGAGGTAGATTTGGTGTTACTCCAGACTATCCAGATGGGACATATTATTATGTACTTACAGATAATTGGCCCTACATACCTAGATGTTTAAAAGGAAATTTCATTGATAACACCTTTAAAATTGGCCCTAATTGCCCACCTTCAGCTTCAGCTACAGATTGTGCGACATCATCTACCATGAATACTGACGATGCTATGTATGGAACTGCTTTAAACATATCTGTTGATCCTACAAGCACACAGCTAAACCTAAATATTGCAGAGAACCTAGTTGACAAAGTAATAGGAATTGTTATTTATCACTCTTCTGGTCAAATTGTCTTCTCATCAAATGCTTATCAAGAAAATATTCAAACTGCACATCTATCAGGAGGAATATATTATGTGCAACTTAATATGGGACAAAATCAAGTGACTAGGAAAATCATCATTCCATGACCACATTAATAGCTTTCATAATGCTAACATTAACGACTAGCTTTCATGTTGGGGAGTTGGCTGAGTATTACATTTCGCAAGAGGGGAACTCATTACAAATGAAGGTGGTACTTGAGAGAGTTGACATATTACGTTTAGATTTCAAACCGGATTGTGATGTCCTTAAAACAACTGCACTTTGTGTATCCAAGCATATTTCAGAAAACCTAACACTAGAAGTAAATAATAAATTACTCCAGCTAGAATTAGGAGATTCATACACAGAACATGATCACCTAATATTATTTTTTACTGGAGAACTTCTGGATGAGAAGGTGAAGAGTTTAAACATTAAAAATAATTGTTTTTATAAGTTTTATAATGATTACCGAAATAGAATTATTTTAGATGTTGAAGGATTCAAAAGCTCTTATATGCTTACAGCTGAGAAGAATTCGATTCATTTGGAATAAAATGAAAAACTCGATAACTGTTTTTTTCGTAAAATCAAAACCAAGCGAGATACTATTCAAACTTATCGGATTTCCCGCCACGCTTCTTCACTAGAATAGACCTTTTGATTTCATTCTAGTATAAACAGCGATATTACTAGCTGGTTCTGTATTTTTAGAAATTGTAACAGCATCCATCTTGAAGAAACTCATCTCCGCCTCCATTGCCATTGTCCTATTATTAGGAGTCTCGGTCACATGTAATAAATGCACGATTATTCCTTTGAGTATAAAAAAGGAAATAGTCTACCAAGAAAACATTGGAGATGCTGAAAAATACTACGGAAACTACTGCGCATCGTGTCATGGGAAGGAAGTAAAGGAGTTTGTGAATAGAGATAAGTGGGTTTATGGTAGTACTAGAAATGAGATGTTTGATGTGGTGAGAAATGGAGCCCCAGAGGATGGGATGCCAGCTTATGGCGAAGTCATTTCTGATAAGCAAGTGTATGAATTGGTAGATTATATTTTGGCAGCGATAGAGGATAAAAAATCGGAGGAATTTAATGCTGGCACGAATGACGATGTGATTTTTGTTTCGGAAGGGATGCGGTTGAAATTGGAATTGGTGGCAGAAAATGCAGACTCGCCTTGGGCGATTACACAGAGTAATGATGGCACGTTATTCTATACAGATAAATCGGGGAAGCTTTTTGCCAAACAAGGTGATGTCATTCAAGAGATCACAGGATTGCCAACAGTGAAATATAAAGGTCAAGGAGGTATGATGGATGTCATATTGCACCCGGATTTTGACAATAACAAACGCATATACCTTTCCTATTCAAAACCTAAGCCCGACGACTATGGTTACGCCACAACAGCTGTTTTTTCTGGAGTGTTAGAAAATAATGCGATTAAAAATGGCAAGGATATTTTTGTGGCGGAACCTTATCTGAATACAAATCACCACTATGGCTGTAGAATGATTTTTGATAAGGATGGCTTTTTATTTGTAGCAATAGGAGAGAGGGGGAGACGGGACGAGAATCCTCAAAACCTGGGTAATGATCTAGGCAAAATACATCGTTTAAATGATGATGGAACGGTGCCCTCTGACAATCCGTTTTACAATACACTTAATGCAAAAAAGTCCATCTATTCCTATGGACATAGAAATCCACAAGGACTATGTTATAATCCAGTCACGAATAAAATATACGATAACGAACACGGGCCTAGAGGTGGCGATGAAGTGAATCTAGTAGAAGCCGGAAAAAATTATGGTTGGCCAGTAATTACTTATGGGATTAATTATATAGGAACTAAGATTACGGATTTGACTCATCAAGAAGGTATGGAACAGCCGATTCGTTATTGGGTTCCATCTATTGCTACCTGTGGAATGGAAATCGTAACGAGTGATAAATATCCAGCTTGGAAAGGAAATATCCTGTCTGGCTCATTGAAGTATAATTATATGCACAGAGATGTTTTTGATGAAAACGACGTATTGATAAAAGAAGAAAAACTATTCCCAGATATTGGCAGAATGAGAAGCATAGAACAATGTGCGGATGGTTATATTTATTTCGGTTTGGAAGAGCCTGGAAGGATTTATAGGATAGTCCCTGTGTAGGTTTAAGCTCTTCACGCTATTCAAAATGAACATCCCGCTTTATAAGCCTGTCTATCATTGGTCGCCCAAGTGCTGTTGCCGGAGTAAGCACGCCTCCGTACGCTTTGCCGCCTGGAAGATTTTCAATGTCACTAGCCAAA
>JYMV01016321.1_pt1 | contig 15491 bp, 14 predicted proteins | sample 338911 | NCBI WGS metagenome assembly JYMV01 (sample SAMN03354496, study PRJNA234377) | hydrothermal vent metagenome | biome: Deep sea; feature: Hydrothermal plumes at the Eastern Lau Spreading Center, Western Pacific Ocean; material: Seawater | place: Tonga | collected 2009 | depth 2000 m m
CAAGGCTAGTAGCCCTGCTAAGTTCGACTATTATAAACACTTTAATTACCGTGTCAACATATCCGTCAAACTTATTTTTTTCTGCTTCAGACCGGAAAACTACTTACCCCGAACTGAGCCGTGGAGTATACAGCCTAAAACCCAACCGTCAAACCTTTATTTTATCCCTTACAACAACTAATACCAATAGCCTAACCCGAAGCCAGACTCACTCGCGCGTATTTGCGTTTACCCAATTTATAGTTAAGCCTAAACTCTAAGCTTCTACTGACTGGCTATTAAACTGCAAGTCATACAATCTCTTGTAGGCTACACCTGTTTTCAACAATTCACTGTGCGTACCTCGCTCAACAATACGACCTTGATCCATAACAACAATCATATCTGCATTTTGAATTGTCGATAATCGGTGCGCGACAACAACGGTTGTTCTACCGTCCATAACCTTACCCAATGCTAATTGAATGTACCTTTCAGACTCACTATCTAGTGCTGATGTCGCCTCATCCAAAATCAAGACTGGTGCATTCTTTAATAACGCTCTTGCCAACGCCAGGCGCTGACGCTGACCTCCTGATAACTTCAATCCATTTTCACCAATTTTCGTATCCAATCCTTGTGGCATCTTTTCTATAAAATTCAACGCATAAGCATCTGTTGCTGCTTGCACTATCTGCGCCCTTGAAGCCTTCGCCAACCCCCCATAAGCTATGTTATTGGCAACCGTATCGTTAAACAATGTCACATGTTGCGACACCAATGCCATTTGACTCCGCAAATTTGACAACTTATAGTCCTTCAACTCTACCCCATCAAGATAAATTCCACCTTCTTGATGCTCATAAAACCGGAGCATTAAATTAATTAATGTGCTTTTACCACTTCCTGACACACCTACTAGCGCTACTGTTTGACCCGATTTTATTTTAAGGTTAATGCTATTAAGCGCACAATTTTTTTCATTTGCGTATTTAAAGGAGAGATCTCTAAACTCAATATCTCCTGATACCCTGTTCTTTTCATGCCCCCCGAAGTCATCTTCCAGGGGCTCGTCCAAAACTTCAAATAAAGATTCTGCTGCTGCAAGACCTCGTTGCACTTCACCATTAGCCTCACTTAACTGTCTTATTGGTCTCGGCAATAAAAATGCTGCCGTCAAATACGCAACAAACTCCCCAGGCCCTTCATCTTCCAACACTATTAAAGCCAAATACATGAGCCCGGCAAGAGCTAAAGAAATAATAAATTGTATTAGTGGATTATGAATTGACATCGTCATAACCAACTTCAAAAACTGCTGTCTATTAGTTAAACTTCTCGTATTAAATCGCGACCGTTCATAAACTTCCCCTCCAAAACTTTTAACCTCCCTAATACCCGTAACCATTTCGGAAGTTACATGAGTCAAATCACCAACAGTCTCCTGCATTTTTCGGCTCAATAACTTCAAGCGCTTACTCACATACCCCACCAGTATCCCTATCACCGGGGCTACAGACAAAAAAACCAATGACAACTGCCAATTAACATACGTTAAATATGCCAATAACCCAATTACGGTCAAACCCTCACGCACAAAAGTTCTAACTGAATCACTTGTTGCTCTTGTCACCTCCCCCACATTATGAGTTATTCGAGAAATCATATAACCACTATTATTAGCATCAAAATACATAATAGGTAACCGAGTATAGCGAATGAAAATCTCGTTTCTTAAAGCGTGAGTAACATTAGCTGATATTCGAGCCAAAAAATAACTTCCTAAAAAGGTTCCGATCCCACGTATAAAAAATAGCGCCACAAAAAATAACGGCAAATACTCCATTCCCGATCTTTCTTCTGTGCTTAATGTATCGATAATATGCTTAATAACCATCGCAAACAGTGGTTGAGTCACTGCGTAAAGCGCATACCCCACAACACTTACTAAAAATATTTTCCAAAATGGGAGCACATACCTCAACAACCTTATATAGGAATTAATTGGAACCTTTACTTGTTTATCGTTAGTCATTACTTTAGATTACACACATAAAAAAATATAATTTTACACCTGACCACACCATCTACATCACAACAATTCCCAGCTAGTGATAATATAAAATGCTGAAAATATTACATGTAGTTCGACGCTACGGACCAGTCGGCGGAATGGAACGTTACGTTTGGGAATTAACGCACGCTCTAGCCGACTTAGACATTGAGATACATATTATTTGCGAAGAAACCTTCCGCGTAACTGCCCACAATAACATACACATACACACACTTGGAGCATTACCCCCCAGACCTAGATGGCTATCTATGTTACGCTTTTCTCATCGCGTCACCAAATGGGTCAAAGACAACGCTAACAAAAATTTCATCATTCACTCTCACGAACGAACCAATGTCCATCATATAACAACTTTCCATTCTGCTGTGTTTGCAAACATTCGCCAAAAGCCCTGGTGGAAAAGAATCTCAATTCGAATAGCTATATGGCTATATCTGGAAAAGAGAGAACTATCTGGAAAACAAGTTCAAATTATACTGCCTAACTCAGACGCCATAAAAGAAGAACTAAGTAATGCATACCCAAAAACCCAAAAAGCTCTCCATAACCCTGCTTATCCTGGCTCTCATTCCACCCCCCAAAATACCAAAAAACACAACACATCAAGCGATACGAAAATAATAATTTTTATTGGTCAAGAATGGCAAAGGAAAGGACTAAAAAAAGCCACCCTAATTATCAAAGAACTCAGAAAAACAATTCCCAAACTAGAACTCTGGGTATTCGGACCCAGTCCTCAAGATATTGAACATCTGTTCCAAGACTGCATGAGCGGATACAAATTATTTGGCTGGACAGATGCCATGCCCTTCCTAGCTAAGGCGCATTTGTTACTTCATCCTGCCACTTCAGAACCCTATGGCATGGCCATTGCCGAGGCTTCTGCATCAGGTGTTCCTGTTGTCATATCAGATCAATGTGGCATTTCATCTCAGGTCACCCATCAGTCAGGACGAGTTATCAATATTAATGCTGTAATTGGTGATTGGGTTAACGCTTGCTTAACAGAGCTAAATAGAACCACTCCTACAATAACAATAAATCATAGCTGGCTGGAACTAGCTGAGCAACACCTCAAAATATACTCAAATGTAGCCATAAAGGATGACCATCAAAAAATTTAAAGAAAATGTCTTTTAGGGCAGTGAAGGAATCACTGACGATAAGGTTAGAATTTTTAGGCGCATGGCTACTTATTTTAGGCTGTTTTGCAGTCCCTGTTTTAGGAACCGCCGCGACTAATATTTTTTTACTGTCAGCGCTGGGGGTTTGGTTGCTGGATGGGCAATTTAAAGTATTGCCATTGTTAGCAAGACAATATCCACTGATTCAAGTGAGTCTTGGCTTGTTTTTTTGGCTTGGGCTCTCGGCGCTTTGGTCCTCTAGTTTTACTGAGAATATTTTGTATTTGTCCAAATATCGGGAATTTTTCATGATCCCCGCCTTTATGTGGGTATTGACTCAAAAGGAGTATCGAACACTTGCGCTTAAGGCACTTTTTTTAGGGATGTTGTTAACACTGGTGATTAGTTTTCTACAGTACTTTCATGTGGCTACCTTTCATGGTCGACAACACAATATTGGAAACCATATTTTCCATGGTATTTTGTTCGGCTTTTTTGGCTATTGGTGTCTGGATTTAGCGAGAAAGTACAGGGCTTATGCTTGGCTCTTTGTCTTATTATTTCTTGTCTCTAGCTTTGCACTACTTGAAATTCAGGCAAGCCGTACTGGCTATGTTTTATTTAGTTTATTAACAGGTTTGTTTTTGTTGCAGCACTTTGGCTGGAAGGTGTTAACCGTAGGTTTGATGATCATCGGAGGGATTTTTTATTCTGTTTTGGAGCCTTCACAGATTTTAGATAGAGCGGATAACTTAAGTCTTCTAAAAGAGGCCGCAACACTTCAGTCTCTGGCGGCTCTTGATATACGACTAGAATTTTACATTTTTACCTTAAAAATTATAGCCGAGCATTGGTTTTTAGGCGTGGGCTTAGGTGATTTTGACTTAGCCTACCTGACTATTTGGGATGCGGGGCATTTATATTCTTTTACCACTAACCCCCATAATGAATACTTAATGATCTGGTCGCAATCAGGGCTAGTGGGTATTGGTTTGTTTATAGTATTTCATTGGACTTTCTTTAAAATGGCTCGACATCTTTCCAAAGATGATGTGCCCTTGGCCATGGCTACGTTAATAACGCTTATTGTTTCGTGTTCTTTTAACTCTTCTTTTTTAGATATGAACGACGGCGCCTTGTTACTTATTTTAAGCTCTCTTTTTTTGGCTCCTGGCGTTAAACACATCGATTTAGTCAACTATTCGGCAAAAAAAACCGATACTCATAGCAATTAAGCCTCGTGTTAAATCACTCAGCAGCCCTAGCCAAAAGTTGGCGCCCTCACGCTCAGATAGATACAGACCTGATACTTCTTTTTGCCTTCAATGTTAAGGCCAAGAACCGTGTAAACGGCACGACTTTAGTAATGTCTCTGGTAAGCACTTTGTAGTGAATAGCATCCCCCCATACAAAGAGGTAACGTGAATCCAGCGGTCATGGCTGTCAGGCTTTAACGGGATTAATGCTTTTATCGTTAATCGCACTGATCGCTGCGGTAGAAACTAAGATCCACATGGGTATGACCAAAAAATCATGCCTCCATCACGTTGGTTCAATAACTCAATCTGCCATGAAAAAAGAACGAGGCATTGCCAACAACAAAGATCTAGACCATCCGGGCATTACTGTGAATTACAAGTAGGGCTGATTACAAAGAAAACTAACAAAATTAAGAAAAAAACACCAACTAAATCAATTCGGCATGTCTATACATGGGGAACGAACTAACAATTCATTTGTTTGGAAAAAATACATAACATACGCAACTATAAAAATAAAAATGCATTCATTGCAATTGCATTAATTTAACATATTTATAATAAGTCACCTCTGCACTGGAAATAGCTAACATCAACCCTTGTTTACCATCTAAAAAAGCTGCCCTTAAAATATAGGTCCGAAAAAACATCCACAACCCTTTAAGAATTGCCTTCTTTAAGGTACTTGTTTCACCTAAATCATGTAATTTTTTAGCTCCTAGTGTTGAGTAATTATTAACCTTGGTTAGCACCTCATCGGAGTTAATAAAGGCCTCATGTAACAATGTGTGTTTTAATTGCGCAATCCGTCCATTAACAATAACCCGTTCATGAACTAGATCAGGGCTAAATGTACCTGACTCGCGTTTAAAAAGGCGCAATACATAATCAGGCCACCACCCTGCATGCTTGATATTACGACCACAATAACTAGAAAGCCGGGGGATTTCAAAACCATCAGATTGACTCTTCTTAATAACTTGTTGTATCTCCGACTTTAAATCGGCTGTCACTTGCTCATCAGCATCTATGGATAGCACCCAGTAACCTGTTGCTTTATCTAGAGCACGTTGCTTTTGCACACCAAATCCCTGCCAGTCGGTACTATAAACGCGCTTGGTATATCGCTCACAAATTTCAATCGTGTTATCGGTGCTTCCTGAATCCAATACAATAATTTCGTCCGCCCATACAACCGACTCAAGGCAACGAGCTATATGCAATGACTCATTTTTAACGATGATAATGACACTAAGTTTTATATTAGATTTGTCCATAAACACTATGATAAGGGGAGTTTGAGATAGATTTAAAACGCTATAAAAAAGGGGACCGATTTGTTTTTTATCGCCAACCCCAAATAATATCGCCCTCTACTTTTGTGCAAAATCCCCGCTCCTGTAAAAATTGTGCAAGTGATCTTGTATTTTCATTTTCATTTTCACCCTTATGTGTTTCAAGACAAATTGCAGAGATACGTTTAAATTGGTTACTTGGACACTGGTATAAAATCTTATACTCAGAACCTTCACAATCAAGTTTTAAAAGATCTATTTTATCAAGCTTGTTTTCTTCAATAATGGAGGCAAGTGTGATTGCAGACACTTCAGCAGTATCACTCTGGCCCGAATTGTTGAATATGGTTGCCGAAGTTGTAAATGAATCATCTGCATTGTAAGCCAGAATAATCGTCTCATTTGTATTACTAACCGCTTTATTAAAAATATTAAAGTCTAGACTTGGGTTTTCATTTTTGTACTTGTTAAGCAATTTAAAGTTACCTGGCATCGGCTCAAAAGAAAATACTTTTGCCTGAGGGAATTTATTTAAAATGAACAGCGAAAAGTATCCAACATTAGCTCCAATATCGATCACAACAGGTGCATTATTTATGGTGTTTTCAGGAAATCCATTAGTATAAACTTCATCAAAAAAACACTCTTTATAGGTGTGCAGCATCCGTGACGGTACAGAAATGTCTATACCATTTCTAGTTTTAAAACAAAACCCTTTATTATTCTTATTAAAATATTTGGCGATATAATAATTAATCCAGTTTCTATGGCTTTTTATATTTTTAAGTAGTCTCATAATTTGTTTTTGTATTGAAAAATTAAGCTATTTTTTCATGGAATTAATAATATACTTGGCTTTATTGATAAATTTATTGAAATTATTTATAACACAATCTTCGAGCGTACCATTAAAATCCGCCCCTCTCTTTAAATAATTCTGTGTAAATGTTTTTGAAGTTAACCCCCATTTCATAAGGAATGTGCGTCGTCCATTATTATGTCTAGTTCTTGTTGTTGATTTAGACACAAAATGATACGCGCGACTCTCACCTAACCCCTTAAAATAACGAACCCCGGAATCCCATAATTTTTTTGAAAAATCTGGGTCCGAATACATACCAGGAAAATACTCCACGCTATATCCACCGACTAAGTCCCAATTATCAATGTGAATAATATTAATAGGCCATGTAGCACCAGACCAATCTTTTTTTGAAAAACTTTTATATGTTTTTAATAAATTCTGCTCTTGAAATTCGCTTATCTCTTTGCCAAAATTACTCACGATCGTACAATTATTAGTGTGCACAGGTTCTATCAAGGTACAAGAAAGGAAAAAACTGTTTGAACCAATTTTTTGTATTTCTTGGTCAAACACTAGATCCCACTCCGGGCAAACATACATATCATCATTAATATAAACCAAGTAATCCGTTATCACCAAAGAACGAGCAATGTTCATAGCATAACAAACACCAATATTCTCCTCTGAATATGTATAATCAATATCGCCTTGTTGCTTTACCCACTCGTAGGTTCCATCACTTCCCTCATTTATGTGCAAAATAATCTGATGCCGAAAAGTAGAGTTCTCTTGGATACTTCTAATAACCAACTGCAAATGATGCAAATTATTCCATGTTGGGATAACAACCGAATACTTAAAATCATCACCGCCAGTCCTCTGAAATTTCTTTATTTCCATAACCCATTATCCAACTAAATTTTAAAATGAACTATAATATCACTACAAATACATAATTAATCTACTCCATTCTTATGAAAATACTTATTACCGGTGGCGCTGGTTTTATTGGGTCCGCACTAATTCGCTACCTGATCAGTCACACTGATCATTATGTCGTTAATGTTGACAAGCTCACCTATGCAGGCAACCTTGATTCTCTTGCTGATATTGGAAACAACGCGCGATATTCTTTTGAACCGGTAGATATTTGTAACCGAAATGGAATCGACCGGTTGTTAGCTGGCTACCAACCCGATGCCATTATGCACTTGGCTGCTGAATCTCACGTTGACCGATCAATAGATGGACCGGCTGAATTTATAGAAACCAACATCATTGGCACCTATACGTTACTGGAAGCGGCACGAAGCTACTGGTCATCACTGCCTTCCGACAAAAAAAATACCTTTCGTTTTCACCATATTTCTACGGACGAAGTCTATGGCGACCTTAAAAGTCCAAAGGATTTTTTTACTGAAACTACCCCCTACGCCCCCAGTTCCCCCTATTCAGCCAGTAAGGCCAGCTCCGACCACCTTGTTCGTGCGTGGATGCGTACCTTTGGCTTACCCGTTTTAATTACCAATTGCTCTAATAATTACGGCCCCTATCATTTTCCTGAAAAACTTATTCCACTGATGATCCTGAATGCACTGGAAGGAAAACCCTTGCCTATTTATGGCAATGGCCAGCAAATCCGCGACTGGTTATTTGTTGACGACCATGCCCGCGCGCTTTACTTGGTCGTCACCCAAGGAACCACCGGAGAAACCTATAACATCGGCGGCCACAATGAAATGGCCAATCTTGATGTTGTTAACACGCTCTGTCAATTACTCGAAAAAATGGCGCCGAACAAACCTAAAGGCATTCAAAACTATACGGACTTAGTTACTTTTGTCAAAGACCGCCCAGGACACGACCTTCGCTATGCCATTGATGCCAGTAAAATTCAACAAGAATTGGGCTGGACTCCAGTTGAATCATTTGAGACCGGTCTTAAAAAAACGGTGCAATGGTATCTTGAGAATCAAGCGTGGTGCAAACGCGTTCAAGATGGTAGTTACCAACGTCAACGATTAGGAGACAATAAATCATGAAAGGGATTATTCTAGCCGGCGGAAGCGGAACCCGTTTACACCCAATCACACGTGGTGTGTCAAAACAAATGCTACCCATCTACGATAAACCGATGATCTACTATCCCTTATCGGTTTTAATGTTGGCTGGTATTCGAGATATTCTGATTATTTCAACCCCCGAAGACCTCCCTAATTTCCAAAAGCTATTAGGCTCAGGCGAACAATTGGGTATCTCCTTAAGCTACGCTGAACAACCGTCCCCTGACGGCCTCGCTCAAGCCTTTCTGATTGGTGAGAATTTTATTGGTACGGATTCCGTTAGCCTGGTATTGGGTGACAATATTTTTTACGGTCAACACTTTAATGAACACTTATTAGAAGCTGCTAGTATCCAGTTGGGTGCAACCGTGTTTGGCTACCATGTCAGCAACCCTTCTGATTTCGGCGTGGTAGAATTTGATCAAACCGGTAAGGCCATTAGCCTTGAGGAAAAGCCCACTCAGCCAAAATCTAACTTTGCTGTCACCGGACTTTATTTTTATGACAATCAGGTGATTGATATCGCTAAATCTATTAAGCCATCCCCACGCGGCGAACTAGAAATTACCGACGTTAACCGTTACTACTTAGAACAAAACACTCTCAGCGTCCAAGTATTAGGCCGTGGTTTTGCCTGGCTTGATACCGGTACTCACGACTCTTTATTAGCGGCCAGCCAATTTATTCAAACCATTGAACACCGACAAGGCCTTAAAGTGGCCTGCTTAGAAGAAATAGCCTACAGAAACCAATGGATTGATGCACAAATGCTCAATACCCAAGCGCAACACTTGCGTAAAACAGGATATGGAAAATACCTACTCAAAGTCCTTGAAGGTTACTAGCCTTATGAAAATAATTCCAACGGCTATTGCTGATGTTTTTATTATTGAACCCAAGGTCTTTGGCGATGAACGTGGTTTTTTCCTTGAAACCTTTCAAGCTAAACGTTACCAAGAAGAAGCCGGCATTACGCTTCCTTTTGTACAGGACAATACCTCACGTTCCAGTTATGGTGTACTGCGCGGCCTACACTTTCAAAGAACTAAACCCCAAGGAAAATTGGTACGCGTTACACAAGGTGAAGTTTTTGATGTTGCTGTTGATATTCGCCAACTCTCTCCCACCTATGGACAATGGGTCGGCGCTCACCTTTCCGGTGACAATAAACATCAGCTATGGATACCACCCGGACTTGCCCACGGTTTTTTAGTCCTCAGTGATACGGCTGATTTTGAATATAAATGCACTGATTATTACGACCCTTCAGATGAAGGTTGTCTACTCTGGAATGATCCTGATATTGCTATTCAATGGCCCACCAATGCACCCATCCTATCAGAAAAAGACCTCCTTGGAAAACACCTGTCAGAGCTTACATAATGCGGATTCTGATTACCGGTGCTAACGGCCAAGTCGGCTGGGCGCTCAAGCAACTAGCGGGACAGTTCCCACAACATACGCTCATTGCCCTAGAACGCCATAACTTAGATATTACTTGCAAGGATGCAGTTAACCAAACCATCGCCAAAGAAAATGCTGATATTGTCATCAATGCAGCGGCTTATACCGCAGTCGACAAGGCAGAGGAAGATGCAGAATCAGCTTGCAACATAAATCGTGATGGCGTTGATAATCTAGCTTCGGCCTGCCTAAACGCCGATATCCCATTACTGCATATCTCCACGGATTATGTTTTTAATGGTAAAAAAAACAGTCCTTATACAGAAACCGACTCACCCAATCCCCTAGGTATTTATGGACACAGTAAGTTAGCCGGCGAACAAGCTATTGCCGAGCAACTAAACCGCTTTATAATTCTCAGAACCAGCTGGGTTTTTGGACTCCATGGTCAAAATTTTGTTAAAACCATACTAAGACTCTGCCAAGACCGAAGTGAACTCAGTATTATTGCCGACCAATTTGGGGCGCCGACTTCGGCCTCAAGTATTGCGCACTGTCTTCTACAGATTTGCGACCAATACGATAATGACATTGCAATTCCCTGGGGACTGTATCATTTTTCTAACACACCGGATACCAACTGGCACGGCTTTACCTGTAAGATAATCGACTTAGCACAAAAATATAACTTAATTGATCACGAGATAAACGTTAATAAGATTACCACCGAACAATACCCACTCCCTTGTGCTCGGCCTCAAAATTCTTGCCTAAATAAAAATAGAATTACTAAAAAGTTATCGATCACCCTAACCCCTTGGGAAGAAGAGCTTGAGACGCTGCTAATGACATTATCGCAGCAAGTATAACCCTTTAAAATTTGTGCTAATTTTTAATCGCGCCATACGTTCTTAGTGCTAAACCTGTGGTTTTTTTGATGCAAAAATCTGTCCCCAGCGCGACTCCTTTGGAGAACCATTGAAAGAGTCGATATTTATTCTGACTTCTATCAATGGGGTAACGGTGAGTCAACTTTGCCATTAATTTTAATGCCCCTGGCGCACCGTTTATTGCTACAGCATCGACTAAGCAATACATCGCAGCAACACCACTGGGAGGATTCCCCTGACTCCAATGCAAAACGGGATCAGTCGGTGCCCATTGCCATGTCCCCGATACCGTCCCAATTATTTCAAGCCAGGTGGTAATAAAAAATGCGGCTAAATAGAGCAAAGGCGACTGTCCCTTAAATAAGAACGCCACAAAAATGACATATAACAAGGCGCCCGATAGATCTAACCTTTCTGCCAGCAATAAGCCCCAAAGTGACCATAGACCACAAACAATGAGTACAAAAATTGCTAGCTCTCTGGAATAACGTAAAAACAAACCCGATCGTGATAACGCCACAGCCGTTAAATAAACCATCCCATGTCCTGGCGGCACGTAAGCAGGCACATTCTCAAATCGGTAAATGTAACCGCCCAAATACGGGGATGCGAAATTTTCCCCTACGGTAGCAAAAGCCACGGCCACGATGACCTGCATTCTGACTGAAGCGGTTTCTCCCATCAGTAAACAGAATAGAAAAAACCATGCAAAAACACCTAAAGCATATTGCCATTGGTGACTCCCGCTACCATCAGAAATTAAGCACGCCGCGACTGAGATAAAGGTAAATACCGCAATAAAATAATCACGATGATTATGTACCGGGTCGTTACTATCATTGGTAAAGGTGTTCAAAATCATTTATAGGTTCTCACTCTAGTAACTACTTCACTGATGCTTTTATTACGACTTATTCAAACAAAAAAACTACAAAACTATAACGCGCTATTTTCCCTGCTGCAATGGCTATGACACCGCCTAACAGCGGCAATCGCAACCAACCTGCTGCAAAACACAACCCGTCACCGACTACTGGTAGCCATGATAATAACAATGCCAAAACACCCCACTTCTTTACTATTCCAATCGCTTTTTGTTGCCTTGCCGATAATACTTTTGAGACAGCAAACTTAACACTTGCCCAAGTCCCTAACCACCAAGTTGTTAACGCGCCCAAGGTATTTCCCAATGAAGCGACGGCGACTAAAACCCAGACATCATGGTGAGCATCAACCACCAGATAGGCTAATACGGCTTCAGAGCCTCCTGGCGCAATGGTTGAGGAAATAAAAGCGCTTAGAAATAACCCAAGCACCCCTAAATTTTCAAAAAATAACTCCATATTTAAAGAAAAACCCTTGTAACCGAATTCGATTACAAGGGTCTACATATTGTTTTTGTTATTATTTCTTAAGCGATAACTTCTTAGTTTTATCGAATAACCGTACAAACATTGATTTCAAAAAGCTAATACTTTTAGCCCCTAAAGCAACCGTACAACCAAACAAAGCAGCAAAAATCTCTGTTATTTGCTTGCCTTTAAAATAATTCGCTAACGCCACTAAAAATAAAAGCCCTATCACTAAACCAGCGATCATGTTAACCGTAAAATAAGGTGTATTTTTCTTTTTCGCGGCAACACTGGGATCTACAGGCGGCACATATAAAGGTACGGTGCGCTTATAAGAGTCTTGCACAACATATGGGGTAACCCCTGGAATACTGGGTAAATCAACATCGCCACCACCTACTTTCATCTGGCCTTTCATGCCCTTTTCCATATGCTGGGCTATATCACAATGAACCAAATAAGTCTTTTTCGCGGGTGGCAGAATCAATGTACCCGTCACTTGACCCGGCCCTGTCACTTCTAAGTGAAACATCCCTTTAGCATAAAGATAACGCGGTAACCCATGAATCATAAATTGATGTCTGATTTTATCTTCATTGATAAAATTAACTGTTAACTTCGTACATGGCTCGAAATTAAATTCTTGCTGGTCAAAAGCAAACATCCGGCCTGGAAAACGCTTGGCATATTTATGCCCGGCACGAACTGTAATCTCTTTAGTCCCAGAAATACGACCACAACCATCAGGAACACGGTCAAGATTCTGACCCATGACCATGGCGCCGGCCATATCCATTAAGTGGCCACCGCCATGATCCATCATACGATCATGAACAACAATCTTAGCCGCCCACAATGAGGGGCTCACCAGTAAAAGGACTAAAGCAACAGACTTAAAATTAAGCATCTTTTCGCCCTCCCTTCTTGCCAAACAATGACAACACCCCAGCCAATTTACCTCGAAACACATAAAGTAAAAAGACAACCAATGCTGCGCCTAAGCCTTTCATAAAATTAACAACCGGTGTTGCATCCGTTGTTGCTATTAAGGTCGCCGCCACTGTCTTTTTATTTTTATCTTTAGGGGGCGGCACAACAAATGCATCGCCTAAATCTTCCACATCTTCAGGTTCACCTAAACTATTCCACTCATCCATACCTTGCCAAACAGGTAACTGACGTGAGTGAAAAGCTTGGGTGAAAAATGGCCCTATATCACTGCCCTGAACTTTAGGCATACCATTTTCATTTAGATAAGACTTATAAACCAAAGCACTGACATCCCCGCCCGGATTCATGCCATCCGTGGTAATACCTTTTTCGCGATGATCATGAAAAATCCAGATACCTTCACCATAACTGTGAAAACCATCATCCGTGGTGTTTATGCTGATATCATTACGCTGAACAGGCGCTATGTCATAAACATCGCGGGTAATTTGTGCGACCGGATTATGTTCAACCCCGTCATAATGGGTAATCGTTCCTTTGTGACCGTGCGTATGAATAGCGACCATCTCGCCGGAACTGTTTAACATTCTTAATTTTATATTCTGATTAGGTTCCACGACCACCAATGATTCTCGCATCGTATAAGGGAAAGAACGACCATTCAAAACATGGTAATCTTCTGTCGAATCTTGAACATCATATTCACGATTCATTTTTCTTGCAATCAAACGCGGGTCATTAAAGTCTTTGACAATATTACCCAATTCCTTGTCCATCGCATGATAATGTAGATCATATTCACTGTCATAGTCTGCCAAAACCCCTTTTGAAGGGTGGCGCACTTGACCGGCACCCACATTAAAAGTCTGCACCCAGTTATTGGGCTTATTTTCTTCAACCACAAACATGCCCACTAAGCCCATACTAATATGAACATGGGGTTGTACGTGACAATGGTAGAGAAATGAACCGGGTTGACGCGGTTTAATCTCATAGGTTCGACTTTGCCCTGGAAATACAGGTTTCTCACTGGTCTGGGGAATACCATCGTTACCCTCACCTGAGCTATCAACAAACTGATGGTCAACACCGTGTAAGTGAATCGTATGCGGAAAATAATGACTGTTCTCTAACTGCAACCAAACAATATCACCCTGCTCAACTCGTATCACCGGTGATGGGGCTCTTAACGTAGTGTTCGCTTCATTACTGATAAAACTCTGCGTTGACATCCCCCGGGTCTTCGGTGCAAAAACCCACATAGCCGGCTGTACACCCGGCGCTATATCGTAAGTCGTACTTAACCCAGCAAAATCGGGTGAATGACCATTTAATTCAAAGACTTCCAATTTGATGATAATAACATCAGGGTCACCGTCACCGTCTAAATCATCTTTCTTGATAACCGTATCCACTGACAAATGGGTTTCCATCAGTGTTTTCATGGAAATGTTATTAGTCCCCTTAACCACAGCGGCAATCAAACTCGGGTTATCCGGCAAACAACGCCTTGACTCTTGAATTTGAACACCTTCAATAACTTGAGCATCACGCCATGTCGGTAAATTAAACTTACAAGGCGGCTCCCCCTTACCCGGATCTATCGTGATTGAAGGCGGTAAATCAACAGTCGCTGTTGCCAAAAAAGGCAACAGCACTGCAAATGTACCCACCAAACTAATAAACGTTTGTCTTAACATTTTTTTTCCATGAAAATCTGATTATCCTTGCAATTAACCTACAGCTCTTTTGCTTTACCCAGCAATTTATCAGCAAACTCTTTAAAGCCCGCATTGGATAAATAAAGGATATATAGCCCGGCAAATAAGAAAAATGCATACATCGCTAACGATGCCAAACTCATGCCAGCACCACTGCCAATGGTAAAACCCAAATGCACATCAGTCGGCTTACCGGTGTCAGGAATCAACTTCAAATGAATCAAATAACGGCTGGCTTCCGTAAAACTATGGGTCGTATTGACTGTTCCTGAGGTATGTTTAGCCGCTTCTTTAAAAAGAATACGGTTACCTTCTGGCTCTTTAGTGATTTCATATTCCATTTGAACACCCCGTAACTTGGTACCGATGTAATCAAACACTAGATTAGTTGGCGTGTTAATCTCTGGAATAGAAGAACAATATTCTTCTCCCGGTGCGATAAAAGGCTGATAAGCCGTGTAGTGAACCCACTCACCATCAATTTCAATCTTACATTGATCGGTATCCGTTCCAGCCGCGCCACCGTGCGCCCAAAGTGAAGTCGAAAGCAACAAGCCAACTACAACTAAAA